>Ga0136611_10003308_pt1 | contig 11283 bp, 21 predicted proteins | sample AntDrymUQ2232306_2_FD_106645 | JGI IMG/M metagenome (GOLD analysis project Ga0136611, IMG submission 106645) | Polar desert sand microbial communities from Dry Valleys, Antarctica - metaG UQ223 (23.06) | ecosystem: Environmental > Terrestrial > Soil > Desert | place: Antarctica: Dry Valley... | reverse complement strand
CGCTGGACGCGCTGGCCGCCCCGCCGGCGCGTCCAGCGTCGTCAAGGAGTTAGGCACCAGGACGACGTCGCCCTCCGGCCCGAGCGGCTCTTCACCGCGATAGCTGCGGATTTCGTTGACGGTCGCGGAACCCGAGCGCGCCATCATCTCGGCCACGGTCATGGTCGGCAGATCGTCGGTGAAGTTCAGGCGGTCGAAGCAGAACCGATAGCCCTGGCCGGGATGGAACAACTCCACCAACCGCTGCAACGACTGTTCCAGGCGCGTCAGCTTCGGGTCAACCGTCTCCGTCCAGAAGAATTCATCCGAGGCGGTGGCCTTGTAGTTGGCGTTTTCGAGGATGCCCAGCTTGGTGGGCGGCACGCCGAACATGGCGAGAATCATGTCGCGGCTGGCCTTGCTCATCTCCAACATGCCGAGCTTGGCCGGGCCGTCGCTGACGCTCTGGTATTTCAGCCCGTTTTCCAGCATCAGCGTGGCATAGCCGCTACCGCGAAAGAAGTTGCGGATGGTGCCCGCCACCCGGTCAAACGTCGTGTCGTCAATCGTGTTGTCGGTGGAGAGCACGCCCGTGATTTTGGCCCCGTTGCGCCAGAATTGCCGCTCGTGCTCGGCCATCGCCAGTTCGCTATCGAAGCGCGCCTCACCCGCCTCGATGGTCCCCATGCCGTACAGGTCGGACAGCGGGTTGGGGTAGCGGTGGTGGTGCAACTCCTCGGGCGCGTAGCGGATGGCCCGGCCGTTGGTGGTGTAGACGTAGCCCGACACCAGGCGCACCGGGTCCGGCAGCACGGTCACGCTATCGGGGCGCAGGCGGTAGAGTTCGGCGGGTCGCCCCCTGCCGCCCAACTCCTCCAACGCCCAGAAGCAATTCCCCGTCAGTTCGAGGTCGATCCACGTCGCCTCCAACAACTCGAAGCCCGTCTGTGTGGGGTTAGGGCGGGCCAGGAGGTCCAAGAGCGGCGAGGCGGCAATCTCCTTGGTGTCCTTGCCGTCCTGGGGGCCACTCAGTAGGCGGTAGCTGACATTGGCCGCGTTGTAGGCGATGACCGAGACGCACGCCTTGACCCACGGCGACTTGAACGCGCCCAGGTAGGATGCGTAGTCCTTGTACTTGGGCGAGGCGAAGCCGCCGATGACGGTATCAACCAGCGTTTGCGCGCGGTTGGCCTTGACTGCGGCGGCGGGGCGGAAGAATTCCAAGAAGCCTGCCATCAGATAGCCCTCGCATTCACGTCGGCGGGTTGCACCAGCAGTTGCGTCAGCCCCCACACCAGCGCGTCGAGGCGGTCAGGGCTGTCGCCGCTGTCGGGCGTCCAACTCACCAGCTGGTCTTCCAACTCATCCAGCGGCGCGCAGTGGGTCACGCGACCCTGTTCGTAGAGCGCGGCCACCGGCTCGGCGCGCGTCCGCTTGCCCCGACTGGCGTGGACGCCGACGATGGCCCCGCTGCGGCGCACGGTGCGGAGCGTGTGTGCGACCATATCGCCGCCCTGATTGGATTCATACACCATGCGGTCGGCCTTGAACTCGTCATACGCCGCCCACGCGCGTTGTGCCCAGCCGTCCGGCCCCAGGCGACAGGAGCGGTCGGCGAGGACGTAGCCGCGCCCGTCGATGCCGCGCCCGCAGACCACGATGCCCGTCTCGTCGCTGTCCTCGCCGCTCGTGGTGGCCGGGTCGATGGCGACAACCACGCGCGCGAGGTCCGGGGCAGGGCGGCGGTTGTCGAACATGGCGCGGTGCCACAATGCGCCAGGCGTGTCGTCTAAGTACTCGCCTCCGAGTTCCTGCCTGCCGAGCCTGGTCCCCTCGTACTTCGTGATGATGTCGGCGAAGAAGGCGGGGGCGAGGTTGTCCCGATTCTCGTAGGTCGAGCCGCGCGTGATGACGGTGGTGGGGCGGGCCATCAGGTCGCGGATGAGCTTGACCGGCTTGGGCGTGGTGGTGATGACGATGCGCGGGTCGCTACCGAGGCGCAACCCGAATAGCGCCTGGTCAAGTGCCTCGGGGCGACGCCACGCGGCGGCTTCGTCTCCCCAGATACGCATACTTTGCTTGCCCCTCAACCGCTCTGGCTCATCGGCGGTGAAGATGAGCGTGCGCGCGCCGTTGGGCCAGTCGATGCGGCGCAACCCCGGTTTGTACTGCGGGCGGAAGTCGGCGGGGGCACAGGCCAGGATGCCGCTCTCGCCCTCAACCATGATGTCGCGCGCGTCGTCGGTGGTCGCGCCGATGATGTTGGTGAGCGGGAAGTCGCGGGCGCTCTGGATGGTCCACTCAGCCCCGACGCGCGTCTTGCCCCACCCACGGCCGGCCATGATGAGCCACACGCGCCAGTCGCCCGCTGGGGCGAGTTGGGCGGGGCGGGGCTGCCAGCGCGGGGCGGCGTCCGGCACGGCGTAGAGCGCGCGGTACTTGGCGCGCGTGCGGGCGTAGCCGGGCGAGTAGGCGGGTGCGGCGCTCATCAGCGCGCCTCCTGCTCGGGGCGACGGCGATAGGCGGGATTGCCGACCACGCGCTCCTGTAGCACCGCGCGAGCCGTGTCCGGGTCTTGGTGGGCGATAGCGGCCCAGGCAGCGAAGTCATCCGTGTCGAGCCAGGCGATTGCGTCCCGTTTGCGGCAGGCGAGGTCGTGATGCACGAGCGCCCAGAACGCGGCAACGAGACGAATACAGCCGTCCTCACTCAGGTCACCGGGCGGCACGTCGGGGAATCGCGCGCACGCCTCGGCCCAACGCGCCTCCGTTTCGGCCTCCCGCTCGTGGCCTCGTGCCATCTAGCGCACCTCCTGCCGACTCGGTTGGACACTAATCAGCAAGTCCTGATGAATCTGGTCCACCAATTCCGGCTTGCCGATTTCGGCGGCGATGGCCTCGGCCTCGGCGCGCTTGTCGGTCACGGTGACGGCAACCTCCTGGGGCATTGCCGCCTTCCAAACGGCGATGAGGTCGGTCAGCTTCATGCCGCCCCACTCGGTGCGCGTCAGGATTTCCTCGCCCACCTTGGCGAACAGGAGCGACTTGATGTTGCCCGCCAGTTTGAGCATGTAGAGGACCGCGCCGGGCTGGTGGATGATTTGGCCGATGCGCTCGGGGGTGATACCGAACTGCACGCCGAGCGCCTTACGGGAGGTGCCGGAAACGAAACCGTCGCAGACGGCCTTATCGCGGGACGAGAGGGCATCCGGGGAAAGCGCCGGTTTCGCTGGCAAACCCACCACCGCCTTGCAAGCCACGCAAAAAGCCCCTGCATGTCGGTGCTTAAACCGACTCGCAGGAGCGTGAAGCTCGACATTCGCTTGGTCGCAAGTAAAGCACGCGCCGCGCGTTACGTCAATCGGCAGCGGGCGAGAGGTCTACCGGCTGCTGCAACCCGCAACGCCCGCACTTCGCCCACATCACCGCGTGGGGGCCGAGGCCGCTGATGACGCGGTAGCCGTCCTGGTGCTTGATCCAAATCTCGCCCGGTTTGACCTCGCAGAGCGGGCGCGCGCCCTCGCCGCAACGCAGGCAGGAGACCGCGCGCAGCCCCGGCGCGTCGGGTGGTGGCAGGGGTCGCGCGGTGGTCGCGGTCATGGGGCGTCCTCCGTGAGCATAAACATAATCTCACCACTGCGCCTGGTCTTGTCCCAGGTCAACGCGCCGACGACGAATTGTTTGTCGTCGGCAACGAGGCCGCAATCCTCGAAACCATCCAGCCACGGTTTCGCCGCCTCCCACAGCGCGGTATCGTCGGGCCGCTGCTGTGCCGGGTAGGGGCGCACCTCGACATCCACACGCACCCGCCCGGTGAAGTAGGGCGAGGGGTTGACGGCGGGCAACTCGGGGGTTGCCAGCTTACCGTACCACCCGGCCGCCTCGCGCTGGATGCGCGTGTGCCGCGCCTGCGTGCGCCAGTGCATCACGCGCCGCGCGTTGATACTCAACAGCGGCAGAGGCAGCACCATCCGCACCACCAGCGCCCGCCCCACAGTGGCATTCCCGCTCATGGCCGTCCCTCCTCGTCGCGTCGGCTCCGCCATGCCGCACCCCTTGCCATGGCCTCACGAGCCACGGTCAAATAGTGCCGACACTCGGCTACTGGATTGTCGGTGTGCCAAAAGTTCGGGTACGGGGTGTACTCCCAGAGATACATGGTCAGCGTCGCGTCGTCGGCCTCGGGGAAGACCGCGCGCGCCACATCCAGCCAGGTCTGTTGCGTTGCCATCAGCCCACCCCCCTCCGTATCGCGTCGAGTTGCCGCGCCCGGTCGGACAGTAAGCCCCACGAGCACGTTATGCCGAGAATCTGGCGGTGGGTGTAGCGGCAGAGCACGAGCCGCCCGTCGAGTCGCCCCGCCGCGACGTAATCCAGCTCCTCGGCCAGTTGCGCGGCTATCGGGGCGTAATCAATGCGGGGTAGCGTCTCTGTGGCGGGAATGGCGTAGCGCGCCCAGTGCGCGCCGAGCGGGGAGGTATCGCCGCTCATGCCGCACCCCCAGCGGGCGTCAGCGCGCCGCGAATCGTGCGGGTGGCACTTGGCGACGTATCGGCGTATTCCGCGCTTCCTGGGGCAACTGAGCGGCTTTCAGTGGCATTGTCGCCCAGCGCCGCCCGGTGCGCCGTGCCGAGCAGCGCGTCGCCGCCCTGCCGCTGGCCGAGGCTCCGCGACCAGGCCGGGCCGTAGGACTGCCGCAGCCACCAGTCCAAATCCTTCGGCGGCATGAGCGCCAGCCGCGCCGGCGTCTGGCCGAGTTCGTGGACCAGCGCGGCCTCGTCGGGCGTGAGTTCGGCGTCCGGGCGGGTCGGCGCGTAGCGGTAGCAGATTTTGCGGCGCAGTTGGCCGAGCGCCTCGTCGGTGGACGCCACGCCGCTCGCCTGATCGGCGCGTTCGCGGAGGAAACGCAGGGTGGGGAGCGCGAACGGTTTGTCCCATTCCCGCAGCGCCCGCTTCACCGCCACCGCGAACGCCTCGTCGCCGAGGTCGGACAATTCCTCCCAGTACACGGCGGTGCGGGCGTCATCCGCCTTCACGTCGAACGCCACCGCCATACGGGCCATGCCCATCCGAAAGAGGTCGAGGTTGAGCGTCATTGGTGCCTCCTGTTCGGGTCGAAGTTGGCGATAGCGGCCAGCGTGGCGTTGGTCTTGGGCGTATTGCCGTTCAGCGCGTAGGGGCTATCGGGCGCGCGAGCCGACGGACGAATCGCGCGAACCTGGCCCATATCCACCGCGCGTTTCATCCAGTTCCGCCACGCCGCCGCGAAATCTCCATAGCGCGCCTTCGCCGGATTGGCCCGGCACCAGTCTCGCCAGCGTTCGGTCTGGTCGGCCACGTCAAGGTCCGGGTATCGTCGCTCCAACTCGGCAATATCGTCCGGGTGTGGCTGGAAACTCTCGACGGATTCTTTTGCTGCGACCTTGCGTTTCGCGGGCGACGGCGCAGCCGTCGGTTCCCCCTGCACCCCCTCCTGTCCCCAAGACTGATCCTGTACCTGCTCCTGATCCTGTTCCAAGACTGTTCCTGTTAAGTGAAGTGCTGGCAGCGTGTCAGCACTGTGCTGGTACTGTGCTGGAATGATTGGGGTTGGCTCGGGTGCCGTTCCGGTTGGTGGCGGTATGGTGCTGTCCACCTCCTTGATGTTCGGGGTCTGGTGCTTGGAGAAGGTCGCGACCTGGATATAGCGCACGCCAGCGGCCTCGTAACGCACGATGAAGCCGCTGGCGGCCAGGTCGTTGAGCAACGCGTCCACGTCGCACGCGTCGTAGGGCAGCACTTCGGCCTTGATTTTGCGGGGGCGATCTTCGAGCCGACCGAGGCGATCCGCGTGGCACCAAAGGCCAGCAAACAACAACCGCCCGAGCGGATCGATCTCCGCGAGCTGGTCGTTGGTGAAGAAGCCCGGCTTGATGCTGCGGATACGCGCCATCGTGAATGCTCCTAAGCCGCGAGATCGAAGGAACGTGGGTCGATGCCTTCGATGTCCATCGCCTCGATAGGCGTCTTGGTGTCCGGGTATTTCACGCGCAGCGCGTTCACCTCCGCAAAGGCGTCGGCCTTCGCTTGCAGCCGGGCCGCCTTGACACCGAGCAACTCAAGCCAGTTGTCGAACTCCTCCCAGGTCAACTCCCACCACAAAGACTGCTGATACGCTTTCTCACGCCTGATGCCGACGCGCGCGGGCACGTTGAGCGGCACGGCGGCGGTCGTGGCGGGCTTGCGGAACACCGTCTTGTCGGCCTTGAATACCTGTTCGACGTGCCCGCGTGCCCCGTCCTGCGAGAGGTTTTTCAGCGTGCGCTCAGCCCACTGTTGCTGTTCCGGGTCGTGTCCGTACTGCGCCACGGTCAGCAGTTGCGCGATCACCTTCGTGGTTTCCTCGGTGAACACCGGGCTGGGTGCATCGACATCGACGGTATCGCGGATGAACTGCCGGAAGCGGTCGCGGTCCTCGTTGGTGAGCGCGCTGTTGTAGTTCGCCACGGCGACTCCTATTCTGCCCGGAGGACGCGCAAGCCACGCGGCAAAGCGTCCTCGAAGGCGGTAGCCCATGCGGAAAGACGGCGCGCGAAGTCGCGCGCGCCGTCGATGTCTTTGCTGTCAAGCCCATCGGGGAGGCGTGCGGGGTTGAGGCTGAGAAGATGCTTGTTCGCCTTCGCCTTCGCCTCGAAATAGCTCACGCGCAGCGCGCCCCGGTCGAGCGCGCCGTTCCGGTTGAGGAACGTGGTGATGTTGTCGGCTTGCTGCTGTTCCGGCGCAGCGTTGGCCTGCGCTTTCGCCGCCCGTACCGCCTTATCGGCGGCGTGGGGGGTTGCGGCTTTGGTGTCGAGCGCGGCCATCTGCTGCTGCGCGACCGCGCGGACTGGCTCGGGTGCCGTCTCGTCATTCGCCGCTTCCCAGACCTTTTGGATGCTACGGAATGTGCCGGTCTTCATGCCGACTTGCTCGGCTACTTTGTCGCGGGTCCTTCCGGAACCCTGTGGCAAATTTGCCACAGGGTTTTTCTTCTTGCCGCGCCCGCCCGCGCCTTCCTTCGTGACGCCTGCGAACATCGCCTTCCGCGCCTGCTCCGCGAAGATGAACGCCATATGCTCCGCTTCCCGCATGACCTCGCTGGCCGACTTCTCGCGCTGCCGATTGCTCTCGATGAGGATGATTTCCGCCTCCAACGGGTCGGAGATTTCGCGCACGATAACCGGCACGCTATCCATCGCCAGCGCGCACGCAGCCCGCCATCGCCGATGCCCGGCGAGGATGGTGTTGTACTGGTCGATGACCAGCGGGATGATGACGCCGCGCTCGGCGATGCTGCGGCGTAGGTCGCTGTCGTCGCGCTCCGCGTCGTAGATGCGGGCGTTGAGGGGATGCGCTTGGAGTACCCCAAGCGGACGGCTCACTATTTCCATGCTGCTCCTTTTGGGTCAAGGGAAACGCCCTACTCCACCGCCACCAGTTCGCGCCGGATAGCGGCCCAGCCCAGCGCGGTGACGACGCGCGTGTAGGTGCGGCCCAGCGCCAGCGTCAGGCGCACCCGGTCGGCGTCGAGCAGCGTCACGCCGAGCAGCCAGACGGGTTCGTGCTTGCCGCGCGGGATGTAGCCGATTGGGTTGAGCATGGGCGTCACTCCTCTCGCGTGGTGCGGGCTAGGCTGCCCCCGCAGCCGAGGCGAAGGACGGCGCGACCGGGGCCAGCGCGGCGTCCCGGTCGGCGTAGGCCTCGCGCAATTTGCTCACGTCGTTTAGCGCGACCGCCCGCTGCTCCTCGCTAAACCGGCCGCGAACCTTGTTGAGTTCCATCACCGCCGTCTCGTAGGGTTCGCCGTCCTCATACGCCGTCCACGCGCCCTCACTCGCCGCCGCGAACGCCGCCGCACTCAGCGGCGCGGGTGCCGCCGGTTGCGTCTGAGCGGTCTCAGGGCGGTCGTGGGCGTGGCGGTCGGGGCGTGGGGCCACGTCGCGGCGTGGGGGCGCTGGTGCGGCGGCCGCGTTGCCGTCGTCGTCTTCGGCCCCGCCCAACTCCTCTAGCGTCACCATGCCGACGTTCAGGGCATCGCGGAGCGCCCGCGCCTTGGCCCGCGTCTCGGCCATGCGGATGAAGTGCGGCACGATATTGGGGCCGACGTTCTTGGGATTGGCGTCACCGATGGAGCTGAACGAGCGGCCATCGGTAAAGCGCGCGGTCGCCATGACGATACAGGTCTGCGCGTTGTCATCGTGCGGGAATTGCAGGACCACCGGGGTCACATCGACCAAGCCCGCCCGGTGTGCGGCGTCGAGCAAGCCGACATAGAGGACCACATCCTTGCCGCTGCGCTTGTCTCGGTAGGTAAATTTCGGGTCTACGGTGTGGTGCGTCTCACTCATGTTGCCCTCCGAGCCTGCCGCCGGGTGCCACCCGGCGACGGCCCGTATACGCTTGCCGGACGCCCACGCCAGGGCACCCGTCCACGCCGTTGTTACGCCGCCCGTGCAGCCCCCAGGTATGCCGCCGCGAATCGCTCGGCGTTCGCCATCCGCTTGGCCCGATTGTCGAACCCCTCCACCAGCGGCGCGGCCGCAATCAGCCCGCCGCCCTCGTGGATTGCCACGACCGCCGCGATGATGTCCTGCCGCTCGTCGCGCCGCTGCCACACCGGCCGCAGCCGCACGCGCGCCTCGGGCGCGGTGTGCGCCGGGCGCAGCGTGAGGAATTGGTCGAGCGTGTCGCTGTCGCGGTGATACTTGTAACACGTCGCACAGCAGCCCCTGGTGCGGCTCGGCTGGGATTCCCCCGGACGGACATAGCCGCCCCTGGTGCTACACGAGGCACAGGGCGTGCCGCCGTAGGTCAACCAGATGCCCTCGGTCGTCCTCATCGCCAATCCCTCCCGTTCTGTATCGCCACGGTGGCGGCGACGAGGAACACCCCCGCCGCCAGAATCCAATCAGACGCGCTGTACGCCCCCAGGAGGAAGATTGCCGCGCCGGTGGCATATCCGGTCCTGCCGCGCCACTCGTGCGCCCTGCGCCGTTCTGCGCGCACCCGCTCGCCGAGGCGGGCACACTGGCGGCTGTAATACTCGCTGCGGAGGTGGTCTGCCGTGGGGGGTGGGGCAACGACGCACGCCAACTCCTGCCGGAGGTATTCGTTGGCACTCTCGGCCGTGCTAGCCATCGGTGGCCCCCTCTCCCAGTGCATTGCGTAGCGCGTCGGCCGCGTCGCAGGTGTCCGCGTCCCCACCGTCGCCGATGCGCCACTCCCGTTCGAACTCCGCCGCCAGTCGGGCGACTTTGCGCAGCCGGGCCAGTTCGTGCCAGAGTGCCAGCCAGTCGGCGCGGACGATCCTTTGTCCGCAGTAGGCGTCCGTGATGCACACCTCGATACTCACCGTCCTGTCAGGCATCGGTGGTCTCCCGCTCCGCCATGCGCCGCGCCACCTCATCGCCGAGCGTGTCGTGGGCGATGCGGTCCTCCGTTTCGCCCGAATTCAGGAAGCGCCGCCGTCGCGGTTCCTCGCTCAGGAGCGTCTTGTCATCAACGCTCTCCCAATTCCGTCGCCACCAGCGCGTCAAGCGGCAGAGCTTCGCCGCCGTGACGTGGGCGCATTCGGCCACGGTCGCGGGGCAGGGACAGCGCCACATCGGGGTACGGGTGTCGTAGGTGACGAGCCACGTCTGCGTGTCAGCGGTGCGGCTCGGGACGGGGTAGACCTCCGTAAACTGGGTCGAGCGGTCGGCGTCGTACACCACCGTCGCCGGGTCGATTGGCGCGGTGCGCGTGCGTTTGGTCGCGCGGGGTGGGGCTTGCGTCGTGGCTGCGGTCATTGCTATGCCGCCTTTCGTGCTAGCCACGCACGCCGGACATTCTCGGCGTGGGTGACGGCTTCGAGATGGTCGGGATTGACGCAGCCGCGATTGCGGCAGAGGTGGTCAAGTTCCAGCCCATCCGGCACGGGTCCGTTGCGGAGTTCCCACGAGAACTTGTGTGCCACCATACATGCCCCAGTCTTGTGGTGGAATTGGCCATAGCCGAGCCGGTGACGACGACCGCGCCATTCCCAGCACGCTGGCGACTTATCCACGAGCGCCAAAAACCGGGTTGCAGCGGGTGCTGGCTCGTACGCTATGCCCGCGTCTTGGCGCTCTCGGTAACGACGCTGCGTCTCTTGGTGACACCGTAGGCAGTTGCGCTTCTTGTCGGCGAATCGCGTGTTTTCGGGTGTCATGAGGTGACCGTGTTTACAGTGGGTTGCGCTGATGGTTGGCATCGTGTAATCTCTCCATGTTCCCAAGTAATCAGAGCGCGGTAAGTCGAGCCCTCGGCTCACCGCGCCCGCCGTGCGGACGCTACGCTGCCTGTCGGTTACCCCGCAGCTCGATTTGCCGCACGAGCTGGCTGATAATGCCCAGCTCGGCCTGCGTGGTGTGCAGCAGTGCCATCGCGTCCTCGATTCGCGCCGCGAGTTCGGCCCGTTCCACGTAGCCGTTCGGCTTGGCTAGGGGGCTCCACTTTCCCTGGCTCACTGGCTTGCTCTCCCTCTTTTTCTAAGAATGCGCTCCCCACCGACATTGGCGGTACAGTAGGGAGGATGGCCGCAGACGTTGCGGCCACGGCGGGCGTAGCGACGGGGGGTGACAGATGGCGATAGGCGGGGCTGGTCGTGTCGCCGGCCACAGCGGCGAGCCCGTCCGCGAGCGTGCAGCCCCGTTCGACCAGCCAGGGGGTCAGCACGACCGCGAGGCTCGCGTTGAGCGCCTTGAATGCCGCGACCTCGGCGGGGTCGGTCAGCAGGCGCGGCGTGCTGTCCATGCGACTAGCCCGCCCGCTGGACGAATGCCAGCACGAGGCCCACCAGCGGGGCGTAGGCGACGAACAGCAGCAGCAGCAGCAGCGCCCCATCGACCGCGAACGCGCCGACCTCGGCGGCGTACTCCTCGGGAGTGCGGTTGCCCCAGCTCACGACGACACCTCCTGCTCAATGTCGTAGTCCCGGCTGGCCGCACTGTCGAGCCATTCGTCGCACGCGGCCATGTCGAACTCGACCAGCGCCTCCCGCTCGTCCTCCTCGGTCCCGTACTCCGCGATGCGCCCGAACGCGAGCGCACGCCGCGCGGCCAATGCCTCGTTGTGCGCTGCGAGTTCGGCCAGGTAGTCCTCCGTGGATTCCTCCCACACGTCGGCCAGCGACTCGTCTCGGTGCCAGCGGGTTAGGGTTAGGGTCATACCGCCACCTCCAATTCCACTGCGTGTGAGATTTTAGCACTTACATGTGATTCGATGGGCACGAAAAGGAACGATTGCGGCAGCGCCAACACCTCCGAGG
>Ga0136611_10003307_pt1 | contig 11283 bp, 6 predicted proteins | sample AntDrymUQ2232306_2_FD_106645 | JGI IMG/M metagenome (GOLD analysis project Ga0136611, IMG submission 106645) | Polar desert sand microbial communities from Dry Valleys, Antarctica - metaG UQ223 (23.06) | ecosystem: Environmental > Terrestrial > Soil > Desert | place: Antarctica: Dry Valley... | reverse complement strand
CCGTTATGGCTCAAAAGAAAAAATTCAAACTTGGTATTAACACGCTCATTTCATGGGGTGCTTCAGTTGTAATCGTCGGCTTGATGTTTAAGATCCTTCACTGGAAAGGTGGAGAGATGATGATCGCTGTTGGATTAATTACCGAAGCAATATTATTTTTCATTTTAGGGTTTCAGGCAGAATCGACCGACCCGGACTGGACAAGAGTTTATCCTGAGCTTGATTCGGATTTTAAAGGGGAGTTACCTACTTCCTCATCTTTTCAGAGCTCTTCACCTAACTCTACCGCTGCATTAGACAAAATGTTGTCGGAAGCAAAAATTGGCCCTGATCTTATTGAAAGCCTTGGAACAGGACTCCGTAGTTTTGGAGATAAAGTTTCAGCAATATCTAATGTCGCAGATTCCGCGAGCGCTACTACCGAATTAACCGCGAAAATAAAAACTGCGTCAGGAAGCTTCGATGGTCTTAACTCAGCATTTGAAAAAGCAACATCAAGCTTAAGAGAAATGGCTGATACAGGTATTGATTCAAGAGCTTATCATGATCAGGTAAACGCATTAGCTAAAAACATTTCGGCTTTAAATGCCGTGTATGAACTGGAATTGCAGGATTCAAGTGCACACTTGAAATCAATGAATAAATTCTATTCTAACCTGTCCCTTACCATGCAAAACTTTAATGAATCAATGGAAGACTCCAAGCAATTCAAAGAGGAAGTTGGGAAACTGGCTAAGAATCTTGCGTCTCTGAATTCTATCTATGGCAATATGCTGTCAGCTATGAATCAGCCAAGAGGCTAAACCATAATTCGTTATTTTAATTCTTACAATTTTAAATAGAAATGCATGGCTGGAGGTAAACAAACCCCAAGGCAGAAAATGATCGGGATACTATACCTGGTGCTACTTGGTTTGGTAGCATTGAATGTTAGTGATTCGATCTTAGAGGCTTTTAAAAACTTAACAGATAGTCTTAATGCATCAACCCAAAATGTTCAAAGCGGGGTTGAAGCTACTTACGCCTCTTTTGAGGCTACAAAATTAAAGGACGAGCCGGTGAGGGCAAAGCCAATTTACGATAAAGCAAAACAGGCAAGTGCTCATCTTGATGAGCTTAATTTATACGTTGATGATCTGCAAAAACTTTTTTTAACTGAAGGCGGCGGAATAAATGAGGCTACCGGTGATATTAGCGCCAGGGATAATCTAGATATTTCCCCTCGTTTAATGATTAATCAGGGGCGGGCTTCGGTGCTTAAGAAAAAGATAAATGATACCCGTACAAAGCTTCTCGCTTTACTCGACGAAAAAGAGCGCCAGGGTATTAACTTTTCCCTACAGGCAATAGACCCTCCAGATCGTGCTGGTGTTAACCGGTCGTGGGAACAATCTAACTTCGGTGATGGAATTCCTTTGACAGCTGCTATTACTGCATTGGCAAAAATTAAGGCTGACACGAAGAATGCTGAGTCTGAGATCGTTAAAAGAATTCTTGGTAAAATGGATCAAGCTGTTGTTAACCTTGATCAGTTCTCAGCTGTTGTTGTTGCTCCAACATCTTATTTAATAAAAGGGCAACCCTATACTGCTGAAGTATTTTTGACTGCCTCTGATTCTAAATCAAGTCCGGATATCTCCGTTGGAGGATCGAGGCTAGCAATTAGAGACGGTAAAGGTACCTATACTGTAAGTACAAGTAGGGAGGGAGTATTTAGCTGGTCAGGAATTGTACGTGTAAAACAGACTGATGGCACGATCAAAACGTATACCACTCCCATTCAAAAATATCAGGTGGCCCGCCCTTCGGCGGTAGTTTCTCCGGATAAAATGAATGTTTTTTATGTTGGAGTTCCTAATCCCGTGTCGGTTTCGGCACCTGGTATTCCAATTGAGAGCTTGAGGGTATCAATGACCGGCGGATCTATCTCGGGTTCAAATGGAAAGTATACGGTTACTGTAAATTCACCAGGAACTATTGCAAAAGTAAATGTCTCTGCCAATATTGGCGGCAAGGCTCAGAATATTGGTACGTCAGATTTCCGTGTTAAAAGAATTCCAGATCCTATCGCAAAGTTTGCAGGGAAAAATTCGGGAACATTAAGTTCAGTGGTTATTAAAAATTCGAATGCGCTGTTTGCTATTCTGGAAAATTTTGATTTCGATGCAAAATTCAGGGTTACCAAGTTTAGCCTGGTTATAGCAAAACCGCGTTCGGATGTTGTGGCACTTACTACTAATGGCAATACGTTCAGTTCTCAGATGCAGGCCGCAATTGCCGGAGTAACTCCTGGGAGCCGTGTAATTTTTGACGATATAGTAGCTGTGGGTCCTGACGGCACGCAGAGATTGCTGCCTGGAATGGTATTTAAAGCAAATTAATAGGTTATGAAAAAGATAATTTTAGCTCTTATTCTTTTCGCTGGCAGCTTGCAGGCATTTGCCCAATTGCCGAATATGAAGAATGACACAGTACCGCAAAAAGCTCAGCGGCCTCTTGATGGTTACTATGAAAAAACAAATATTTTAAGCGCAAAAGTTTCTCCCTATGCGAATCTGAGAGAGTCAGATGTGATGTTTGCCAAGCGTGTATGGCGAGAAATCGATCTTAGAGAAAAAGTAAATATGATTTTTGCATCGCCGAAAGCTCGGTTGATCACAATTTTGACAGATGCGATCGCGGAAGGCGAGCTTACAGCATACAGCGCTACCGCAACTAAAGATGATGTGAATGGGGATGAATTCTCATCAGTATTAACTCCTGAAGCTGCTCTGGCAACTTTTGCCGATAGTGTGCTTGTTCCGGTGTTTGACAACGACGGGAATCAAACAGGTACGCAGATAAAACCTGGCGAGTTTGATCCTGATAGTATAATTAAATTCAGAATTAAAGAAGATTGGATATTTGATAAGCAACGTTCAGTTTTTGAACCACGTATTATCGGAATAGCGCCGATGATTAGGATCCAGGCAGCTGGACAGTCTTTCGATGAACAACCCGCGTTTTGGATTTATTTTCCTGAAGCACGACACTTATTGGTCACCAAGGCCGTAGTAAATAGAAACAATGATGCTACCGGCTTAAGCTACGACGACGTATTCATGAAGCGGATTTTCTCGAGTTACATAGTAAAAGAGTCTAATCCTGAAGACCTGCGTATCAAAGATTATGCTGTTGGTATCGATAAATTGCACGAATCTGATCGTGTGAAAAAGGAACTGATGGATTTTGAACACGATCTCTGGTCGTATTAAGGCTGAGGTCTGAAGCCTGATGTCTGAATTAAGAAGCCCCGGATTAAATCTGGGGCTTTTCTTTTGTAAAATAAATTTGGAGGGCTTTAAGCTGGCTTTTATTCACAACCTGCACTAGTTCCTGTTCGGTTGCTTCTTTTATTTTTTTAACGGATTTAAATTGCCGTAACAATTTTTCAGCAGTGGTTCTTCCAACACCGGGTATATTTTCCAATTCTGTTGCAAGAGTTGCCTTATTCCGTTTACTCCTATGAAAGGTTATGCCGAAACGGTGAGCTTCGTCTCTTAATTGCTGAATGATTTTGAGCGTTTCCGATTTTTTATCCAGGTACATGGGGTATTGATCTCCCGGATAATATATTTCTTCTAGCCTTTTAGCAATGCCAATGATCGTTACCTGGGTTTCAATTCCAAGAAGCCTGAGGCTTTTCACCGCCGAGGAAAGTTGCCCCTTACCGCCATCGATTACTATAAGCTGTGGAAGCGGTTGTTCTTCCTCCAGCATTCTCCGGTAGCGCCTGAAAACAGCCTCTTCCATTGTTGCAAAATCGTCAGGCCCCTCGACTGTTTTTACGTTAAAATGCCTGTAATCTTTTTTTGACGGCTTGGCGTCTCTAAAAACTACTATCGCGGAAACCGGAAATTTTCCCTGAAAATTGGAATTGTCAAAGCATTCAATATGTCGTGGTAATTGATTCAGCCGTAGATCCTTCATCATTTGATTAAGCAGCCTGTCAGTCCTTATCTCCGGATTGAGCTTCTCGTATTGCTCCAATTTTTCGCGCTTGAAGAACATCACATTCTTTTGTGAGAGATCCAGAAGTTTTCTCTTTTCTCCTAGTTTCGGCACATTCACACGCATGCCTGAGGCACTTAATTCCAGCTCAAAAGGAACGATTATCTCATTTGATGTACTATTAAACCTCGTTCTGAATTCGAAGATGGCAATCGTTAATAACTCTTCATCCGTTTCATCCAACCGCTTTTTCATTTCAAGGGTTTGAGTTTGAATGACCGTACCATTCATCACTTTTAGATAATTTACAAATGCATGTTTGTCATCTGAAGCGATACTGAACACATCAACATCAGTGATGGAAGAATTTACGATCGTCGACTTACTCTGGTAGCGATCTAATAGGTCGTACTTTCGTTTTAATCTGTGAGACAACTCAAAGTTGAGATCAGCAACGGAGATGTCTAATTGATTTTTAAGTCTTTTTATTACCCCGCTTGTTTTTCCATGTAAGATATCTTTGATCTCAGATATATTTTGATCATAATCGTCCTCAGTCTGAAAGGCCTGGCAGGGACCCTTGCAATTTCCTATCTGGTATTCCAGACAGACACGAAATTTCCCCGAGAGGATATTAGGCTGGGTTAGTGGAAGATTACAGGTCCGCAAAGGATAAATCTCTTTTATCATTCCGAGGATGGTGTGCATCATGCTTATTGATGCATACGGTCCGAAATAGGTTGAGCCGTCACGGATAATCTTTCGTGTCCAGAAAATACGTGGAAATGGCTCGTTTTTAATAATGATCCAGGGATAAGTTTTGTCGTCTTTTAAAAGGATGTTATATTTTGGCTGATGCTTTTTAATCAAACTGTTCTCAAGCAGCCAGGCATCGATTTCCGTATCGACAATTGTAAAAGTTACCCGGCTAATTTTACTGATCAGCACTCGTGTTTTCGCATTGATGCGATAATTATCTTTGTTAAAATAAGACGATACCCGATTTTTTAGGTTTTTAGCCTTGCCTATATAGATCAGCTCATCACTGCTCGACCAGAATTGGTAAATGCCTGGTTTATGTGGGATTTTAGTTGTAGCAGTTCGATGATCAAACTTTTCCATTTGCTTCTTTCTTCGTAAGGATGGTTGTATAAATGAGGTGAGTCATACTCATTTTATACAAGGGCCAATACATTGCCGTGTTTCTGCAACCGTAAGATCTTTGTTCATTGCGAGTAACACCATTGTCATTGCAAGCGCAGCGAAGCAATCAGAAGCCCAGTTTTTTATCGAGTTCGGTCTCACCCGATTGCTGTTTGGTGTAGGCACCACAATCCAATATGGTTGTAACACCTCCTTTTGGTACGGGAAAATCGCCTTTTGTATATTTTAAATTTTTGTCTGCATAAACTTTCTGCATATATAATCCGAAAATAGGTAGAGCAGTGTTAGCGCCTTCGCCAAAATCTGTAGATGTAAAATGTATCGCCCTATCCTCAGCACCTGTCCAAACTCCTGTGACCAGCTCTGGAGTGATCCCCATAAACCATCCGTCAGAGTTATTATTTGTTGTGCCAGTTTTTCCACCTATTGGATTGTGAAGTTTGTATTTCCAGCCAAGTCTTACGCCTGTTCCATCTCTGATTACTCCCTTTAACATATCAGTCATCACATAAGCAGTTTGTTCATCTAATACCACTTTGATTCGTGGTTTACGTTCGTAGATTACATTCCCATTCTTATCCTCAATGCGAAGAAGATAGATTGGTTCCGTCCAGATTCCATGATTAACGAAAACAGAATAAGCCCCCACCATATCATATACGGAAGCTTCAAATGATCCTAGAGCAATAGATGGCACAGCGGGGACAGGACTTGAAATGCCCAGGTTCTTAGTCAAAGTAGAGACGGCAGTTGGACCGACTTGTTTCATCAGGAACATTGTAGCATTGTTTTGCGAATGGGCGAGTCCTTTTTTTAGTGTAATTGGTCCTGGTAATGATTTGTATGCTCTTGGGCTATATGACTTACCGTCGCCGGCGTCGATAGTGACGGGCAGATTATCAACCATAAAGCATGGGGAAAAGCCTGCATTTCCGATTGCGACGGCGTAGGTAAAAGGCTTTGCCGTTGAGCCGACCTGACGAGTGCCTACTTTTACCTGATCATATTTAAAATGACTGAAATTTATGCCTCCAACCCAGGCGCGCACATAACCAGTTTGTGGTTCCATTGACATGACTGCGTTACGCAACAAAAGCTTGTAATACTTAATCGAGTCGATCGGGCGCATTAAAGTATCTATTTCCCCTTTCCAGCTGAATATGCTCATTTTCGTCGGGGTATTGAAATCTTTTAAAATTTCTTCCGCTGTTTTTCCCTCATCTTTAAGAAATTGGTAACGGTCAGAGCGTCTCATACCCTGGTTAATTAATCCCTTAGCCTCCTCAAAGTTAAATGGGTCACGACCTTTCCAGGAATTTTTAAAACTTACCTGGAGTGTTTTCATATACTCCGTTTGTGCTTCCTCTGCATAATGCTGCATGCGCGAATTTATGGTCGTATAAATTTTCAAACCGTCCCGGTCAAGGTCATATGGTGTGTTGTCGGCTTTATAAATCGAGTTCTCTTCAAGTGTTGCTTGTATATCTTTTTTCAACACAGCACGGAAGTAGGGCGCCGAACCCTCATTGTGGTCTGTCGGGTTAAAAGCTAACCCTAAGGGTGATTGCTTTAACCTTTCCACTTCCTCATCACTGATGTAACTCGCTTTATTCATGTTTTCCAGCACGGTATTCCGGCGCAATAATGCACGCTCGGGATTTCTGTGAGGATTATAAAGTGAAGGACCTTTTAGCATCCCGATAAGGATAGCGGCTTGTTCAGGCCTCAACTTGTCTGGAGTAGTGCTAAAGTATGTCCTCGCCGCTGATTTTATTCCATAGGTATTATATGAACCAAAATCAACAGTATTCAGGTACATGGTTAGAATCTCTTCTTTTGTATACTGGCGTTCGAGCTTAACTGCAACAATAAGCTCCTGAGATTTCTGAATTAGTCTCTTCAGGAAGGTTTTCGACCTGCCTTCCGCGGAAAACATGTTTAATGCCAGTTGCTGTGTAATAGTACTTGCTCCTTGTCTTTTACCAATCAGATTATAGAAGATAATGGTAAATGTCCGTTTAAAATCAATCCCGGAATGGTTGTAAAACCGGATATCTTCCGTTGCAATTAATGCATTTATGACGTTTGGTGAAATCTCATCATATCGTACGTTTGATCTGTTCTGGACATAATAAGTGCCCAGTACTACATTGTCGTCGGAAATAACTTCTGAAGCCTGATTGCTTTTGGGATTTTCCAGCGTACGTAGATCCGGTAGGGTTCCAAACAGACCAAGCCCAATGCTAAAAATCAGTATAGCGCCAAATGCAATTATCCCAATAATCCATTTCCAAAAACTGATTGTATAGCGATGTATGTCCTGCTGCGTCAACTGGGTATTCATATTTGGTATTTTTTAGTAAGAGCTTTTATAAAACTCAACGTACTGGTCGAGAGTAGCTCTGTCCGATATCTTATCCAGGTTTTGCTGGTTTATATAAAATGTAGTGTATTTAGCAGCGGGAATTTTCATAATTTCCTTCATCATGGGATTGATGCTGTTGAAGTAATTCTGCGCGGCCACCCGCCCTTCAAACGGCCCTACAAATATAAGCTGGTTCTGCCTGTTCACCGTTTTTAACTGATGTTTAATGCCTGCCTGCGGTAAATTAATCCTGTTGAACTGTCCAATTCCGAAGCGGGAGGAGCTTAAATTAACTGAAGGATCGGAGATACTGACAACGAAATAAAACAATGCAGCCTCTTCCTTTACGAAAAAAGAATTCTCTTCTAAAGGCACGTTTGCTACTGGATCAGTTGCGGGAGACTTCTCTGTTGGACTCGTTTCAAGTTTTTTATTAGTAGCAGTTACTACAGGTACGGGTTCGTTTAAGGGCTCTTGCACAAATCTGTCCCGATTTGGGTCATTATCCACCAGAGCAACAACCCGCTGATCCAACATGATTCTGTTCGAATCTATAAACGCAAGATGTTCCTTCACAAGAGGTACAATTAATTTGTCGTCAGGGTAAGCGTTTACCAGTTCTTTAAAAGCTTTCTCAAGTTGTGGCAGCTTCTGTGTGCGCCCAATAGCCAGAGAACGCAAATAATCAAGCTGGGCTGGCAAAGCCCGGCCAGTAAATGATTGTCCGTACGTGTCAATATGGGAAAGGACCTCATTGTATTTTTTACCTGAATAAAGGTCATATCCCTCATTGTAAAAGCGATTAAAGGCAATTTCCTGTTCATCTGAGCGCTGATTATATTCGGGATCTAAAATTATCCTGGCAAAAGGGGAGTCGGGAAAATCTTTTATTAGGATATTCTTAAACTCATCCGAGCGCTGCTTGTTGACGTTTATGTTGAGCCTGTATAAATTATAATATATAGCTAGTTTATTGGAATTTTCCGGAAATCGTACAAGAAGCTTTTCGTACGTGTTCAAGGCTTCTGCTGAGTCGAGTGAAACGTCCCGGTAGTAATTACCAATATCATAATATGCTGCCGCAATTTTTTGATCCGAAATTAGTTTTTGCTCAGCAGTTAATGGCATACCCTCGATAAAAGTTCGGCGGATCGTTTCGATATTTGCCGCTGTCGCGTCTGTACCAGGTTGTTGAAAAGGATTATTCGCAATGTTTTGATCCGGCGAAAGTGTAGTGTTCAAATCTGACGCGGATTTCTGGCTTCGCCGCCAGTTATCTTCTAACTTTCTATTTCCCCATCGTTTTTTGAAATCAATTAGTCCCTGACTTAAAGCAATTGAGTTGTTAAAATAAAATTTACCTTCTTTAACGCTATTTGCCAGGGCTTGTGTTGGTCCTGGTAAGCTAGCATTAGCAGAAGCTGACGCTGAATTAAGTGCTTTTAAAGTTTGCTCCCGAACAAGTGCCCCAATCCTAAGTTCTCTGTCGGTTTCCGGCAAGCTTGCCAGCATTTGTAATGTATCTTGTATTGAAATTGTAGTAAGCCTGTCGGCAAGCAATTCCAGGTTGGATGTCTTCTTATTTATTAGCTCGTATTCTGGGTGTGTCTTTGGCAATACGGCTAAGGTGCTGTCATAATAGGCTTTAGATTTTACAAAATCAGATTGATCAAAATAAATTTCGGCTAAGTTCTTATAGGACAGTCCTTTTTGAGTGAGATTTTTAGTGCTGTTTTTAATCGAGAGGTTAAGATTCTCTATGGCTTTGTCAAGGTTCCTTTCAGCAGCGTAACTATTCGCTATCTGGAAATAGATCTGATCGATAAAATCTTTGTTTTTATCATCTTTGAGAAGTGCTCTCAACCGTTGTGATCGGCTGACATTATTTCCACTTTGTTCATCCCTTATACTGATCCTGCTAAGATTCGCATTAAAAGCCATATCAAACGGAGCATTGCTTTTCACCACTTCTGTATAATTATCATACGCCGCTTCAGTGTTTTTGGTAAGTTGTTGAAGTTGAGCCAAAAGATAAATCCAACGGATTTTATTTTGTTTATTATTCGAATTTTTTATTGCCTGCTCTAACTGAGTTATTGCCTGTTCGTCCTGCCGGGCATAGAGGTGAAGCTGTGCTCTGGCCGCATGAATATCTCCAACAGACTCCTTTTCTGTCTTAATATACTTAAAAGCAGAATCTAAGGTCATTTCAGCTTCTTCAAATCGTCCAGATTCCATCAAAGAACGGGCTTTCCAGGCTAACGAGGCTTGCCGTAATTCTTTTTCTTCGGGGTAGGATGTGTATAGGTAAGTGAAAAATTCAGATGCGTTATAGAAATTTGCCTTTAAATGATTTGCTTTTGCGATTAGGAAATAGGCATCATCTACATAGTTGCTCAGTGACTTTTCATTTGCAATTACGTTCGCCTTTAATATGGCCTGATCCAGGTTTTTAGTTTCGGCCTGAGCTACAGCCTCTGTCGGCTCCTGGTATACAGAAATTAGTCTATCATAATCATCAAAAGTGGCAACATGTATATTTCGTTCACTCTCTTCTATTATTTGGTTCGCATTGTAGAGAATATTGTAGTGTGCAGTTAAGTTCTGCATTCCCCGGCTTGCAACCGTCTGCTTTTGGGTATCACATGCCGCTAATGCAAGGCATAGCATGCAGAAAAATAAAAGGCTGAAAAAACTGAATAGAGTATTTGACTTCAAATTGATTGAGGCTTGACTTTTATATAAACAAAATCTACGCAAAGATATTTCATTCAAGCTGGAATTTCCCATGTAAATATAATGTTTCCCTTAAAACAAACCTTTGGATTGATACTGACAGATATTCGGTTCTTTAAGCGCTTCGCGCTTGGATAGCGGATTTAAACGCAAAGGACACCATGTACACGCAAAGGTCGCAAGTTTGTATAACGCTTACAAGTTTGGCAAACGTTCGTAATGCTACTTTGCGACCTTTGCGAAAAACTTTGCGACCTTTGCGGTTAAAATGTGGATGGTACCTAGATGATAATTTTGCATTTAAAATGATGACCATGGAAAAAGAAGAGGAGAAACATGAAAATCTGCCGGATAGAGGCCTGGCTTCCGAAAAGAAGGCGCTAAATAATTACGCCAAATATACTGGTGTGGCTTTTCAAATGATGGCAATAATTGGCGCCGCTGCTTACATAGGTTATAAAGTTGACGAGTACTATAACCACCAAACACAATGGGTTACAGCATTATCTTGCGTTTTGGGAGTGTGCCTTTCTATCTATCAAACCATCAGACAATTGCGATAATGACTGTTCAAAAATTTTTGATATATTTTCTTTTGTTCAATATCTTCTTATCTATTGCTCCGCTTATTGCCGAGAATTACTATCCGGATTTCAATCTATTAATTCCCCGGTTTTGGAATATGTTCGCTGTGTTTAGCATTATTACATTTGTGATTTATTTATTTGCCTCGTGGCGGATGAACGTAAGTATTAAATCATCGGGACAAGCTTTGCTTGCGAGTATTGCTGTCAAGCTGCTTTTTTATATGGTAATAGCGTTTGTTTATATCAGTCAAAATACTGTTGATCCGCTCAAATTTATGATCTGTTTTTTTTATCTATATTTCTTTCATACAGTGTTTGAAATTTCTTGTTTGTTGTGTAACTTGCGCAACCAAAAATAAAGTAAATATCCCCTTAATAAATGGATCTGAGCCAGATTTTGAAATCAAAAAAATTAGTCAACATAGCTTTTTACGCTGTTTT
>Ga0136611_10003306_pt1 | contig 11284 bp, 4 predicted proteins | sample AntDrymUQ2232306_2_FD_106645 | JGI IMG/M metagenome (GOLD analysis project Ga0136611, IMG submission 106645) | Polar desert sand microbial communities from Dry Valleys, Antarctica - metaG UQ223 (23.06) | ecosystem: Environmental > Terrestrial > Soil > Desert | place: Antarctica: Dry Valley... | reverse complement strand
CTGCGGCAAGTGCACCCCCTGCCGGGAGGGCACGTACTGGATGGTGCAGATCCTTCGCCGGCTCGAGGCCGGCAAGGGGACCGAGGAGGACATCGACACCCTCCTCGACACGTGCGACAACATTCTCGGGCGGTCCTTCTGCGCCCTCGGCGACGGGGCCACGAGCCCGATCACCAGCGCCGTGAAGTACTTCCGTGAGGAGTTCGTCGTGGGCACGCACACCGCGGCGTGGGAGATCTTCCCGTACCGCCGCTCCACGCTCTTCGCCGACGCGGCGGCGGCGGCGGCCGAGCCGGCAGGCATGGCATGAGCCTGTCGACCGGTCAGGAGGCCGACCGCCGCGCTGCGGCAGCCGTCGAGGCCACCGACACCGTCCCGCTGACCATCGACGGCATCGAGGTGCAGGCCCCCAAGGGAGCCTTGCTCATCCGGGTCGCCGAGGAGCTCGGCATCGCCATCCCGCGGTTCTGCGACCACCCGCTGCTCGAGCCCGCGGGCGCTTGCCGGCAGTGCCTGGTGGAGGTGTCGACCCCCAACCGCGACGGCAAGCTCACCGCGATGCCGAAGCCGCAGGCGAGCTGCACCCTGGCCGTGTCCGCCGGCATGGTCGTGCAGACCCAGCGCACCTCCGCCGTGGCCGAGAAGGCGCAGCACGGCATCATGGAGCTGCTGCTGATCAACCACCCGCTGGACTGCCCGATCTGCGACAAGGGCGGGGAGTGCCCGCTGCAGAACCAGGCGATGAGCAACGGTCGCGGCGAGACCCGCTTCGTGGACACCAAGCGCACCTTCGCCAAGCCGATCAAGATCTCGACCCAGGTCCTGCTCGACCGCGAGCGGTGCATCCTCTGCCAGCGCTGCACCCGGTTCTCCCAGGAGATCGCGGGCGACACGTTCATCGACCTGCAGAAGCGCGGGGCGTCGCAGCAGATCGGCACGTTCGACACCCGGGTGCTCGGCTACCAGGGCGGCCTGACCGAGGGGGCGGCCGAGCTCGACGAGGCCGGGGCGCCGTTCGCGTCGTACTTCTCGGGCAACACCATCCAGATCTGCCCGGTCGGCGCGCTGACCGGCGCCGCCTACCGCTTCCGCGCCCGCCCTTTCGACCTCGTGTCGTCGGAGACGGTGTGCGAGCACTGCGCCTCGGGCTGCGCCGTGCGTGCGGACCACCGCCGCGGCGTGGTGCTGCGCCGCCTGGCCGGTGAGGACCCCGCGGTCAACGAGGAGTGGAACTGCGACAAGGGGCGCTGGGCGTTCACCTACGCCTCGCTCCCGGACCGCATCGAGGTCCCCCTGGTCCGCGACGAGGTGACCGGTGAGCTCGTGGAGACGTCGTGGCCGGACGCGCTCGACGTCGCCGCGCGTGGTCTGGTCGCCGCCCGTGACCAGGTCGGCGTCGGCACGCTGGTCGGCGGGCGCGTCACCGTCGAGGACGCGTACGCCTATGGCAAGTTCGCGCGCGCCGTGCTGGGCAGCAACGACGTCGACTTCCGCGCCCGCCCGCACTCGGTCGAGGAGGAGGCCTTCCTCGCCTCCCGCGTCGCCGGGACCGGCATCGGCGTGACCTACGCCGACCTCGAGCGGGCGCGGGCCGTCGTGCTCGTCGGGTTCGAGGCCGAGGAGGAGTCGCCGATCATCTTCCTGCGGCTGCGCAAGGCCGTGCGCAAGGGCCTCGCGGTGACCGCGGTGGCCCCGCTGGCCAGCCGCGGCCTGGTGAAGCTCTCGGGTGTGCTCGTCCCCACGGCCCCCGGCGGCGAGGCCGCGGTGCTGCGCGAGGCCGTCGCCCACGCAACAGGCGCAGACGCCGGGCCCCTCGTCCAGGCCCTGCGCGCGGAGGGTGCCGTGCTGCTGGTCGGCGAGCGCCTGGCGACCTCGCCCGGGGCGCTGTCGGCGGCGGTCGCCCTGGCGGAGGCCACGGGCGCCGCGCTGGCCTGGGTGCCGCGACGGGCCGGCGAGCGTGGGGCCGTCGAGGCCGGCGCGCTTCCCGGCACCCTGCCCGGCGGCCGTCCGCTGACCAAGGCCGCCCTCGTCGACGTCGCCCTGGCGTGGGGCGTCGAGCGGCTGCCCTCCCAGCCCGGTCGCGACACCACGGGCATCCTCGCCGCCGCGACCAAGGGTGCGGGTCTCCTCGTGGCCGGGGTGGACGTGGACGACCTCCCCTCGCCGGCCACGGCGCGCGCGGCCCTGGCCGCGTCGTCCTTCGTCGTCAGCCTGGAGGTCCGCCGCTCCGCGGTGACCGAGCACGCCGACGTCGTGCTGCCCGTGGCGCCGCCCGCCGAGAAGGCGGGCTCGTTCATGGACTGGGAGGGTCGGCTGCGCCCGTTCGACGCCGTCTTCGCAACCGACGCCCGCAGCGACCACGCCGTCCTGGACGAGCTGGCTCACGAGATGGGCGTGGAGCTCGGTGCCGCCAAGGCCCTCGGTCTGCGCGACGAGCTCGTGCAGGTCGGTGCCTGGGACGGCGCCCGGGTCCCAGCACCCGACGTCGCCGCCGGCACAGCCGCCAGCCCTGGCGCCGGACGCGCGGTGCTCGCCACCTGGCACCTGCTGCTGGACGCCGGCCGCGGCCAGGACGGCGAGGCCTACCTGTCCGGCACCGCGCACCGGGCCCACGCCCGGCTCTCGCCCGCCACCGCGGCCTCGGCCGGGGTCCTCGACGGCGGGCACGTCCAGGTCTCCACGGCCCTGGGGTCCCTCCTGCTGCCGGTTCTTCTCGACCCCTCCGTCGTCGACGGCGTTGTCTGGGTCCCGACGCGCTCCCGGCGCAGCGAGGTGCGGGCGCGTTTGGGTGCCGGGGCCGGGGACCTGGTAGGAATTGAACCCGCACACGCACCCGACCAGCTCGCGACAGGAGACCAGGCGTGAGCCACCTCGCCGGGCCGCTCACGGCCCTGCCCGCCTCGCTCGGCGGTCTCGAGGGACCCGCGTCGGACTTCAGCGGCGACAGCTGGCTCGTCGCCCTGATCAAGGCCGTGCTGGTCTTCGCGTTCCTCGTCGTCAACGTGCTCGTCGCGATCTGGGCCGAGCGCCGCATCCTGGGCCGGATGCAGCAGCGCCCGGGCCCTAACCGGCACGGCCCGTTCGGCCTGCTCCAGAGCCTGGCCGACGGCGTCAAGCTCGCCCTCAAGGAAGACATAGTCCCCGAGGGCGCGGACAAGCTCATCTACGTCCTGGCGCCGGCGATCTCCGTCGCTCCGGCGTTCCTGGCCTTCGCCGTCATCCCGCTCGGGCCCGAGGTCACCGTGTTCGGGCGCACCACGCCCCTGCAGGTGACCGACGTGCCCGTCTCGGTGCTCTTCGTGCTGGCCGCGGCCAGCGTCGGCGTCTACGGCCTGGTCCTGGCGGGCTGGTCGTCCGGGTCCACCTACCCGCTGCTGGGCGGGCTGCGCTCGACGGCGCAGGTCATCAGCTACGAGCTGATCATGGGTCTGGCCCTGGTCGGGGTGTTCATCTACACCGGCTCGATGTCGACGTCCCGGATCGTCGAGGCCCAGACCGACCTGTGGCTGTTCATCCCCCTCCTGCCGAGCTTCCTGCTGTTCCTCGTCGCGATCGTCGGCGAGACCAACCGCGCCCCGTTCGACCTCCCCGAGGGCGAGGGCGAGCTCGTCGGCGGCTTCCACACCGAGTACTCCTCGCTGAAGTTCGCGCTCTTCTTCCTTGCGGAGTACGTCGCCATGTTCACGGTGTCCGCCCTCACGGTCACGCTGTTCCTCGGCGGCTGGATGGCCCCGTGGCCACTGGCCCCGTTCTCCCTGGCCGGTTTCGAGCTGCCCTTCCTCGGTGACGGCTGGTTCGCGGTCGAGGCCGGGGCGTCGTGGTTCAACACGGGCTTCTGGCCGGTGCTGTGGTTCACGATCAAGATGTGGACCATCGTCTTCGGGTTCTTCTGGCTGCGCGGCGCGCTCCCGCGCCTGCGCTACGACCAGTTCATGAACCTGGGCTGGAAGGTGCTCATCGAGGCCGCCTTCGCCTGGGTCATCTTCCTCGGCATCGTGCGCGGGCTCATCCAGTACGACGTCCTCAGCCAGCAGCAGGTCTACATCCTCGTCGCGGCCGTCGGCCTGCCCCTCGTCGTCGTGGTCTGGTACCTCGGCGGCAAGGTGGTCGAGGACCCCGAGGACACGACGGGCGAGGTGGACCCGTTCTCGGACGGCTTCCCCGTGCCGCCGCTGCCCGGCCAGAGGCTCACCCGCTCCCGCGGGTCCCTGGGCGGCACCCCGACCCCCGCACGACGCGAGCCCGTCGCCGTCACCGTCGGCACCACCGTCGGCACCACCGATGAGGAGGCCACCCGTGGCTGAGGACACCGACCGAGGTCGCCGGGACGAGCCGGGTTGGCTCTCCGAGCTGCTCGCGCCCGTGGCGGGCTTCGGCGTCACCTTCTCGACGATGTTCACCAAGGTGCTGAGCGAGGAGTACCCCGAGGGACCCAAGGGCAAGGGCCCGCGCCCGACGCAGCCCCGCTACCACGGTCGTCACCAGCTCAACCGGTGGGCCGACGGGCTCGAGAAGTGCATCGGCTGCGAGCTGTGCGCCTGGGCCTGCCCCGCGGACGCGATCTACGTCGAGGGCGCGCAGAACACCGAGGACGGGCGCTTCAGCCCGGGCGAACGGTACGGCCGCATCTACCAGATCAACTACTTGCGGTGCATCTTCTGCGGGCTCTGCATCGAGGCGTGCCCGACCCGCGCGCTGACGATGACCAACGCCTACGAGCTCGCCGACCACACTCGGGAGGCCACCATCTTCACCAAGGAGCAGTTGCTGGCACCGCTCCTGGAGAGCATGGTCCAGGCGCCCCACCCGATGGTGGAGGGCACCACCGAGAAGGACTACTACCGCAACGAGATCACCGGTCCGACGGACGCGCAGCGTCGGTGGGCCGAGGAGCAGAAGACTGAGCCGACGTCCGGGGCCACGGCGTGACCGCACCGCTGCAGCCCCTGGCCGCGGTGGGGTCCGGCGTCAGCGACGGCATCGTGTTCTGGACGCTCGGCCCGCTCATGGTGCTCGCTGCGCTCGGCCTGCTGTTCGCACCCAAGGCCGTCCACGCCGCGCTGAGCATGGCCGTGGTCATGGTCAGCCTCGGTGGGGTCTACGTCGCCCTCCAGGCGCCGTTCCTGGGCATGGTCCAGGTCTTCGTCTACACCGGCGCCGTGATGATGCTGTTCCTGTTCGTGCTCATGCTCGTCGGCGTCGACTCCTCCGACTCCCTGGTGGAGACCATCCGCGGCCAGCGGGTGGCGGGCGGGCTGGCCGCGGCCGCGTTCCTCGCCTTCGTGCTCGTCGCGCTCGGCCGGACCACGTTCGACGCCCCCGTCGGTCTCGACGCGGTCAACGCCGACGGCAACATCACAGGGATCGCCGCGCTGATCTTCAGCCGGTACGTCTGGGCCTTCGAGATGACGGCCGCCCTGCTCATGGTGGCGGCCCTGGGCGCGATGGTGCTGGCGCACCGCGAGCGCACGGGGGAGCGGGCCACCCAACGGAGCATCTCCGAGAACCGTCTCCGGCGCGGCCAGCGGATGACCCCGCTGCCCCCTCCCGGCGTGTTCGCCCGCCACAACGCGGTCGACACCCCCGCCCTGCTGCCCGACGGCAGCCCCAGCGAGCTGTCGGTGTCCCGCGTCCTGGCCGCGCGCGGCCAGGACGCGGGACACCGACAGCTCGCTGGGGCTGCCGTCGGGCAGCAGGGCGGGGGTGTCGACCGCGTTGTGGCGGGCGAACACGCCGGGAGGGGGCAGCGGGGTCATCCGCTGGCCGCGCCGGAGACGGTTCTCGGAGATGCTCCGTTGGGTGGCCCGCTCCCCCGTGCGCTCGCGGTGCGCCAGCACCATCGCGCCCAGGGCCGCCACCATGAGCAGGGCGGCCGTCATCTCGAAGGCCCAGACGTACCGGCTGAAGATCAGCGCGGCGATCCCTGTGATGTTGCCGTCGGCGTTGACCGCGTCGAGACCGACGGGGGCGTCGAACGTGGTCCGGCCGAGCGCGACGAGCACGAAGGCGAGGAACGCGGCCGCGGCCAGCCCGCCCGCCACCCGCTGGCCGCGGATGGTCTCCACCAGGGAGTCGGAGGAGTCGACGCCGACGAGCATGAGCACGAACAGGAACAGCATCATCACGGCGCCGGTGTAGACGAAGACCTGGACCATGCCCAGGAACGGCGCCTGGAGGGCGACGTAGACCCCACCGAGGCTGACCATGACCACGGCCATGCTCAGCGCGGCGTGGACGGCCTTGGGTGCGAACAGCAGGCCGAGCGCAGCGAGCACCATGAGCGGGCCGAGCGTCCAGAACACGATGCCGTCGCTGACGCCGGACCCCACCGCGGCCAGGGGCTGCAGCGGTGCGGTCACGCCGTGGCCCCGGACGTCGGCTCAGTCTTCTGCTCCTCGGCCCACCGACGCTGCGCGTCCGTCGGACCGGTGATCTCGTTGCGGTAGTAGTCCTTCTCGGTGGTGCCCTCCACCATCGGGTGGGGCGCCTGGACCATGCTCTCCAGGAGCGGTGCCAGCAACTGCTCCTTGGTGAAGATGGTGGCCTCCCGAGTGTGGTCGGCGAGCTCGTAGGCGTTGGTCATCGTCAGCGCGCGGGTCGGGCACGCCTCGATGCAGAGCCCGCAGAAGATGCACCGCAAGTAGTTGATCTGGTAGATGCGGCCGTACCGTTCGCCCGGGCTGAAGCGCCCGTCCTCGGTGTTCTGCGCGCCCTCGACGTAGATCGCGTCCGCGGGGCAGGCCCAGGCGCACAGCTCGCAGCCGATGCACTTCTCGAGCCCGTCGGCCCACCGGTTGAGCTGGTGACGACCGTGGTAGCGGGGCTGCGTCGGGCGCGGGCCCTTGCCCTTGGGTCCCTCGGGGTACTCCTCGCTCAGCACCTTGGTGAACATCGTCGAGAAGGTGACGCCGAAGCCCGCCACGGGCGCGAGCAGCTCGGAGAGCCAACCCGGCTCGTCCCGGCGACCTCGGTCGGTGTCCTCAGCCACGGGTGGCCTCCTCATCGGTGGTGCCGACGGTGGTGCCGACGGTGACGGCGACGGGCTCGCGTCGTGCGGGGGTCGGGGTGCCGCCCAGGGACCCGCGGGAGCGGGTGAGCCTCTGGCCGGGCAGCGGCGGCACGGGGAAGCCGTCCGAGAACGGGTCCACCTCGCCCGTCGTGTCCTCGGGGTCCTCGACCACCTTGCCGCCGAGGTACCAGACCACGACGACGAGGGGCAGGCCGACGGCCGCGACGAGGATGTAGACCTGCTGCTGGCTGAGGACGTCGTACTGGATGAGCCCGCGCACGATGCCGAGGAAGATGACCCAGGCGAAGGCGGCCTCGATGAGCACCTTCCAGCCCAGGTTCATGAACTGGTCGTAGCGCAGGCGCGGGAGCGCGCCGCGCAGCCAGAAGAACCCGAAGACGATGGTCCACATCTTGATCGTGAACCACAGCACCGGCCAGAAGCCCGTGTTGAACCACGACGCCCCGGCCTCGACCGCGAACCAGCCGTCACCGAGGAAGGGCAGCTCGAAACCGGCCAGGGAGAACGGGGCCAGTGGCCACGGGGCCATCCAGCCGCCGAGGAACAGCGTGACCGTGAGGGCGGACACCGTGAACATGGCGACGTACTCCGCAAGGAAGAAGAGCGCGAACTTCAGCGAGGAGTACTCGGTGTGGAAGCCGCCGACGAGCTCGCCCTCGCCCTCGGGGAGGTCGAACGGGGCGCGGTTGGTCTCGCCGACGATCGCGACGAGGAACAGCAGGAAGCTCGGCAGGAGGGGGATGAACAGCCACAGGTCGGTCTGGGCCTCGACGATCCGGGACGTCGACATCGAGCCGGTGTAGATGAACACCCCGACCAGGGCCAGACCCATGATCAGCTCGTAGCTGATGACCTGCGCCGTCGAGCGCAGCCCGCCCAGCAGCGGGTAGGTGGACCCGGACGACCAGCCCGCCAGGACCAGGCCGTAGACGCCGACGCTGGCCGCGGCCAGCACGAAGAGCACCGAGACGGGCACGTCGGTCACCTGCAGGGGCGTGGTGCGCCCGAACACGGTGACCTCGGGCCCGAGCGGGATGACGGCGAAGGCCAGGAACGCCGGAGCGACGGAGATCGCCGGCGCCAGGACGTAGATGAGCTTGTCCGCGCCCTCGGGGACTATGTCTTCCTTGAGGGCGAGCTTGACGCCGTCGGCCAGGCTCTGGAGCAGGCCGAACGGGCCGTGCCGGTTAGGGCCCGGGCGCTGCTGCATCCGGCCCAGGATGCGGCGCTCGGCCCAGATCGCGACGAGCACGTTGACGACGAGGAACGCGAAGACCAGCACGGCCTTGATCAGGGCGACGAGCCAGCTGTCGCCGCTGAAGTCCGACGCGGGTCCCTCGAGACCGCCGAGCGAGGCGGGCAGGGCCGTGAGCGGCCCGGCGAGGTGGCTCACGCCTGGTCTCCTGTCGCGAGCTGGTCGGGTGCGTGTGCGGGTTCAATTCCTACCAGGTCCCCGGCCCCGGCACCCAAACGCGCCCGCACCTCGCTGCGCCGGGAGCGCGTCGGGACCCAGACAACGCCGTCGACGACGGAGGGGTCGAGAAGAACCGGCAGCAGGAGGGACCCCAGGGCCGTGGAGACCTGGACGTGCCCGCCGTCGAGGACCCCGGCCGAGGCCGCGGTGGCGGGCGAGAGCCGGGCGTGGGCCCGGTGCGCGGTGCCGGACAGGTAGGCCTCGCCGTCCTGGCCGCGGCCGGCGTCCAGCAGCAGGTGCCAGGTGGCGAGCACCGCGCGTCCGGCGCCAGGGCTGGCGGCTGTGCCGGCGGCGACGTCGGGTGCTGGGACCCGGGCGCCGTCCCAGGCACCGACCTGCACGAGCTCGTCGCGCAGACCGAGGGCCTTGGCGGCACCGAGCTCCACGCCCATCTCGTGAGCCAGCTCGTCCAGGACGGCGTGGTCGCTGCGGGCGTCGGTTGCGAAGACGGCGTCGAACGGGCGCAGCCGACCCTCCCAGTCCATGAACGAGCCCGCCTTCTCGGCGGGCGGCGCCACGGGCAGCACGACGTCGGCGTGCTCGGTCACCGCGGAGCGGCGGACCTCCAGGCTGACGACGAAGGACGACGCGGCCAGGGCCGCGCGCGCCGTGGCCGGCGAGGGGAGGTCGTCCACGTCCACCCCGGCCACGAGGAGACCCGCACCCTTGGTCGCGGCGGCGAGGATGCCCGTGGTGTCGCGACCGGGCTGGGAGGGCAGCCGCTCGACGCCCCACGCCAGGGCGACGTCGACGAGGGCGGCCTTGGTCAGCGGACGGCCGCCGGGCAGGGTGCCGGGAAGCGCGCCGGCCTCGACGGCCCCACGCTCGCCGGCCCGTCGCGGCACCCAGGCCAGCGCGGCGCCCGTGGCCTCCGCCAGGGCGACCGCCGCCGACAGCGCCCCGGGCGAGGTCGCCAGGCGCTCGCCGACCAGCAGCACGGCACCCTCCGCGCGCAGGGCCTGGACGAGGGGCCCGGCGTCTGCGCCTGTTGCGTGGGCGACGGCCTCGCGCAGCACCGCGGCCTCGCCGCCGGGGGCCGTGGGGACGAGCACACCCGAGAGCTTCACCAGGCCGCGGCTGGCCAGCGGGGCCACCGCGGTCACCGCGAGGCCCTTGCGCACGGCCTTGCGCAGCCGCAGGAAGATGATCGGCGACTCCTCCTCGGCCTCGAACCCGACGAGCACGACGGCCCGCGCCCGCTCGAGGTCGGCGTAGGTCACGCCGATGCCGGTCCCGGCGACGCGGGAGGCGAGGAAGGCCTCCTCCTCGACCGAGTGCGGGCGGGCGCGGAAGTCGACGTCGTTGCTGCCCAGCACGGCGCGCGCGAACTTGCCATAGGCGTACGCGTCCTCGACGGTGACGCGCCCGCCGACCAGCGTGCCGACGCCGACCTGGTCACGGGCGGCGACCAGACCACGCGCGGCGACGTCGAGCGCGTCCGGCCACGACGTCTCCACGAGCTCACCGGTCACCTCGTCGCGGACCAGGGGGACCTCGATGCGGTCCGGGAGCGAGGCGTAGGTGAACGCCCAGCGCCCCTTGTCGCAGTTCCACTCCTCGTTGACCGCGGGGTCCTCACCGGCCAGGCGGCGCAGCACCACGCCGCGGCGGTGGTCCGCACGCACGGCGCAGCCCGAGGCGCAGTGCTCGCACACCGTCTCCGACGACACGAGGTCGAAAGGGCGGGCGCGGAAGCGGTAGGCGGCGCCGGTCAGCGCGCCGACCGGGCAGATCTGGATGGTGTTGCCCGAGAAGTACGACGCGAACGGCGCCCCGGCCTCGTCGAGCTCGGCCGCCCCCTCGGTCAGGCCGCCCTGGTAGCCGAGCACCCGGGTGTCGAACGTGCCGATCTGCTGCGACGCCCCGCGCTTCTGCAGGTCGATGAACGTGTCGCCCGCGATCTCCTGGGAGAACCGGGTGCAGCGCTGGCAGAGGATGCACCGCTCGCGGTCGAGCAGGACCTGGGTCGAGATCTTGATCGGCTTGGCGAAGGTGCGCTTGGTGTCCACGAAGCGGGTCTCGCCGCGACCGTTGCTCATCGCCTGGTTCTGCAGCGGGCACTCCCCGCCCTTGTCGCAGATCGGGCAGTCCAGCGGGTGGTTGATCAGCAGCAGCTCCATGATGCCGTGCTGCGCCTTCTCGGCCACGGCGGAGGTGCGCTGGGTCTGCACGACCATGCCGGCGGACACGGCCAGGGTGCAGCTCGCCTGCGGCTTCGGCATCGCGGTGAGCTTGCCGTCGCGGTTGGGGGTCGACACCTCCACCAGGCACTGCCGGCAAGCGCCCGCGGGCTCGAGCAGCGGGTGGTCGCAGAACCGCGGGATGGCGATGCCGAGCTCCTCGGCGACCCGGATGAGCAAGGCTCCCTTGGGGGCCTGCACCTCGATGCCGTCGATGGTCAGCGGGACGGTGTCGGTGGCCTCGACGGCTGCCGCAGCGCGGCGGTCGGCCTCCTGACCGGTCGACAGGCTCATGCCATGCCTGCCGGCTCGGCCGCCGCCGCCGCCGCGTCGGCGAAGAGCGTGGAGCGGCGGTACGGGAAGATCTCCCACGCCGCGGTGTGCGTGCCCACGACGAACTCCTCACGGAAGTACTTCACGGCGCTGGTGATCGGGCTCGTGGCCCCGTCGCCGAGGGCGCAGAAGGACCGCCCGAGAATGTTGTCGCACGTGTCGAGGAGGGTGTCGATGTCCTCCTCGGTCCCCTTGCCGGCCTCGAGCCGGCGAAGGATCTGCACCATCCAGTACGTGCCCTCCCGGCAGGGGGTGCACTTGCCGCAG
>Ga0136611_10003305_pt1 | contig 11287 bp, 12 predicted proteins | sample AntDrymUQ2232306_2_FD_106645 | JGI IMG/M metagenome (GOLD analysis project Ga0136611, IMG submission 106645) | Polar desert sand microbial communities from Dry Valleys, Antarctica - metaG UQ223 (23.06) | ecosystem: Environmental > Terrestrial > Soil > Desert | place: Antarctica: Dry Valley... | reverse complement strand
TCGTCGACTGGCGGGCCCCGGTCAGCCTGCCCTTCTACCGCGCGACGGCTCGCGAGCCGATGGGGGTCGGGCGTCGGCGTCGCTACGGCTACCAGCACGGCCGGCTGACCGCCTTCGAGGACGAGGACCTCTCGGCCGGCGGGGACGGCGAGGAGTTCTCCGCCATCCTCGAGGCCGAGATCGAGCGCCCCCGCGTCGGTCCGATGCGCGACATCGTCGCCACCATCCAGCCCGAGCAGGACGTCATCGTCCGTGCCGACGTCAGCCGCACCATCGCCGTGCAGGGCGCCCCCGGCACCGGCAAGACGGCCGTCGGCCTGCACCGCGCGGCGTACCTCCTCTACGCACACCGCGACCAGCTCCGCCGCCAGGGCGTCCTCGTCGTGGGCCCCAACGACAGCTTCCTGCGCTACATCCAGGACGTGCTGCCGGCGCTCGGCGAGATCGAGACGGCCCAGTCGACCATCGAGGCGCTGGTGGCCAAGACCCTGACCGAGCGCAACGCCCGCTGGACGATCCGCGGCACCGACACCGCCGACGTCGCGACCCTCAAGGGCGACGCACGGCTGGCCGCCGTCCTCCATACGGCGCTCTGGTCGCACGTCGGCGGCCCGACCGAGGCGCTGGTGGTGCCGCACGGTGCCCGCCGGTTCCGGGTCGCGGCCTATGAGGTCGAGGAGGTGCTGACCGACCTGCGTGCCCGGCAGGTGCGCTACGGCGCCGCCCGGGCGATGCTGCCGCAGGCGCTGGCGCACCGGATCCTGGTCAAGATGGAGCTCGCGGGCGACTCCCCCGACGACCGGGTGCAGGCCGCAGTGGCCCGGAGCAAGCCCGTCAAGGCGTACGCCTCGGCGCTGTGGCCGGCGGTCGACCCGGCCAAGCTGGTGCACCGGCTGCTGGCCGACCCCGCAGCCCTCGCCGCGGCTGCCGACGGCGTGCTCGACGACACCGAGCAGCAGCGCCTGCTCTGGACCAGGCCGCCCACCAGCCCCGGCACCACGACGTGGTCGCTGGCCGACGCCGTGCTCCTCGACGAGGCCGCCGACGTCGTCGAGCGCACACCCTCCCTCGGTCACATCGTGGTCGACGAGGCACAGGACCTCTCACCGATGATGCTCCGCGCGATCGGCAGGCGCAGCTCGACCGGCTCCCTGACGGTGCTCGGCGACCTCGCCCAGGCCACCACTCCGTGGGCGACCCGCTCCTGGGTGGACGCCCTCGCCCACCTCGGCAAGCCCGACGCCCACGTGGAGGAACTGACCCGGGGCTTCCGGGTGCCTGGCGAGGTCATCGAGTACGCCGCCCGGCTGCTGCCCCACATCGCCCCGGACCTCACCCCGCCCACGTCGGTCCGCCGCAGCCGCGGCGAGCTCAGGGTGGTCAGGTCGGGCCTCCGCGTCAGCGTCGAGGCGGCCCTGGCACGCGAGGGCTCCGTCGGCCTGATCGTCTCGGACGCGTTGCTCGCGGACGCGCTCGCGGAGGTGGCCCACCTGCCGCACGCCGTGCTCGGTCAGGACGTGCCCGCCGAGCCCGAGCACACCGAGTTCGACACCCGGCTCGACGTCGTGCCGGCCTCGCTGGCCAAGGGCCTGGAGTTCGACCACGTGGTCCTGGTCGAACCGGAGGCGATCGTCACCGGGGAGCCGGACCGGGTCACCGGGCTCCGCCGGCTCTACGTCTGCCTGACCCGCGCGGTGACCTCGCTGGTCGTCGTCCACGCCCAGCCCCTACCCACCGAGCTGGGTGACCTGCTGTGAGGCTCGCCGACCGCTGGCCCCTCACCTCCGGTGCCGATCTGCGCGACGCGCTGCTCGCGGCGTACGCCGACCCCGCCCGCGGCTACCACGACACGCGCCACCTCACCGAGGTGCTCGACCGGCTCGACGACCTCGCCCGGGGCGGAGCGGACTACGACCGGCTGCCGGTCGTGCTGGCCGCCTGGTTCCACGACGGTGTCTACGACGGCGGAGCGGACGTAGAGGAGCGCTCCGCTGCCTGGGCGGAGGAGGCGCTGCCCGGTCTCGGCGTCGACCCCGGGACCGTCGCCGAGACCGCACGCCTGGTGCGCCTGACCAACACCCACCGACCCACCGACGCCGACGCGAACGGCCACGCGCTCAGTGATGCGGACCTGGCGATCCTGGCGGCGCCGGCCGACCGCTACGCGGAGTACACCGCGGCGGTGCGGACGGAGTACGCCACCGTGCCCGACGCCGACTTCCACGCGGGCCGGGCCGCGGTCCTGCGCGACCTGCTCGCCAAGCCGCACCTCTTCCACACCGCGCACGGCCGCAGGCACTGGGAGGCCGACGCCCGCGCCAACGTGGCGCGCGAGCTCGACTCCTAGGCCTGGGACTTGCGGCGCCGCAGCCCGGCGGCAACCAGCCGCGACACCAGCTCGCGCGGCGCCACCGGTCGGGCCCCCGCCGCGACGAGCCGGTCGTAGTAGTCCCCCGGCACGTCGTAGTGGTCCCGGTCGAAGACCCGCTCGGGGATCCCATGCTCGCGCGCGAAGGCGTGCAGTTCGGCGTAGGAGGTGTCGCTGACCAGGTGCGACCACGACCGGCCGTGCGCGGGCACCAGTGGCGGGTCGATGAGGATGGTCATGCGGGGTCGAGCAGCCGTCGCCAGGAACGCACGAAGTCGGCGTCGACGTAGGACTTGGAGGTCGCGCCCGGACGCACCTGCACCCCGACGTGGAACTGGGTGACCCCGGCCCGGCGGAACCACGGCACGTGCTCGGCGAGCAGCCCGCCCCCCGGCATCAGCAGCCTGGCGACGTCGGGGTCCGCAGAGGCCAGCGCGAGCAGGTCGTCGTACCCGTGCGCGAGCCCCTGGGGCGAGCCGCCCGACCGCACCGCGGTGAGGCCGGGCAGGTGCGCGATGCGCCGCCACGAGCGGCGCTGGTCGAGGGTCGCGTCGACGGCCCGGTGGAACGTCCAGGGCACACCTGGCAACGCGTGGGCGAGCGCCTCACAGGTCTCGACGTCCACCTCCAGGTCGGGGTCGAGGAAGCCGAAGACCACGCCCTCCGCACCCAGCCCGACGTACTCCTCGGCGAGCCCGACCAGCCGGGTGAACTCGCCGCCGGTGGTCGTATAGGAGTCGTTGAGCCTCAGCATCACCCGCACCGGCAGGTCGGTCGCCCGCAGGACGGCCGAGGCGGCGGCCACGTCGGGCGACAGCCCGGCGGTCTCTCCCGGTGCGACGAGCGCCAACCGGTCCGCGCCACCCTCCTGCGCCCCCACCACGTCCTGGGCGTGGAGGACCGCCACCTCGAGCAGTGCCGGCGCCGCCATGACCCGATGCTAAACGGGTGAGTGGCACGATGGCTGGATGGTCGACACGGTGTTCCTGGTGGCGCGCGCCGCCGTCCTCGCCGACCTCCAGGCCCGGCGCCGCGCGAGTGCCCAGGCGGTCTCCGCCCTCGAGGACGCCCTGGAGCAACGCCGGTGGTGGGCCGAGCAGTGGCCGGAGGGCACGCAGTACGTCGCCGGGCTGGTCGCCCAGGACGTGCAGGACGCGCTCTTCGAGGTGACCGGGCGCTGGCCGTTGTGCCTGACCTGCGAGGACGCCCCGGAACACCCGCTCTACATCCAGCCGGACCTCGGCGGCCCCGACCCCGTGTGGGTGTGCGAGGAGAGCGGCTTCGCGGTCGCCCCGCTGGGACAGTTGGGCGAACGGTCGGGCGAGGCGTGAGACCTCAGGTCTCCTCGCCGAGCTGCACCCAGAGCGTGAACCTGTCGGCCCGGTAGGCCGACCGCGAGACCTCGACCGGCTTCTCCCCGGCCAGCGCCCGTCGGGCGACGAGCAGCACCGGCGAGCCGGTCGCGACCTGCAGCAGACCGGCCTCCTCGACGGAGGCACGGTCGGAGGTGATGGAGTCCTCGGCCCAGGTCGGTCGCAGCCCGCGCGCGGCCAGCGCGTCGAAGAGGCTGGTCGGCATCGCGGACTGGAGGAAACCGGGCAGCAGGACCTCGTTGAGGTAGGCGTCCTCGATACACATGGGGGCGTTGTCGGCGTAGCGGAGCCGTTTCCAGTGGATGACGGCGTCGCCGTGCGTGATGCCCAGGGCCTTGGCCACCCCGGGCCCGGCCTGCTCGCGCCGGGCCAGCAGGGTCTGGGACTCCGCGAGCATGCCGCGGCGCTCCATGTCCTCGGTGAAGCTCGTCAAGCGCCCGACCCGACGCCGTGGACGGGCCACGAAGGTCCCGCGTCCGGGCATGCGTTCGAGGAGACCCTCGCTCACGAGGGCATCCATCGCCTGCCGCACGGTCATCCGTGCGACCCCGAAACGCTGCACGAGCTCGCGTTCCGAAGGTGCAGGAGCCCCTGCCTCGGCTCCCTCCACGAGCGACCGAACGTATTCACGGACGGCAACGTGCTTGAGGGACCGCGGCGTGGCAGCCACGTCGTCCACGTCCGGCACTCTACGGGTGGTCTAGACGCGTTGTCATGGAAATCCGTTGTTCGAGACCACCCGAAGGGGTGAATTCGACCATGCATCAGTCCGTGGAGATGGCTTTCAGCACGTCGAGACGGGCCGCGCGGCGCGCCGGGAAGACCGCCGCGAGCACGCCGATCACCAGGGAGAGCGCCAAGAAGACCGTCAGCTGGGTGCCCGGGACGCTGATCACCTCGAGCCCCTCGTCACGCAGGGAGTACATCAGCGCCACCCCGAACACGAGCCCCATGCCGACGCCCAGGAGGGCGCCGAGCACCGAGATCACCACCGACTCCAGGGTGATCATCCGTCGCAGCTGCACCCGACTGAGACCGACGGCCCGCAGCAGGCCCACCTCGCGGGTGCGCTCGATGACCGACAGGGCGAGGGTGTTGACGATGCCGAGCACCGCGATCACCAGCGCCAGCCCGAGCAGGGCGAAGATGATGAGCACGAACTGGTCGATGGGCTCGCGCTGCTCCTGCGCGAACGCCGCCTGGTCCTTGACCGTGACGATCGGCAGGTCGGCGATCACCCCGTCCAGTCGCTGCTGTAGCCCCGACGCCGCTCCAGGTTCCGCGTCGATGATCAGCGCGTTGTCGGCGGGCTCGAAGCCCGAGTCCGCGAGCGTGGTCAGGGTGGTGACGATCGGGAAGAAGATGACCGGGTTGTCCTCGTAGATGCCCACGACGGGCCAGGACCGCTTGCCGCCGGGGACGGTGACCTCGACGGTGTCGCCGACGGCCAGCCCCTCGTCGTCGGCGTACGACCGCTCCACGATCACGGTCTCGTCGGCGAAGTCGTCCGCCGACCCGGAGGAGAGGTCCAGCTCCAGCTGGTCGAGGCTGGCGGGGTCGGTGGCGGCCACGCCCTGCTGGTCGTCGCGCAGCTCGACGATCTGGTAGCGCTGCCGGATCACCGAGGCCACTCCCTCGACGTCGGCCATCTCGTCGGCGATGCCGGCGTTGAACTCGCCGCCGAACACGTTGCTGACCACGTAGTCGCCCACGAAGTTGTCGGCCACCGACTTGTCGACCGAGGCCTTGGCCGAGTCGCCGACGATCGCCATCGTGCAGGCGAGGGCGAGACCGATCATCAGCGCCGACGCGGTCGCCGCGGTCCGCCGCGGGTTGCGCAGGGAGTTCTGGCCCGCCAGGTTGCCGACGGTGCCGAAGATCCGCACGAAGGCCACCCGGGTGACCACCAGGAACGGCCGGGCGATCACCGGGCTCGCCGCCGCGATCCCCAGCAGCATCAGCAGGATGCCGCCGCCGACGAACCAGCCCGGCCTCGGGACACCGGTGAACAGGCCGAGGCCCAGCGCGATCGCCCCACCCACGGTCAGGGCGACGCCCACGAGCAGTCGACGGTGCAACGACTCCTCCGGCAGCGCGATGTCGTCACGCATCGCCTGCACCGGGGCGATCCGTGAGGTGCGCCAAGCCGGCAGGAAGGCCGCGGCCATGGTGACCACCACGCCGACGACGTACGCCGCCACCACCGTGCGGGTCGAGAAGATCAGCGGCTGGCCCGAGAGGTCGAGGCCGAACTGACCGAAGAGCAGCCGGAGCAGCATGGCCAGCAGGACCCCCAGGCCCAGCCCGATCGTCGAGCCCAGGACGCCGAGCACGAACGCCTCGATCAGCACCGACCTGGTGACCTGCCGCTGCGAGGCGCCGAGCGCCCGCAGCAGGGCCAGCTCGCGGCTGCGCTGCGCGACCAGGATCGAGAAGGTGTTGACGATGAGGAAGGCGCCGACCACCAGCGAGATGCCGGCGAAGATCAGCAGGAAGGTGGTGATGAAGGAGATCGCCTCGAGCAGGTCCGAGGCGGACTCGTCCGCCGCCTCGTCGCCGGTGACCGCCTCGAGCCCGTCGGGCAGCTCCGCCGACACGGCCCGGGCCAGGTCCTCCTGGCTGACGCCGTCCTCGGCAGTCACCCAGAGGTCGTTGTAGGCGTCGTCGCCGTCGAGGAAGATGCCCTGCGCGGTCGCGGTGCCGAAGGCGGCGAAGGTCGCCCCGTTGAGCGAGCCCCCGTCGGGGAAGCCCGCGATGCCCACGAGGGTCGGTTCCATGCTGGCCGCACCGCGTGGGGTGAGCAGGGGGACGGTGTCGCCGACCGCGTAGCCGGCCCGCTCGGCGGTGCTCTCGTCGAGCAGGACCTCCTTTTCGCCCTCGGGCGCGCGGCCGTCGACGAGCGCGAGGCCCTCGCCGCCGGCGGCGGGCGCGTCGGACCAGTTGCCGCCGATGGCCGGTGGGCCGAGGCCGCCGACCACCTTGTTGTCGCGGCCCACCACGTAGACGCCGAAGGCGCTCACGTTGCCGTCCACCCTCGCGGCCCCTGTGACCGAGGCGAGATCACGCTGCAGGGAGCCGGGCACCGTGACCGCGGAGGGCGTTCCGTTCTGGGTGGCGCCGCCCGCGGGCCGGACGACGACGTCGCCGACCGTCGAGGCGAACAGGGCGGTGAAGCTGCGCGAGAGGGTGTCGGAGAAGACCAGCGAGCCCGCGACGAACGCGACCCCGAGCACGATCGCGAACGTGCTCATCAGCAGCCGCACCTTGCGGCCGAGCAGGCTCTTGAGGGCGACCTTGAGCACGGTCAGGCCTCCCGGGCCGGCGCGGCCGCGGCCGCCATCGCGGCCACGGCCTCCAAGACGGTGTCGCGCGTGGGGTCGCGCAGCTCGGAGACGACCCGTCCGTCGGCCAGGAAGACCACCCGGTCGGTGTACGCCGCGGCGACCGGGTCGTGGGTCACCATCACCACGGTCTGGCCGTGGTCGTCGACACTGCGACGCAGCAGCTCGAGCACCTCGGCTCCGGACTGGGAGTCGAGGTTGCCGGTGGGCTCGTCGGCGAACACGATCCGGGGGCGGCTGACCAGGGCGCGGGCCACGGCGACCCGCTGCTGCTGGCCCCCGGAGAGCTCGTTGGGCTTGTGGTGCAGCCGGTCGCGCAGGTTCACGGTGCTGATCACCGCGTCGTACCACTCCTGGTCGGGCTTGCGCCCGGCGATGGCCAGCGGGAGCGTGATGTTCTCCCCGGCGGTCAGCGTCGGCACCAGGTTGTAGGACTGGAACACGAAGCCGATCTCGTCGCGACGCAGCCGGGTGAGCGCCTTGTCGTTCATCCGGGACAGGTCCTGGTCGCCGATCAGCACCGAGCCGCTGTCGGCGGTGTCGAGGGCCGCGCAGCAGTGCATGAGGGTCGACTTGCCCGACCCGCTGGGTCCCATCACCGCAGTAAACTCACCCGCGTAGAGGTCGACCGAGACCCGGTCCAGGGCGCGCACCAGGGCATCGCCGGCGCCGTAGGTCTTGGTCAGGTCCACCACCCGGGCGGCAGAGGTGCGGTCGGTCGGCACTGCGGCGGCCGGGGAAGCCTCGGTGGTCATGGGACAACTGTCCCAACAGCCAGCAAGCCCGCGACACCGGGATGCCCATCTGGTTACACCCCGGTCCGACCCCGACCCACCCCCGAGTCGGCGCAGATGGTTGGTCGAACGGGTGTTCGATTGAAGGCGGTAGAGTTGCGCCATGGACTACCAGGGCACCCTGTTCGCATCCGCGCCGGAGACGTCGGTGAGCGGGATCGTGCGCACCACGCTCGGCCGTGGCGCGTGGGTCGACGTGCGCCGCGACTGGCTCACCGACCCGGACTCCGTCTTCGCCGCGCTCGTGCGCGACGTGCCGTGGCGGGCCGAGCGCCGGCAGATGTACGACCGCGTCGTCGACGTGCCGCGACTGGTCCACACCTACGGGCTCGGCGAACCGCTCCCCCACCCGGTGCTGACCGAGGCCCGCGACACCCTCTCCGAGCACTACCGGCCCGAGCTGGGCGAGCCGTTCGTGACGGCGGGCTGCTGCTACTACCGCGACGGGTCGGACTCGGTGGCCTGGCACGGAGACCGGATCGGGCGCGGCGACCATGAGGACACCCTGATCGCGATCGTCTCGGTCGGCGACCCGCGACGCCTCGCGCTGCGGCCTCGGGGCGGCGGCGCCTCGGTCTCCTTCACGTTGGGCCACGGCGACCTGCTGGTGATGGGTGGCTCGTGCCAGCGCACCTGGGAGCACGCGGTGCCCAAGGTCGCCCACGCGGGTCCGCGCCTGTCGGTGCAGTTCCGCCCCCGCGGCGTCTTCTGAGCAACCCTCAGAACTGCACCTGCGGCGCCTGGTCGTGGCCGGCGGGCGCCTCGTAGAAGTCCCGCTCGCGCACGCCGGCCATGCCGGTGAAGAACATCCACGGGATCGTGCGGACCAGGGTGTTGAGCTTGGCGACGGCGTCGTTGTAGTACTGCCGGACGAACGAGAGCTGGTTCTCGGTCTCGGCGAGCTGACGCTGGAGGTCGAGGAAGCTCTCGTTGGCCTGGAGCTCGGGGTAGTTCTCGGCGACCGCGTTGAGGTTGACCAGGGCACCCTGCAGCTGGGCGTCGGCGGCGGCCTTGGCCGGCACGTCGTCGCCGGCCGCGGCCTGCTGGAGCCCGGCCCGCGCGCGGGTGACCTCCTCGAAGACTCCCTTCTCGTGCGCGGCGTACCCCTTGACGGTGGCGACCAGGTTGGGGATCAGGTCGGCGCGGCGGGTGAGCTGGACGTCGATCCCGCCCACTGCCTCCTGCGCCCCGATGTCGGTGGTGCGCAGCTTGTTGAAGGCGACCACGGCGAACGCCGCGAGCGCCACCACGACGACGATGAGGATGACTGCGATGGTCATGGGGAGACCTTTCCGATGGGTGTGCTGCTGATGGTGGAGCGACGGCTCACCACGAGCCACCCCCGCCGCCGCCGCCTCCGCCGCCGCCGGAGAAGCCCCCGCCGCCGCTGCTGCTCGAGGAGGAGCGCTGGGTGGCCTCGTAGGACGAGATGGCCGAGTCGAGCGTGGTGCGGAAGTCGCCGAGCATCTGGTCGACGTGGTTGCCGGTGTGGGCACCGGCATAGCCGCCCGCGAAGTAGCCGGGCGCCGGTGGTTCCTCGCCCATCTCCGTGCGGTACTTCGCGGCCCACTCGTCGGCGCAACCAAGGGCCACCGCCCACGGGATGTACGCCGTGTAGAGCTCGCGGTGGCCGGAGAAGTCGAAGCGCTGCACGCTCGACGGCGTGGACAGCACACGGTGGAAGCCACCGACCCGCGACCACAGGTCGCGCCCCGCCGCGGTCCGCTTGGTCCCCGAGCCTCTTCGCACCAGCGGCAGGGCGAACAGCGCGAAGACGCCGGGGACGACCGCGAGGACGCTCATGGTGAACGGGTTGAGCAGCGCGAGCAGCACCGCCGCCAGCCCCGCAGCGACGGCCAGCCAGCCACCCGCGCCGCCGAGGCCGCTGCTCACGATCAGTCCCGCCTCACGGGCCCAGGAGCGGGTCTCGGCTGTGAACGAGCCCAGCTCGGACTGGAGAATCTTGCCGGTGGACACGTCCCGCGGGGTGGCCACGAACGTGCCGCCCTGCGCGGGAAGCAGCCGCGCGACCCGGCCGGTGACCGGGTCGACCCTCGCCCACCCCGCCGGCCCGCCGACGTCGGTCATGGTCCAGGCTCCCTGGTGCCGGTCGACGGTGACTGCGCCCTGCTCGCGGCGTACAGGATGGTCGCGACGAAGTCCTCGCGGTCCGGGCTCTCGTTGAAGATGTAGGCGCCCTGCGCCGGTCCGATGCCCGGCGGCGGGGCGTAGAGCAGCGGGAAGGGCGGCTTCGGCTCGCGGGCGTTGCGGGCCAGGCGCGCCCCGCCGGTGCCCATCACCAGCGCCAGCGCGGCGACGAAGGGCAGCAGCCACACGCTCGGGCCGAAGACCGGGTCGAAGCGGGCCGTCCACGGCCGCGCGTCTCCGGCGTCCGGGGTCGGCAGGTCGAGCCCCGCCCGGATGGTCACCGGGGTGCGGGCCGGCAGCGCCCCGGTGACCACGGTGACCGTGGTGCCATCGGCCTCGGCGGTGCAGCCAGCGGTCTCCCCCGCCCCGACGGCGCAGTCGACCTGCCGGGGGCGACGGGGAGCTCGACGGTGAGGTTCGCGGCACCGATGGTCTGCCGCCAGCCGCCGGGGATCAGGTTCCAGTAGAACTGGGTCGGCTGCGCACCGTCGCCGGGCTGCAGCACACCGTCGACGGTGTAGCTGATCGAGTAGGTGTGCAGGCCCGGGTCGAGGGTGACGGACTCCCGACCGATCCGCGCGACCCGGTAGCGTCCACGTCCCTCGCGGAGCATCTCGAACTCTTCCTCGGCGCCGTCGAGGGTGACCCGGATGTCGCGCGGGATCCGGCGCGCGAACGGCTCGCTGCCGTCGGCGACGTCCCAGAAGCGGAAGATGCCGTGCTTGAAGAAGCCCGGGAAGTCGACGGTGATCGTCTCGCGCGCCGTGAGGTCGCCGTTCTCCGCGACCCGGAAGGACGCGTCGTACTGGGTGATCGAGGTTTCCTCATACGACGCGTCGAGGTCGCCGAGGCCGAAGAACAGGGCGGGCACGAGCACCAGTCCGGCGAGCATGCCGAATCCGACGACGTACCCCACCAGGCGGCTCACGTGCGGATCCTAGTGATGGGCCGGCGTCCCCGCGGGCGATCCAGCACGCAACAGTCAGGCAGCCGGAGCCTCGTCGCGACCCGGGCAGCCGTCAGTCGCGGGCCCCGAACCACCAGATCAGCAGGGCCAGGACGGTCACGACGCCCGCGACCGGCTTCCAGTAAGCCTTCGCCAGGATCGGCAGCACGGTCGCGCCCAGGTCGAGGGAGTCGTCCTCCTGCCGGGGCTTGTCGGCGGGAGGTGCCGCCGCGACCGGCCGGGTCGGCGCCGGAGCGGCCGGCGGCGGTGTCGCCGGGGCTCCGTCAGGGGACGTCGACACAGCAGCGGTCGCGGCG
>Ga0136611_10003304_pt1 | contig 11290 bp, 9 predicted proteins | sample AntDrymUQ2232306_2_FD_106645 | JGI IMG/M metagenome (GOLD analysis project Ga0136611, IMG submission 106645) | Polar desert sand microbial communities from Dry Valleys, Antarctica - metaG UQ223 (23.06) | ecosystem: Environmental > Terrestrial > Soil > Desert | place: Antarctica: Dry Valley... | reverse complement strand
TCGACACCCGCGCCACCGCCGAGATCGCCTGGCTCAACGAGCGCTTCGGCGAGGGGCCGCTGTTCGACCTGGGAGGGATGGCGCTCACATCGCAGGCGATCGGCCCGAAGATCCTGTGGCTGCGCCGCCACGAACCGGACGTCTGGGCGCGGACCGCGACGATCCTGTCGGCCAGTTCCTACCTCGTGCTGCGCCTCACCGGCGAGGCGGTGATGGACCGCCACACCGCCTCGTACTACAACCCCCTGTTCGACCTCCGCGCCCTGGAGTGGGACGAGCGCTTCGCCGAACCGATCGTCGAGCGGGCCAAGCTGCCGCGCCTGCTGTGGTCGACCGAGATCGCCGGCGGCGTCACCGCGAGCGCCGCCGCCGCAACGGGGCTCGCCGCCGGCACCCCGGTCACCGCCGGCACCATCGACGCCGCGGCCGAGGCGATCAGCGTCGGGGTGGTCGCCCCCGGCGACATGATGGTGATGTACGGCACCACGATGTTCTTCATCCACGTCACCGACCGCCCGGTGCCGGACCCCAGGATGTGGGCCACCGCCTACTGCGTGCCGGGGCGGTACGACATCGCCGGCGGCCTGTCCACCGCCGGCGCCCTGACCCGCTGGTTCCGCGACCAACTCGCCCCGGACGTGACCGCCGCCGAAGCGGCCGGCGGTCCGAACGCCTACGCCGCGCTGGCCGAGGCGGCGGCGTCGGTGCCTGCCGGGAGCGCGGGGCTGGTCTGCCTGCCGTACTTCGCCGGCGAGCGGACCCCCCTCAACGACCCCCTGGCCCGCGGCGTCTACGCCGGGCTGACCTTGTCCCACACCCGCGCCCACCTCTACCGCGCCGGGTTGGAGGGCACGGCCTTCGGCGTGCGCCACAACCTGGAAACGATGGCCGCGATGGGCGCCCCGCTCCGCCGCCTGGTCGCCGTCGGCGGCGGCGCCAAGAACCGGCTCTGGCTCCAGATCGTTTCCGATGCCTGCGGGTTGCCGCAGACGGTGCCGGAGCGCACCATCGGCGCCGCCTACGGCGACGCCGCGCTGGCTGGGTTGGCCGTTGGCACGGTGGCGGGGCTGGACGCCTTGGCCCGCGATTGGGTGGCGGTGGCGACGACCCTCGAACCCCGCGCCCCCGAGGGGCGGGTCTACGACGACTACTACCGGGTCTACCGCCACCTCTACGAGGCCGCCAAGGACGACCTGCACGCCCTCGCCCGGCTCGGCGGCGGGTAAGGGGGGACGGTCGGGCGCGGGGAGGCGCCCGACCGTCCCCCCAACCCTAAGCTCGGGGATGAACTCGGGGACCTGTTCCCAAACGTTCGGGAGATGGGGACTTTTGCCCGGTGGTCGGGCATGGTCGGCCGATCACGAGGGCGGGAGGCACGCCGCCCCGACGCCGCGTGTTGACTCGATCGTTCGAGGGGTGGGGTGTCGTCGGAGGAGCGCGAGATGGACGAGGTCGCGTGCGCCAGTTTGGAGGAGGTGCGGGCGGGAATCGACGCGGTCGACCGCGAGTTGGTGGCCCTGCTCGCCCGGCGGGCCGCCTACGTGGGCCAGGTCGTGCGGTTCAAGCGAACGGCGGCCGAGGTTCCGGCGCCGGCCCGCGCCGCGGCGGTCATCGCCAACGCGCGCCGCCTGGCGGTCGAGCACGGCGCAGACCCGGACCTGGCCGAGCACGTTTACCGCGCGATCATCGCCTGGTTCAGCGCCGCGCAGGTCCGCGCGATCGAACGGGGGCGGGGCGGTTGACGGTCGGCGTCCGGCCCCCCGCCGGCGCCGCGGGCCCGACCCGGTCGCCCCCCGACCACCCGCCGGACCGATCCCTCAGCGGGCGACCGGCAGCGTGAAGCCGAAGGTGGACCCCACGCCGGGGGCGCTCTCGACAGTCATCGTGCCGCCGTGCAGTTCGACCAGCGACCGGGTGATCACCAATCCGAGACCGGTGCCCCCGGCGGTGGCGTGCGGGTTGCGGGCGCGGAAGAAGCGGGTGAAGAGCCGCGTCAGGTCCTCCTCGCTCAACCCCACCCCGGTGTCGCGGACCGTCACCCGCACCAAGTCGTTCTCGACGTGGGCCGCGATCGCGATCTCGCCCCCCGCGGGCGTGTACTTGTGGGCGTTGGAGAGCAGGTTGGTCACGATCTGCGCCAGGCGGTCGGCGTCGGCGTTCACCGGCGTCAGGTCATCGGGCACGTCGACGGTTAGGCGTTGGCGCTTGCCGTCGAGCTGGGGCCGCAGCATCGTGGCCGTCTGCCGCACCGCGGCGCCGAGGTCGACCGGGGCAAACTCCAGGCTCAACTTGCCGGCATCGATCCGCGACACGTCGAGCAGGCCCTCGATCAGCGAGACGAGGCGGCCCGCGTTGTGCTTGACCACGCCCAGGAACTCGTTCTGGATTTCGTCCAGCGCACCCGCCTCGCCGTCGAGCAGCAGGTCGACGTAGCCGGTGATCGAGGTCAAGGGGGTGCGCATCTCGTGCGAGACCATCGACACGAACTCGGACTTCATTCGGTCGACCTCGCGCTCGTGGGTCACGTCGCGGAAGGTGTAGAGGCGGCCGAGGTGCTCGCTGTCGGCGCCGACCACCGGCGTCGACGCCAGTTCCAGCTCGCGCGGCTCCGGCCACCGCTGGCGGACCGTTCCCATCAGGCGGTGCTCGGTGTCGCGCAGGGTGCCGGCCACCAACTGCTGCACCTCGTCGGCGCTGGCGAAGACGCGCTCGGTGTGGGCGGCGAAGGCGTCGAACGGGCGCCCGAGCAACTCCCCCGCGGCGATGGCGAACAGCTCCTCGAAGCGGCGGTTGGTGGCGACGATGCGCCGGTCCGGCGCGATCAGCAGCATGCCTTCGCCCGCGGCGTCGAGGATCGCGTTGGTCTCGTGCCGCGCCCGTTCGGCGCGGTGGACCTGCGCGGCGAGCGTGGCGGCCGCCGTCTCCCGCTCGGTCACGTCGGAGAACGACGAGACCACCGCCACCGGGGTCGCCCCGCCGTCGAACAAGGGCCGCGCGTTCACCGAGATCCAGCGCCGCTCGCCGGTCGCGGTGTTGATGCCCATCAGTTCGTCCGAGGCCGGCACGCCGGTGCGCAGCGCCACCATCGACGGGTGCTCGGCGGCAGGGAGCGGGGAGCCGTCCGGCCGCACCGTGGACCACCGGGGGTCGAGCGAGGTCCGGCCCATCATCTCGTCGGTCGTTAGCCCGAGGATCCGCTCGGCGCTGGCGTTGCAGGCGGTGATCCGCCCATCGGTCTGTTGGAACACGATCCCCTCGGCCACCGTCTCGACGATGGTGCGCAGGCGTTCCTCGCGCTCGCGCCCGGCGGCTTCGGCCTGGCGACGCGCGGTGACGTCGCGGCAGTGGAACATGACGCCGCCGACCGCCGGGTTGTGCAGCAGGTTGGTCCCGACCGCCTCGATCCAGGCCCACCCGGCGTCGCGCCGGCGCAGGCGGAACTCGATCGGCGGCTTGATGCCGGGTCCGCTGGCGAGGGTGGCGGCGAAGGCGCCGCGAATGGCTGCCACGTCGTCGGGGTGGATCAGGTCGAACAGGGCGGTGCCGAGGAGGTCGGCGTCGCGGTGGCCGAGCACCTGCTCGATCGCCGGGCTGACGTAGTGGGCCAGCCCGGCCGCGTCCACGATCACCACCACGTCGGAGGTGAGCTGGACCAGCGCCCGGAATCGGTCCTCGCCGCGCTGCAATGCGCCCACCGCTCGCCGCCGCGCCGCGAGTTCGTCCTCGCGGGCGAGCGAGGTCGCCAGCAGCCGGGCCAGCACGATCAGGGTGTCCACCTGCTCGGGAGTCAGCGGCGGCCGGGGGGCGGGATCGACCGCGCAGAGGGTGCCCAGGAGGGTGCCGTCGGCGTGACGGATCGGCACGCCGACGTAGCTGCCGATCGCGGGGAACGCCGCCGCCGCCGCATGGAACCGGAACACCGGATCGGTGCTGATGTCGGCGATCAGCAGTGGGGCGGCGCCGGCGGTGCCGAGGGTCGCGCTGCAGAACGTGTCGGCGACGGCGACCTCGCCGCCGGCGGGCAGGTCACAGCCGCCGGGGCCGTTGTAGACATTGGCGATCCAAGTCCGGCCCGGTTCCGGGAGGAGCCGCATCAGATACGCGGTCCGCATCCCCAGGTGGTCGGCGACCAGGCTCAGGATGGCCCCGATCGCGTCGTCGCCGATGGCGAAGCCGCTTCCGGCCATGTCGGCGAGGTCCGACCGGTGGGCCGCGGTCGCGCCGTTGGACTCGGCCACGGCGGCGCCGGGGCGCGCCCGACCGTGACCGCCGCCCGGCGTTGCGCGGTCCGTACGGGATCGCATTAAGGGGCCTCCGACCGTTGTTACCCAGGGAGGAGCAGACACGTCCGCGACCAACACCGCGCGGATGAGTCGATGGCGTTCTAACGAAGGCTTCCATCGTCGCACCAACCCGCACCGGCCGACCACGGGTTCGGTAGGACGTTGGTCTAGGATCGCCCGATCGGGCGGGCCGCGGGCGGCGGGGCGACCGGACGCGCACGGGAAGGGCCGCCGGGGGGTGCCGACGGCCGTCGGATGGCAGGCCGGACGCGGGTTACCTGCTCTTCCGGCGCTTCATGCCCTGGACGATCTGCCCGGTTCGTCGAGCACCCCCCCGCCCTTGCTGTGCGCGGTCAACGGCAGTCCGCCCTCTGATCCACCGCCGTACCCTGAAGGCACCTGGTTGGGCAATAGGGCGTCGCCGAGATGGAGGTCTGCACGCCCGCGATCGGCGGTCAGGTCCTCAACCCGCGCGATGAGCTCGATCCCACGGTAGTTCCCGCGCGGCTCGCCCTCGTCGGTCTCGACGATCAGTTCCAGGTCGTCGGCGACGTCGGCACCGTAGCTGCTGACGAGCACGCGGACCAGCGCCGCAACCTCGTCCTCGCGTGCATAGATACCGTTCAGCGTACCGGATTCCGTGTCCCACAACTTGTGTCGCAAGGGCGTCCCTACTTCCTGTGTGAGGAGCATCGCTAGACCATGGACACGAAGTTGGCGAGGTAGCGTTTCAACTCATCCATGTCGCCCCTCAGATCGTAGTGTCCCGGCGTGATGTTCGGCGTGGCGGTGGCTGAAATGCCGGACCCCGCCGGAATGTCGTACCGGACGATGAACTTGCCCAGATCTCGCGTCGCGTTCCGGGCTGCCGCGCGGGCCGTGTCCTCGGACCCCAACGCCGAAAGCGCGTCCCATGCCCATCGCTGTATCCGTGGGCAGGGTCGGAGACTGGCACCACGACGCCAGTACGGTACGGTGAGTGGATGTGCTGAGGTCGCTTATCTCCTGACCAAGGTCGGATCGGGAGACTCGACGGCCATATCATCGGCGCTCGCCGGTTGTGGCGCACCGCCGGATACGAGGGACTCAAGACCGCCAGGGAGATCGACGGTGATGACCCCCGCCGAACGACCTGTCCGGCGGGCGAGGAAGGCGAAGAAGTCGCCGGCATCCAAAAACTCCAGCCCGACCGTTTCGCCACTCGCTCCGAGGTCTGCGACGGCCCCGTCTTCGATGTCGTAGCTCTCGGCGATTTCACCGTCCCGCAGCCGAAGGTACAGGAGGTGTTCGACCGGGCTGTACTCGATCCGCATCATTGCCTCGCCCCTATCCGGTAGACGGTCAGGACGTAGGCCGTCGCGCCGTTATCCCGTTCAACGTAGACAACCCGGAGGACATTCCCTGCTACGGTGTCCAATCTCGGCGACGAGTCGCCCGGGTGGATTCGTGCTGGGAGCCGTCCGGCTTGGCTGGTTCACCGCTCGCTCAATTTGGGACGCCGAGACGCGGCGTTGCTGCATCCGTCGTTGAGCGTGGGGATGGTACTCGACCGTGCTGTACGCCATTGATGCAACCGATCGTGAAACCGCCGTTACCCACGGTCGGTGACGTCGCGGGTCACGACCATCCTGTGGGGGTCGTCGCCGTCGCTGGGTTCGGGGCACCGCCCTTGCGAAAGGGAGAGGGGAGTCTCGGGTCGCGGGCAGGTTTAAGCGTACCCGGACGGCGTGATTAGTGAAGCGTTCGCTACATCAATACGACCGATGCTCCGTCGACGTCTGACAGTGAGGTACTGGTTGTGGCCCACGCTATCCCAGCCAAGTCCGAGGGGGAACCGACCGAGTCGCCGCGCGGCGCGGCGAGCGCGATCCGGGAGGAGCGGTCCGCGCCGCACCACGCGCTGGCAGCCGGAATCGCGATGGAGGCCCATCTTCAATCCGTGCGAGACGAGTTGATGGCAATGGACGGTGCGCCAGTACTCGGCGAGGCGCGGTCTCGGGCGCTGAACCATCTGACCGAAGCGGAGCGGCTCCACGGCGAGTTCCTGCGGGTGACGGCGCACGACCTGCGCAACCCGCTCTCGGCGATCCGCGGCCAGGCCCAACTCCTCGGACGCCGGTTGACGCGCGTGGAGTCGGGCGCCGCGCTGGACCTCGATCGGGTGGCCGCGGGCATGACGGCCATCGACGCGGCGGTCGGGCGGTCGGTCAATCTGATCGCCGCGCTGCTCGATCGCACCGGCCCGGACCACACCGGCCGCGATGGATCGGGCGGGTAAACCGGCACGCTACGGCGTTGCCGCGTCGCTGGGGGCGATTAGGGACAGCGGGCGCCGCGACCACGCCCCGCTCACCACCGCCAACAGGTCGTCGATGTCGAAGGGCTTCAGCACGACCGTGGCGTCCACCGAGGCCAGATACTCCGCCTCGGCGGTCACCCGTTCGACCGCGCCGGTGCACAAGATCACCGGCAGGTGGGCGGTGATCGGGTCCGCCCGCAGGTCGCGCAGCAGGTGCCAGCCGGAACCCACGGCGTCGGTCAGCAGGTGATCGAGGATGACGAGGTCGGGATCAATCCGCTTCACCTCGTCGAGGCCGAGCGCCTCCCGCGACACCGAAACCCGGTATCCCTCATCTTCCAGCACTTCCTGCAGCAACGCCAAGATGGCCGGGGAGTCGTCCCCGGCGAGGATGTGGCGCTGGTGATCGGCGCGGGGCATGGCGGACTCCAACCGGCGGGAAACACGACGGGATCGCGGGCCCACGACCCAGTCAGGGCGAAACGATGCGGCTCAGAGATGTCCGAACACCCTCATGTTACACGACGACCGCTGCCCTCGCGCCGGTCCTAGGACCTATGGAATGTTAAAGTTCTGTGGTCGTAGCACGCGTCTCGCCAAGCGCGGCGATGGTCGCGTCGTCGTGCCCGGCCGCGCGCAGCGGGGCTACGATGTCGCGGGTTAAGTGGGGCACGTAGCAGGCGATGAGGTCGCCCCCGGCACCGTCGGGCGTCACCGTCACCTCCCCGATCGCCGCCGGCAGCACGCACGATTCCGCTCGCCCCAGGGTCTCGACCCCCCCGGCGTACCGCAACTCGACCGGCGCCCCGACGTTGGAGAGCGTCAGGCACCGTGCGGGGTGGGCCGGCTCGCGGTGCGGGCCGGCGAGCGACCACCGCTCCAGTGCGAAGTAGGGGCCGGCGCAGCCGACCACGTAGCGGTTGTCACCGCCGCCGCCGCGGGCCAGCCCCGGGTGCGGGCGCGGCAGGGTGTGGGTCTTCAACTCGGCCAGCGTGGCCTTGATGTTGGCATCCCACGTCTCCTCATTCAGGCGGTTGCCGCGCATGTCGGTGGGCATCACGCTTTGGCCGAGGTCGCTGGTTTGCTGGACCTCGAAGATCAGCGTGTCTGGGCCGAAGGCGTGGAGGATGCCGCCGGGCACGTAGACCGTGTCGCCCGGCGCGATCGGGTGGCGGGGCATCACCGCGTCGTAATTCTGCGCCTTGAAGGCGGCGCGGAGTTCGTCGTGGCCGACGCCGGGGCGGATCCCGGCCAGGATGCTCGCGCCGTCCGCGCACCACAGGATGTGCCAGGCCTCGGTTTTGCCGTGCGGCTCGCCGTGGAGCCGGCGCGCCGTCTCGTCGTCGGCGTGGAGATGGACCGGCAGCGGGTGGGAAGCGTCCAGGAACTTATCGAGGATCGGGAAGTGCGGCCCGCGCCACCCCGCGCCGACCAGTTCGTCGGGGTGCGCCAGCACCGCGTCGTGGAAGGGCTGGCCGGCGAGTTCGCCGTTGGCGATGGTGGCCCGCGCGCCGCGCTGGTCGCTCACCTCCCAGGTCTCGGCGACGATCCCGGCCGGCATCCCCGCCTTGCCCAGTCGTTCGGGGATCAGCCGCTCCCCGAACGCGTAGTCGCGGACGTGGACCGACAGCTTGATCGGGTACCAATTCATCGAGTTTCTCCTTTTCAATGTGACGAGGGCGTCCTGCGCGGCGCCCGCGTTCCAACCCAGACCCGCCCCGCCTCCCGCCCGTCCCGTACAATCACGCCCCGCCGGGTCGGGCGGCATTGTAGCGGCAGCGGGAACGGGGATCGGCATGGCGCGCGCGGTCGTTCTCGGCATCGATTCCGGTACCCAATCGGTGAAGGTGCTGGCCCTCGATCTGGAGGACGGCGCCGTGGTCGGCGACGGGCGCGCGCCGCACACCGGCGCCGACACCCAGCACCCCGCGGAGTGGTGGGCCGCCCTGGTCGCGGCGACGCGGGCGGCCGTCGCGCCGGACATGCGGGTGATGGGGCTGGCGGTTGCCGGGCAGCAGCACGGCTGCGTGACCCTCGACGCCAACGGCGGGGTCGTGCGGCCGGCGCCCCTTTGGAACAACGTCGACGCCGCTCCCGACGCCGAGCGCCTCAACGACTTGGCCGATTTTGCCGCCGAGACCGGCTCCCGCCTGGTTGCCTCGTTTACCATCGCGAAGCTGGCCCACCTGGCCCGCACCGCGCCGGCGGATTTGGCCCGCACCGCCGCCGTCTGCCTGCCCCACGACTACCTGAACTATCGGCTCACCGGCGAGTTGGCGACCGACCGGGGCGACGCGTCCGGGTCCGGCTGGTGGTCGCCCAAGGACGGCACTGACCGCCGCGACCTGCTCGCCCTCGCCGTCGGCGAGGTGGACGCCGCCCGCCTGCGCCTGCCCACCGTGCGGTGGCCGGAGGACCTGGCCGGCATGCTCTCCCCCGAGGCGGCCGCCGAATTGGGACTGCCGGCCGGGATCCCGGTCGGGCCGGGCACCGGCGACAACATGGCCGCCGCCCTTGGGCTGGGCGTGGCCGCCGGCGAATTGGCGATCAGCCTGGGCACCAGCGGCACGGCCTTCGCCGTGGCCGAGCGCCCCACCGCCGACCCGTCCGGTGAGGTCGCCGGCTTCGCCGACGCCACGGGTCGCTTCCTGCCCCTCGCCTGCATGCTGAACTGCAGCCGGGTACTCGACACCATCGCCGCCCTGCTCGGCGTCGAACGGGGGGCGGCGCTGGACCGCGCGGGCGCCATCGATCCGGGCGCCGGCGGCCTGCTGCTGGTGCCCTATCTCGCCGGGGAGCGCACCCCCAACCTGCCGCACGCGACCGGCACGCTTTCCGGGCTGACCCTGGCCACCGCCACCCCGGACGCGCTGCTGCGCGCCGCGCTCGACGGCGTTGCCGCCGGTCTGGCGTACTGCGTCGACGCGCTGGCCCGACTCGGGGTCGTCGCCCCCGCCGTCACCCTGACCGGCGGCGGGGCGACCCACCCTGCTTGGCAGCAGGCGATCGCCGACGCCACCGGTCTGCCGGTGGTTGTGCGCGCCGGCGGCGAGCACGCGGCCCGCGGTGCCGCGAAGCAGGCGGCGGCCGTGGTGCGGCGCGAGCGGGTCGCGGAGGTGGTCGCCCGCTGGCGCCCGCCAACGGTGGCCGAGGTCGCGCCCCGCGCCGGCGCCCGCGCGGCGTTTGCGCTCGAGCGCCGCCGGGATCTGATCGCTTTCGCCAACACGGCCCCCGGCGTCGCGCCTGACGCGGTCAGCCCGTGGCTGGGGGCCGATCGCTGAACGCCGCCAGCCGGTGGGCCGTCGCGGTCGCGCCCGCGTACGCCTCCCGGAAGATGGCGAACAGCTCGTCGTAGCGGGCGTGGCGCGCCGGGTCCGGTTCGATCGCCGGACCGGCCGTCGCCCAGGTCCGCGCGGTGGCGACGGGGTCGGCGCCCGCGGCGGCGGCGGTCGCCAGCACGGCGGCGCCCATCGCCGCCTGATCCGCGGTGGCGAGGAGGTGGACCGGCAGCCCGAACACGTCGGCGGCGACCCCCCGCCAGAGATCGCCGCGGGCGCCGCCGCCAGCGATCACGATCCGGGTCGGCCGCGCCCCCCGCTCCGCCAGCGTCGCGAAGGCGTCGCGGGCCGCCAGGGTGACGCCTTCGAGGGTCGCCCGCGCCAGCGCCGCCCGTCCGTGGCCGGCCGTCAAACCGAGGAAGGCGCCCCGGGCGCGGGGATCCATGTGGGGTGACCGCTCCCCGACGAGGTAGGGCAGGAACAGCAGCCCGTCCGCGCCGGGTGGCGCCGCGGCGGCCAGCGCGGCCATCTGGGCGTCGGCGTCCACGCCGAGGGCGAAGACCTCGGCACCGAGCCAGCGCATCGCCAGGCCGGCGGCCAGCGTGGCGCCCATCTGGTACCAGCCGGGGCGGTCCGGGCCAGGTTCCAGCGCCGCGCAGAAGGCGTGGGTGCGACCCTGGGGGTCGGGGTCGACCGTGGCCGCCGGCACCATCACCTGGGCGCCGGTGCTGAGCGAGAGCAGCATCGTGCCCGGCTCGACGATGCCGGCGCCGAGCAGCCCGCAGGCGGCGTCGCCGCCGCCCGTCGCCACCGGGATGCCCGCCGGGAGACCGAGCGCGGATGCCGCCGCCGGTTGGAGCACGCCCGCGACCGCCGCCGCGGGGCGCACCGGCGGCAGCGGGTCCCGCGCGATCTCGAGCGCGTCCAGCAACTCGTCCGACCAGTCCCGCCGCCGGACGTCGAGGAGCAGCGTGCCCGAGCCGTCGCTGGGGTCGGTGGCGATCTCGCCGGTCAGGCGGCGCCGCAATTCGGCCCCCGGCGTCAGCACCCGCCGGGTCTGGTCCCAGCGCTGACGGTCCTCCTGCTGAAGCCAGCGCACCGTGGCGGCCTGGAACCCGGTGGCGACCGGGCTGCCGGCGATCTCGACCAGCCGCGCCGCCCCGACCAGCGCCGTAATCTCCGCCACCTGGCGCCACGACCGCTGGTCCTCCCAGATGATCGCCGGTCCCAGCGGCGCGTCGTTCGCGCCCAGCAGCACCGTCCCGTGCATCTGCCCGGAGAGGCCGATCCCGGTCACGCGCATCGCGGCCCCGGCCACCGCGACCGCCTCCCGCGTCGCCGCCACCGCCGCCCGCCACCACGCCTCCGGGTCCTGCTCGGCCCATCCTGGTCGCGGCCGGCTGACCGGGTAGCCGGCGCTCGCGCTCCCG
>Ga0136611_10003303_pt1 | contig 11291 bp, 7 predicted proteins | sample AntDrymUQ2232306_2_FD_106645 | JGI IMG/M metagenome (GOLD analysis project Ga0136611, IMG submission 106645) | Polar desert sand microbial communities from Dry Valleys, Antarctica - metaG UQ223 (23.06) | ecosystem: Environmental > Terrestrial > Soil > Desert | place: Antarctica: Dry Valley... | reverse complement strand
CTTGTAAGGTAGGAGATTGTAGTTGCTTTACCAGCAGACGTCTGAATTGGTTTGTAGACCCCGAAATAAACCGCCAAAACGACGCCTGAGCAAACGATCAGTGTTTTGACTACGCTTCCGGTTGTGTTAACAACATGAATTATAACCATAGCGCGGTGTTGAAAGGACTCCTCAGAGACAACTATCGGGCGCTCTTTGTTCCGGGCTATCGTTGTTTTTTTAGACATGTGGATAATGGGACGGGGGTAATTATGCGAAATTGCCCCCGTCCCATTTTCTGCATTTTCTGTTGCCACGTTTTCTTCCCCCACGTCTGCCCTAACTGTATCATGGTTGCTTAGAGATTGTAGGTCATCTCTTTGATTTGCTTGGTCGCGATGCCGATGGGCCGATCGAGCGGGATGCCCGCGCAGGCTAGGATCGTGGTGAGCAGGTCGCCTTGATTGCCTTTGGTGTCTGGCAGGAAGCGTCCGGTGTTGATCGTGCCGCCGCCTTTGCCGGCGATGATAAAGGGAAGGTTTTCGCGGGAGTGTTTGTTGCCGTCTTCGAGGCCGGAGCCCCACATCATGATGCAGTTGTCGAGCAGGGTGCCGTCGCCTTCGCGGAGGCTGGCCATCTTCTTCACCATGTAGGCGAACTGGGCGATGTTGAACGCGGTAATCGCAGCGACTTTCGCGACCTGCTCGGGCTTGTTTTCGTGATGCGTCTGGGAATGATGCTCGTCCTTAAACCCGAGTTCGGGATAGGAAACACCGTTCGGCGTGGAGCCGATGTAGGTGCTGACGCGAGTCGTGTCGGTCTGGAAGGCGAGCACGGTGAGGTCGCACATGACCTGCATGTATTCGCTGCGCTTGTCTCCCTCGGGAATCTTGATTTCGATGGGCGGGGAATCGGAGGAGTTGCGTTTGCTCGAAGCAACTCCAGCCTTCTCCAGCGCGGCCTCTTTTTGACGATACTCGATCGCAGCGATGCGACGCTCGACGGCACGCACGCTGTCGAGGTATTCATCCAGTTTGTGCTGATCGTCCTGCGAGAGTTTCCGGCGCAGGTCTTTAGCGCCACCAAGCACCAGGTCGAGCATCTGACGATCGAGCGGGTCCACTTTCGCGAGTTGTCCAGGTTGGTCGGTTTTTCCGAAAAGCCGGTTGAGCACGCTGCGGGGATTCGTCTCGGCGGGGACGGCCTGCGTCGGCGAACGGAAGCTGCAGTGCGTATAATATCCTTCGTTCAGCCCCTCCTGGTTCTCTTTGTGCGTCTGCGGCATCGTGGCCAACTCCAAGGAGGGCAGCGAGGTGAAACCGCCCACAAAGTTGGCCGCGATCTGGTCCGCGGAAATCGCAATGTTGATCTGGTTCCGCGTGTCCGCATCCGGCAGTTGCGCCGTGAGCCAGGTCGAGAGTTCCAACGCGTGCGGCGCGCCACCGAAAGGCGTGATCGGCACGCCCGAGATGCCCTTCATGAGCAGGCACTGGTCGAGCACGGACTGCAGCGATTCCAAAGCGGGCGGCGGCGAAGTCAGAAAGCTCTCCGCAGTCGCCGGCCAGAACTGATCCATGATGACACCGTGGGGCATATACATGAAGCCAAGGCGCACTGGTGGTGCGACCCTCTTGCCCTTGCCCGAGTCGGCCCAGCCGATGGTTTCCAAAAGCGGCAATGCCAGAGTGGCGCCGAGCCCTTTCAAAGAGGTACGACGATCGATGAGGAATTTATTGACCATTGGACTTGAGAGCCTCGGGTTCATGGATGCGGCGATTAACGAACGGATAACTGGTGACGATCTCGGAAATTAGCGTCTGCATGCGGTAACCATCCTTCGCGATGGCCTCCATCAGTTCATCGACCACGATCTCGTCGTAGCCTTCGAGCTGGCGGCACAGGGCATACGCCAACAGTTTCCGCGTGAGGTTCCTTGCCAACTCGTCCTTCCGCGCGGCGATGATGGCTTTTAGCTCCTGTGGAGAGGTGAAGCGTTTTTCGCCTGGCAATTCGCCCGCGGCGTCGATCGCTCCGCCCGTATCGTCCTGATCCCGCCAGCGCCCGATGGCGTCGAAGTTCTCCAAACCGAAACCGATCGGATCGAGAATCTTGTGGCAGTTCGCGCACACGGCGTTCGTTCGATGTAGCTCCGTGCGCTGCCGCAGGGTCAGATCTTCCACCGCTTTCTTGTCCTGCTTTTCCAAAGGCGGAACATTCGGCGGTGCCGGCGGCACTTGCTCGCCGAGCACCTGTTCGAGCACCCACACGCCGCGTTTCACGGGGCTGGTGCGATTCGGGAACGAGGTCGTCGCCAGGATGCCGGGCATGCCGAGGATGCCGCCGCGATTCGCGTCCTCCAGCTTGACCTTGCGCATCTCCGGTCCGGTGACGGTTTTTTCCAGACCGTACAGCTCGGCTAGAGTGCCGTTGAGGAAGGTGTAATCGCAGTCCACGAAGCCGACCACGCTACGGTTTTCGCGGACAATGCTGTCGAAGAACAGCCTCGCCTCGTCGACCATCGCCGCGCGCATCTCGGCGGTCATTTGCGGAAACTTCGCGGTGTCGAAGGTCTTGCTCTCCAGACCTATAAGGCCGAGCCACTGCGCGCCGAAGCCATCGAACAACGCCCGCGACCGCGGATCGGCGAGCAGCCGCTTCACCTGCGACTGGAGGACCGCGGGCTCGTGAAGGGTGCCGTTGTCAGCGAGCGCAGATAGCTCCGCATCGGGCATTGTCGCCCAGAGCAGATACGAGAGGCGGGACGCCAGTTGATAGTCATCCAGCGGCGCGACGGTCTGCCTTGCTTCCGGCTCCTTCTCCGGTGTGATGAAGAGGAACTGCGGAGAGACGAGGACCGCCTTGAGCATCAGCCGCAGCGACGCCGGGTAGTCGAGTTTGTTTTCCTGCGCCAGATCGAAGACCCGCACCAAAAGATCCAACTCCGCCTTCGACGCTGGGCGGCGATAGGCGCTTCGGGCCAGCTTGCTCGCGACCGTTCTTGCCGCCGCGCGCAGATCTCTGTCGGGCGCGGGCGTGTCGCCAAAAAGCCGCTGTTGCGCCTCCGTGGGCGGCTGATCTTTGGACGCCAAAATCCGCTCCAGCACTTCATTGGCGATGCCGAGATATTGCTCCGACTGGAGCGGCGACAGCGTATTCAGATACCCCTCGCCGAACACCTCATCCGGCAACTCCGCCGCGACCGCCGGGTCCACTCCGAAGAGATCCCGCAGCGTATTGCCGTACTCCACCTTGGTCAGCCGACGGATCACAAACGCGCCCGGGTCCTTCGGGCTGAGAAATTTGATCGTCCCAACCCAGTCGACGAACATCTGCCGCTCCTCATCGGTCGGCTGCTTGTCCACATCGTCAGGCGGCATGTCGTGCGCCTTCACATTGGCCAGCGCCTGCTTCCATGTCTTGGCCGAGGAGGGAACTCCGGGGCTCATCAGCGTCGGGGAAAAGTTGATGCCGCCCTCCATTTTATGAATCCCGTGACAATCCGTGCAGTAGGTCTTGAAGAAGGGCGTTACGCGATCCTTGAAGACCTTCTCCGTTTCCGCCCGCAGCGCCGCGAAATCCTGCTCCTCCGCCGGGGCAGCCACCGCCACTGCCGTGGGTATGGCCAAGGCAAAGCGCACGAGGGCCAAGGCCAGCAAGCCACTGCGAAATGTTCCGGCGGTACTGATAGGAAATTGCATTTTGGACGCCGAGATGCCTGCGATGTCGCTGCTGATGCCGGAGAGGAAATCGCGTCGAGAGTGAAGTGGAAATGCGTTCAAGGATTGGGACCTTGGTTGGTTAGCGGAGCACTTGGCCTTTGAGAGGGGCCACGGATAATGCGGGTAATGCGACGGGGGTAATTATGCGATATTACCCACGTCCTATTTTCTTCCCCAAGGTTATCTCTTGGAGAAAGTGTCAGGCATTAGACGGGTGTGAATGGGGGGGTTATTCGATGATAGCAACTCGGCTTGCTTTAGTCCTCAACCAAGCAAACTATCACTTGGGTTTTTTGCTTTATTCGTAAAAAAACCTCCAGGTGTTTTTGCGGTTTAACGTAGTAACCAGCCACTGCATGCACGCTGTGGATGTATTCGGAATCGCGTCGGCTGAAAATCCCTGGCTTCTATTGGCACTTTGCAGCTATCTTCTTGGTGGGCATCTGCTTCGCGTTGCCCACCGCGGTCGTAATGAATGACAATCGTGTAAAAGATGCCGCCACCGTAGTACGTTTTGGCTTGCACAAAGACAGTTTCAGGCGCCAACATTTCAAGTTGTTCATAGTGTCGTTCAAAGAAATTTCCAGTATCCATTGTTACTCGCAACCAAGGGGAATTGATCGCGTTAACGATTCGCAAAACACCTTCCGCGGTTCGACCGAGACCCCAGTGATTTTCCAAACCGAGAACCACTCCGCACTCTTCAGCCCGCTTAAGACATTGCGACAAAGAATCGATCACCCATTTGAATCCTTCTTCATCGGAGCAACTACGAGCGACAGAGACACCAGCAACAACGAACTGGGAGCCAAGTTCCGAAGAGATTGCGAAAGCTTGCCGGCGCATTCAGGTGACTTGGGACGAAGGAGAGCTTCAGAGACGCGCTCGTCCAGTATCTTGCCGACACCCTGGCAGGTCGTGATGATCACGCCTGCCATTTCCAGTCAGAGACTGAACCACTTTTCCGATTGTGATGCATACGCAGATGAAAGCTCCAGTGACCGCGTTATGGCGCAACAAGTAGAAGTAAGCGGAGGCGAAGTAGTCACCAACATCATCTTGGCTCGGAAAGCTCATATAACACTGAAAATACTTCAGTGTTCTTCGCTTAACCAGTCGATCGCTTCCAGGACGTACTTTTCCAGCCCGACAGTCTTCTCTGGATGAGGGCTAAAACAAAAGACACGGCCTTTCTCGAAGGTGCCTCGGGCGATGGCCGTCGTTCCTGGCATGACGCCGGTCGGAGCTCCGTTCTCGGCGACCTCGCCAACGTACTTGCCTAACTCTTCGTAATCTGGAATATCGGGATTATTGGCCGGAGCCAGGAGCGGGCCTTGGCGATAGTGAATGTCCTGCAAAGGCTTCACAGCTCCAAAAAACTCCTGACCGACAGGGGAAAGCGACATGGGTACGTACCCGTTACCTCGATTCCAATGGGCTCGATCCAAAACTTTCGCATCGAGCAGATTCAATGACCAGGAGTAATCGCAGGTGGCAAGATAAGCTCCAGCACAAATCCGAAGCAAGCCTTTACCGTCTCGTACGAACTGACGCACCTTTTCACGACCGTCATCCCCTAACGCTTTTCCTTGTCCACCGCCCGTTCCGCCTGGATGAATTAAAACATCGAAATTGCTGAGAGCGCCGGCGCGAATCTCCTCGGCCTTCAGGTATTTAAACTCGAGTTTATCGCTCGATTCCAACACATCAATAAGTTTTTCGATCGGGCTGACGCCTTTATCGAGAAAAACCGCGACACGAATCTTCTTGGCGGTCGCCGCCGCTTTCTTGGCAGGTGTTACCTTGAGATACATGTTCGTGTATTCGACAACGGCATCGGCAAGCTGCGTCGCCGTTTTTGAGCGTTGACCTTCAACACGATACTCGGCTCCAAATTCAAGCTGATAGGCATCGATGACCGTTCCCGATATTGAGCCGTAAGTTCCGTAAGTTCCGACAATATGACCGCCGGTAAAGCCCGACTCTTCTTTTTCACTAAACGGTTTCGGGTGAACTAACCAACCGCGCTGATCCAACATACTGAATAGACTTCGAGGCCCGGTGAAGGCCTCTTCGCCAAAGGTGTCGCGAAGATGTTTGATGGTTGTCCCATTTCGGGTGCCGCGAAAAACCGTGTCACGCTTGGCTCCTTGTCCGTGCAAGTCGAGCAACATACCGGTGCGGTGCTTTTTTGTGACTTCTTTGCAATACTCGGTAAGCGTTCCATGATAGAGATCGTAAGCCGGTTTCGCATCCTCATCTTCGTAAGCGATCTCCGGTGGACGATTCGGATCGAGGTACTTGCGATGGGTTCGAGAGACGACCATGTATGGCTTCTTGCCGAAGCGTTTTTCAATCTCGGCAGAGACAGCATGGGCCAGCTCCTCAGTACCGCTATCGCGACCCGCGAAGAAGCCAGCACCGCCAGTCTTCATACCCTCGCCTTTGCGCTCAGGGACCCCCGGTAACTCACTTGTGCCTCCGTGGGGTGCCGACAGAATGATCGGAATCTCGCCGCGTTGGATGAACACGTATTCGTTGATCGCGGTCTTGGCGGCTTTATCCTGCGCCGACAGTAGAGGATGAAAAATCGCGATCGATAGGAGCGAGAGGCCGATCGAGCAAAAAAACATCGCACCACGTCGAGATGGACGAGACCATGATAAAAAACAACCGGTCATGAAGAAATCCTTCGACAGACGAACAAGGCAGCAGAAATGGTGACGGAGGTACTATAACCGGATTTTCGATCTTTATTGTGGTAAATCTTGCGAACACCCAATCCGATGCTTCAGGGGGCAGTGCCATTCGTGCCTCGCAACTGCCACGTGAATCCCAAAAGCCGCCAACCTAATTTTCCGCTCAAATCAGAAGTTCCTAGCATGGCGGAAGTCTCCGATCCACCAAGCCATTTTTGCGTTGTGGACGAGTCAGGACCGATCTGCAAGTTCGGTTTTGCTTATGGTACGTTACCTGGACATGTAGAATGTGGTGAAGAGCGCTTCTTGATCGAGTGGAATCTGCAGCTCCGCAAGACGTTTGGTATTCATTCGGCGTGCAGGGCTATATTGATTGGCCCACGTATCAGGAAGAGCTTGCGACGTCAAACGGGACCTAAACTTTCATGTGGCAAAAACCTTCGTAAGGCACTTCCCTGAAGCCGGTTTTCGTTTTGCCCTTTATTGTCATCTCCTTTCTATCATGGAAAAACAGTTTCTCCGTGGCCTCGCATCCCTCCAACACCATCGCTCCGCAGCGTGAGCTAACACTTTCGAAAAGTACTTTTGAACATCGTGCCCCAAACGCCGCTGAAAGCAACTCAGAATGCCTGGTCGTGTTCTTCGTTCGACGCCGGCTCGGGTGGAACGTTTGCCTTAAGCCAGCTCGCCACGAGTACGTCGCTTGAAGAGTGGGCTAAAATCGAACCGGTGATGACAATCGCGGTCAGATGAAAGACTTCGTCCCCATGCGGCAGGCCGGACTTGAAAACCAGGAGGCCGAAGACAACCGAGGCAAATCCCTTCGGTCCGAACCAGGCGGCAGTCACCCACTCGCGCCAGCCAAGGCGACTGCCCAAGAGGGCGATACCAATCGCAATCGGTCGCACCGCTAACAGGGCCAACACGGCAAAGGCGTAGCCTGTCCAGGGGATTTCCATGAGGAATTGCGGTGACATCAATGCCCCGAAAACAAGTAACGCAGCGAGCTTCAGGAGTTCGGCCAAAAGCTCTCCGAAGCGATGAAATGCCTCACGAACCTCTGGTCCAACTGTGGCCACGGTGATACCGGCGGCAAAGGCGGCTAGAAATACGTTGGCGTGGGTGATGGACGCCAGGGCGAACACCAGAAGTCCGATGGCAAAGGCGTTTAGCGGTGCGTACGTCGTGTGGGCAGAGAAGAAGCTAGTTCGCTCAAGACGGATTGCCGTCCATGGAACCAACACGCCGATAACCACTCCCAACATTACCTCGCCGGCAACAGAAGCGAGATGAAAGTCACCCTCGCCAGCGACGGCCAGGAGGATCACTACCAGCGGCAGGGCCAAGCCATCGTTTAAACCGCTCTCGACGTTAAGCAATTGCCGCAGACGGGCAGGCACTTCTTCGCGACCGACGATAGCCGCCGCAAACACCGGATCGGTGGGGCTCAGAACCTCGCCCAAAAGGAAAGACGCCAACCATGGTAAACCGGCGACGTAATGTGCGAGGAGCGCCGTGCCAACGAGCGTCAGTGGTAAACCCAGGAACAGTGCCCGACCCGGCAATTGCCAGGCGGAGGTAAGATCCTTCAGTCCGACTCGCATGCCATCGGTAAAGAGCACGCTGAACAACGCTAATTCCGACAGGACAGCAATGGCCGGGTCGTTGGGGCTCATGACAACGATGCCAAGCATACCGTCGCTGACGACGAAGCCAGCCACCAAAAAAAGCACCGCCGTAGAAAGCACGCTGCATTCGGCCCGTTCCGAGACCAGTACTGCTAGCAGCAAGACAATGGCAAATACGAGAACTGCTGTCAAAGGAGCCTCCACAACTTCAATTTAGTAACCCAACAGATCAGGAAGTAATGCATGCGGGACATTGTACTGAGTTAACCAGGCGTCAAGGTAACCGTCCGCAGCCTTCTATGCCAATGGCCAGGGGAAAGGCGAGAAGACGAGTTTTAATACGATGTCCAGAACAAAACAACACCGAAGCCGGGTGCAGCAGAGCGAGACGGTAGCGCATCGACCATTTCGAACTGCAAAAAACGTTAAATTGCATTTATTGATCGGTCGTGCGATGGTCGTTCATGGCGGAGCCGACGACTTGAAAAGCCAACCTTCCGGTAATCTTTTGCAAAAAGCCAGCTTCGATCGAGCGGCGTATTTATTCGCTGAGAATACCGAAGCCTTTACCCATCGATTGGAATCGTACTGGAAACTTTGATCTGTTCGTTCCGACTAACATTTGCGTTGGAATGCACTTTGCGGCCAACGACTTGAACACAGAATTTCCTTTCATTCCTAGACATGGAGTTGATCATGCTTGGGGGAAAAAGCAAACCACATAGACAAGCAAAAGCGCCAAGACGACAACCGGGACGGTGCGGATAGCTTGGGGATGATGCTGTGGGTCATGGGCAACGAAACCCGCACGGCCACGGGGGCAAGTTTGAAATCGATTTCCTGAAGATCGTAGCTCCATAAGCAACGAACTTTAAAAGCATCTCGGGCCGAGGTCCTGCATTCATTTGTCGGGCTCGTTTCTGTTAGTGCTCTCGGTTTCAACCCTTGGCTCAACGGATGTCGGGCCGGCGGCACTCTTGAGGAGGTTCTCCCCCTCGTCCAACGGCTTGGCCCGTCGGGCCTGTTCTTCAATGACTGCGGCCTCGCTGGAGAGCCCGGCCTCGGCTTTCGTAGACACTGTGCTGTCCTCCGAGCTCGGCGGGGTGCTGGGCCTTTCCGGCGGCACGGTCGACGCAGCGAGGTCCAACTTCCCCTCGAGCAGCGTGACGGGAATGCCTTTCGGGAAGACGACTTCCCGGGCTTCATCTGGCATCGAGATGCCGTTCTGCTGGAAAGCGCGTTTCACCAGGCGGATTACCGAGGACCGCACCTTCAGCCAACTGTGTTCTCGGCCGTCCAGCCAGAAGTAGATCCGCAGATTGATGGTTGCCGAACCGAACCCGTCTGCGAGCACCCACGGCTCCGGTTCGCTCAGGACGGCGGGGTGGTCCGCCAGCACCTGACGCGCGATCTCCTGGGCAGCGTCGATGGAGTCGTCGTAGCCGATGCCGACGACGAAGTTCTCGCGCCGATTGGGGTTGGCCGTGAAGTTGCGGAGGGTGCTCTTGTAGACCAAGGCGTTGGGGACCTGCACGAGGTTGCCGTCGAGGGTCATGACAACGGTGGTTCGTACGTTCAATTGCTGCACGTAACCCGTCACACCGGAGACTTCGATCAGGTCGCCCGTCCCGAACGGGCGCTGCATGCTAAGGAAAATGCTCGCCAGGAAGTTCTCCGTGATGTCGCGGAAGGCGATGCCGACGGCGAGTCCGACCAGGCCGGTTCCGCCGACCACCGTCATGGCCAACTGAGCGAGGCCGGATACCCGCAGTACGACGTAGGTGCCGGCAAGGAACACGAAAAAGCCCGTCCCGTAGGCGAACACGCCTCGCAGTAGTTTTGCCCGGACCCGCCGGCGGAGGAACGCCCGCGTGCCCCGCGTCGCCAGCCAGCCGGCACCCACCGATAGCGCCAGGATGAACAACCCGAAGACGAAGAAGGGGAGGAAGCGGATGAAGTCCCGCCACAACCCGGACAGCCCACCCCACGCCGCGGTGAAGTCCCACGGTGACGGCTGAGACACCACCATACGGTTTGCCACGGCGACGACGTCCTGGGTGTTCCGCGCCAGGTCACCGGCCCACTTCTTGAGCTCGTCTGATTCCGTACGTCCGTTGAGGAAAACGACCCCTTCCTCAACCTGTACTTCCGGATCGGTGAACCAACCAGTGGCTTCCAGGACGCTCTGGAGACGCTCGCGAATCTCCTCGTCGCGGGCCACCGGCTGTACATCCACCTTCGCCGGCGCGGGGTAAAGCTCTTCCTTGTTGGGGGTCGGTTGTTTCTGCGAGCCTCCCTTTCCCTCCGGTTCCTGTCCCAAGACTGTCGAGGCCTGGGCTCCCCACCACACGATCCCGGCCAGCCCCGCTCGCAAAACCAGACCGTAGAGGGAAGGAAAAAGCAAAGTCATGTTTCATTTCTTCCGGTTCAGGGAGTGAGTTCGAGATCGGCGATGTACGGGTCGAGCGTGCCATTCCACCTCGGCACGATGCTGCTGCCCCAGCGCCGACGTGATTTGTCACACAAAAAGCAACAAGCAAATTGCGCGCCGGGAAAAAAATGCGTTAGGAATCCGAGGAAACGGACATTTGCGGAGGCAACCTGTCGCGACTCTTTACAGCCGATCGACTTCCGCCAAGAAGCGCTTTCGATCCGACTCGATCATTTGCTCCCCCTCGCCCTGCCCGTGGAACATGCCTCCATCCGCACCGCTCCCACCCCCTCGCTGCGTGCGGACTTGGAGTTGTTCCTCAGCGTCGGGCGGCAGAACAACATCCCTGATTCCCACTGGAAACTGCACGCAGTCGTGAGTTTCGAATTGTCCCTGAACGGCATCGTACAATTTGGCTTCTTCCCATGTCACCGTGAGTACCCTGCGTTTCTGAGACTTCGAAGAATCCACAGCTACGGGCGTGATAAAGTAATGGTCGGCGATGGTGACGCTACGAAGATGGTTCGCCGAGCACATCCTTGATCCAGACTTGTTGAATCAACACCAGCGAGGCTGCTAACAAGGGTGTCGCTACCATTAAACCGAGGAAACCCGCAATTGCACCCATGATGACCTGTATCGATATTAGCAGCGCTGGTGGAATCGAAGTCTGATGTTGCTGTAGTAGCGGAGTGATGACGTTGCTTTCGATCAATTGCAGCGCAGCATAGAGCCCTACGACCCAAAGAACCGTTTCAACCCCCTGTGGAATCGCTACGAGAATTGCAAGGAACAATGCGGTGATGCCACCGATGTTCGGAACAAACGTGAGCAG
>Ga0136611_10003302_pt1 | contig 11291 bp, 9 predicted proteins | sample AntDrymUQ2232306_2_FD_106645 | JGI IMG/M metagenome (GOLD analysis project Ga0136611, IMG submission 106645) | Polar desert sand microbial communities from Dry Valleys, Antarctica - metaG UQ223 (23.06) | ecosystem: Environmental > Terrestrial > Soil > Desert | place: Antarctica: Dry Valley... | reverse complement strand
TCAGTTTTTTAATACCATATGCCTAATCGGAAGCTAAACAGCTAGTAGAAAAGAAATCCAAAAGGAAAAGACATAAAAAAAAGGCTGATCATTTTTTGTTCAATGATACAGCCTCTTTTATTTTGTCTTCACCCTTCCCTTTTACTTCTTCAAATACTTAAAATCTTTCCCGATAAACCGCGCATTAACGCCCAGTTCCTCTTCAATACGAAGTAACTGATTATATTTTGCTATACGGTCTGAACGGGATGCGGAACCTGTTTTAATTTGTCCGCAGTTCAATGCAACAGACAGATCGGCAATGGTATAATCTTCTGTTTCGCCCGAACGATGACTCATCACGGATGTGTATCCATTATTCTGTGCCAGGCTAACGGCATTAATAGTTTCGGTAAGAGAACCGATTTGATTTACTTTAACCAGGATGGAATTCGCAGTTTGTGTATCAATACCTTGCTGCAATCGTTTCACGTTGGTCACAAATAGGTCATCACCCACTAACTGTACTTTCGAGCCGATTTTGTCTGTTAATAGTTTCCAGCCCGCCCAGTCATCTTCAGCCATACCATCCTCTATCGAAATAATTGGATATTTTGCAGCCAGATTAGAAAGATATTTGACTTGTTCAGCGCTGGTGCGGATTGCTCCTTTTTCTCCTTCGAATTTGGTGTAATCGTATTTGCCGTCTTTGTAGAACTCGGATGCAGCGCAATCAAATGCTAAGTAGATATCTTCTCCTGGTTTGTATCCCGCCTTTTCAATAGCCTGGATGATAGTCTCAACACCATCTTCAGTGCCTTCAAACTTAGGGGCAAAACCACCTTCATCACCTACGGCAGTTGATAAACCCCTATCGTGAAGAATCTTTTTAAGGGTGTGGAATACTTCCGTTCCCCAGCGTAAGGCTTCAGAGAAGGAAGAGGCACCTGCCGGCATGATCATAAATTCCTGGAAGGCAATAGGAGCATCAGAGTGCGAACCGCCATTGATGATATTCATCATCGGGATAGGTAAAGTATTTGCATTAACACCACCGATGTAGCGGTAAAGTGGCTGGCGGCTCTCTTGTGCGGCAGCTTTCGCTACAGCAAGCGAAACACCTAAAATGGCATTTGCACCCAGCTTGCCTTTATTCTCTGTGCCGTCTAATTTAATCAGCAAGTTATCGATGCTGTTTTGTTCAAACACATCAATACCGTTTAACTCCGGGGCAATTTTTTCATTCACATTGGCAACTGCCTTTAAAACTCCCTTACCCATATACACAGACTTATCTCCGTCGCGAAGCTCAACTGCCTCATGTATTCCGGTAGAAGCTCCGGATGGAACTGCCGCACGGCCTAAAATTCCGTTTTCTGTAATTACATCAACTTCGATAGTGGGATTTCCACGAGAATCCAGGATTTGTCTTGCGTGTACGTCGATAATTAAACTCATAATTATTATTTATTGTGGTGATATTTATACACTTAGTGTTTAAAGGGCACTATTATCAGTTTTTAGTTCAAAATTACAGTTTTTTTCTTTAGAACCTCAGCTTTCAGCTTTCCACTTTCACCTTTCCACTTTCTTCTCCAACATCCCCACGAAATCATCGAAAAGATAGCGTGAATCATGCGGACCCGGTGAGGATTCCGGATGATATTGAACTGAGAAAGCTTTTTTACCTTTCACCCGTATTCCCTCAATCGACTGGTCGTTAAGGTTTATGTGGGTTATCTCCACTTTATCTGATTTGCGGACTTCATCCTGGATTACTCCGAAACCATGGTTTTGAGAGGTAACCTCGCAATGATTGATAATGACATTTTTAACCGGATGATTTAAGCCGCGATGGCCATTAAACATTTTCATGGTACCGATATCATTGGCCAATGCCAGCAACTGGTGTCCCAGACAGATTCCGAAAAGTGGTTTTTCTGCTGCCAGGATTTCTTTTACGGTATCGATCGCATAAGGCATAGCAGCCGGATCGCCCGGGCCGTTAGAGATGAAATAGCCGTCGGGTTTAAAGCTTTCCATTTCAGCGAAGCTCGTTTTAGCCGGAAATACTTTGGTAAAAACGTCTCTGGTGTCAAAGCTTCTCAGAATATTTTTCTTCACTCCAAGATCCAGTACTGCAACTTTATGTTTGGCATTTGGATCGCCATATTCATAAGGCACTTTCGTAGAAACCTGGGATGATAGCTCGAGCCCGTCCATAGAAGGAACTTTGGCAAGCTTTTCTTTAAGCTGTGCGATGTCGAGTACCTCAGAAGATATTATGGCATTCATCGCACCTTTATCCCGAATATGCCTGACCAGTGAACGGGTATCGACATCAGAAATTCCTACTATGTTTTCATCCTGAAAATAATCCTGGATGGAGGTTTCCGCCATTTTACGACTATAAGCGATATTGAAATTCTTACAAACCAGCCCTGCGATTTTTATATCACCTGATTCTACCTCTTCATCATGAATACCGTAATTTCCAATATGTGCATTGGTTGTAACCATAATCTGTCCGAAATACGATGGATCTGTAAAGATCTCCTGATATCCGGTCATACCGGTGTTAAAACATATTTCACCGGTGGTAGTACCAATTTTTCCTGCTGCTTTGCCATGGTAAACGGTTCCGTCTTCCAGCAGCAATACTGCAGGTAATTTGATGTAATTATTCATCGAAGTTAATTGAAGAAATAAGAAAATGGGGAAAACAAAAGGCCAGTTCGATCAAATTGCTGGCTTTAGGAAGGAAGTTTATTACTTCTTTTATCACAAAGGACAAAAGTAGGAAATTTTAAGGAAATGTGAAAGGGTAAAATGTGGTTTTAATTTTAGCCTGGAGTTTTTTACAATTACCGAAATCTGTTAAATCTTAATTACTTAATCCTAACTTTGAACATAATTAAAACCCCGTCAAATGTCAATTCATATAGAGGTTAAACGCATCACCACAAACACCATCCTTGGGATGAAGCAAAAGGGCGAAAAGATCGCGATGCTCACTTCCTACGATTATTCTATGGCTACGATTGTAGATGCGGGAGGTATCGATGTGATCCTGGTTGGCGACTCGGCATCAAATGTAATGGCAGGCCATGAAACTACTTTGCCGATTACGCTTGATCAGATGATCTACCATGCGGCATCTGTGGTTAGAGCCGTCAAAAGAGCGCTGGTAGTTGTTGACCTCCCTTTTGGATCATATCAGGGCAACTCCAAAGAAGCCCTTAATTCGGCGATCCGCATTATGAAGGAGTCGGGCGCGCATGCGGTGAAGCTTGAAGGCGGACTGGAGGTTCGCGAATCAGTTGATCGGATCGTTGCGGCCGGAATTCCGGTGATGGGGCATCTTGGTTTAACCCCGCAATCCATTTATAAATTTGGGACGTATACGGTAAGGGCAAAGGAGCAGGCTGAAGCGGAGAAATTAAAAAGCGATATTTTGGTGTTGCAGGAAGCCGGCTGCTTTTCGGTGGTGCTTGAAAAGATACCTGCAAAGCTGGCCGAAGAGGTGACTAAAAGCGTCAAGATACCTACCATTGGGATTGGCGCGGGACCATTTTGTGATGGACAAGTGCTTGTAGTTCACGACATGCTTGGCCTTAATAAAGGGTTTAAACCCCGGTTTTTAAGACAATATTTGAACCTTTTTGATCAGATCAATGGGGCTGTCAGCAGCTATGTGAGTGATGTAAAATCTGGTTCATTTCCGAATGAGTCGGAACAATATTGAGCGGAAATTTTAAAATGAATAATCCGGATTATAAGAAGCCAAAGTTTCCGGCACTGGTTGCTGATATCAGTGATGCGGATATTTTATTTGAGGATAATCATCTGATTGCTGTAAATAAGCGCGCGGGTGATATTGTGCAGATAGATGATACCGGCGACGAATCTCTGGATGAAAAAGTGAAGCGTTATATTGCTAAGAAATATGATAAACCCAATGGCGCATTTTTAGGCGTGGTTCATCGGCTCGACCGGCCGGTTAGCGGGGTGATTTTGTTCGCCAAGACTAGCAAAGCGCTGGAGCGAATCAATAAAATGTTCAAAAGCCGGGAAATGCATAAAACCTATTGGGCAGTAGTAAGGAACAGACCTGTAATAGAGGAAGCTAATCTGGTGCATTGGCTAATAAAAAACCCACAAAAAAATGTTACCAAGGCTTATGATAAAGAAGTTCCCGGAAGTCAGCGGGCGGAGCTCAATTATAAGCTTCTGGGTGAACTCGGTGGTTATTATCTGATCGAAGTAGATCCAATTACTGGTCGCCCGCATCAAATCCGTGTGCAACTATCCACTTTAAACTGCCCGATTGTAGGGGATAATAAATACGGTTACCCGCGTGGGAGCTTGAAAAAAAGCATCTGCCTGCACGCCAGGCGCCTTCAATTTTTACACCCGGTAAAACTGGAACCGGTTAACATTTTTGCTCCTTTGCCTCAGGATGGTTTCTGGGAGAGGTTTGAGGCTTTGGGGTAGTTGGCAACTGGTTAAACGGTTAATCGAATACTTCCTGTTGGTGTCTCACAAACAGGATTCGAACATTTTGTTATAATTGGTGTCTCCACCAATTATCGTTTTTTGTTGGTGAAGACACCACCTCGCGTCAACAATTAGAGAAGATTTGTTGGTAGGACACCAAGAAATCGTTTTAATAACATCCGGTTAACCTACACGACCCATTATCAAACATTGAATTTCGTTATCATTCATGTGTACACCAAATACCATTTTTTTTGGTTGGTGAAAACACCTACTTTGGTTCGACAATTGGGGGAATTAGTTGGTGAGACACCCACAAGTCGCTTTAGGTATTAGCTACGAGTGTTAACGACTAATTCTCAACGGCTAATCAAGGTCGTCAAACCCCGTATCAGCACTTAAGTCTTCCCATTCCTTTAGCTCTCTTTCGAGCAGACTTATCTTCTTTCGTATTACATCTATGGCGATCTTGCCTAGGGCAAGCCGTAGCGGAGGTTTATCACTGTTAACAATAGTAATTATCGCTTTTGCTGCTTTTGCTGGATCGCCTGGCTGACTGCCGCTGAACCCATTGATCGTCCGGATTCTTTCGCCGGCGATAGAATCATAATCCGGGATGATATTTCCCGACCTGACAGATGATGACCCGGCCCAATCTGTTCGGAAAGGACCTGGTTCAATCAGGGTGACGCGGATGTTCAACCCTTTTGTTTCCTGATAAAGAGCTTCGGAAAAGCCTTCAACGGCGAATTTGCTGGCATTGTATAGGCCGAGACCGGGATTGGAGCTTAAACCGGCAATTGACGAGACCTGAAGGATATGTCCTGACCTTTGGTTTCTCATAACCGGTAAAACTGCTTTGGTCATCGCAAGAGTGCCAAAGAAATTGGTTTCCATTTGCGCCCGTGCCTCGCTCATGCTAACTTCCTCTGCGGCACCAAACAGCCCGTAGCCGGCATTATTAACCAGAACATCAATTTTTCCAAACTGATCAAGTATATGTGTAAGAACCGGTCCGATCTGCTCATGTTTATTCACATCGAGCTGAATTCCGAAAGTCTTACCGTGCACCAGATCATTAAATTCATCAACTTGTTCAGATTTTCTTAGGGTGCCAAAAACAATGTCTCCATATTGAGCCACTTCTAGTGCAAGCGCCCGCCCCAAACCGCCCGAAACGCCGGTTATTAACCAAATTCTGGAAGATGTTATCATGGACGCAATTTACCAATTATAATTATTTTGTTTTATCTTGTTTTTATGAAGCATCTCAACAGCTATTCCGCAATCTTCTTATTTATATTTGGTTCAATTTCAATTGTTTCGGGGCAAGCTTTAAGCTCTTCGGCAGTGGATGATTTGGCGGAGCGTACGTTAAAAGCGTTTGACGTGCCGGGGATTGCGGTTGCAATAGTAAAGGATGGAAAGGTTATTCATTCAAAGGGATACGGTGTTCGCTCGCTGGGTTCGCCTGAAAAGGTGGATGAAAATACCTTGTTTGGTATCGCGTCAAACAGTAAGGCCTTTACTGCGGCTACTCTTGGGATCCTGGTTGACGAAGAAAAGCTGAAATGGGATGACCGAGTGATAGATTATATTCCTGAGTTCAGGATGTACAATGCCTATGTCACCGAAGAATTCACAATTAAGGATTTGTTAACTCATCGAAGTGGTTTGGGTTTGGGTGCCGGCGACCTAATGTTCTGGCCTGGGCAAAATAGTTTTACCATGAAAGATATCATTCATAACCTGAGGTATTTGAAGCCTGTATCGGGATTCAGAACTAAATACGATTATGACAATCTTTTATATATGGTAGCAGGCGAGGTTGTTGCACGTGTTGCTGGTAAGCCCTGGGAAGAATTTGTGGAGGAACGGATTATGCGGCCGCTGGGAATGGTGAAAAGTGCTTCATCATTTAACAGGCTTAAGGATAAATCAAATGTTATTGCTGCCCATGCGGTAGTTGATGGAAAGGTCAAAGTTATTGCCCGCGACCGTTTTGAATTCGGAAATTCAGCTGGCGGCATTAATTCAAGCATTAGTGAAATGAGCAAATGGGCGATCATGCAATTACAACACGGTAAATATGGCGATGGAAAGCAGCTTTTTTCAGATAATGTACAGGAAGAAATGTGGTCGCCGCAGACCATCATCCCGGTCCGTTCTCCGGGCATTTATAATACTCATTTTACTTCCTATGGTCTTGGCTGGAACCTCAGTGATGTGATGGGCTACAAACAAGCAACTCATACCGGCTTTGTAGCAGGAATGGTTACGCAGGTAACTTTAATTCCAGAACTTAATCTCGGTATTATCGTTTTGACTAATCAACAGATAGGGGCCGCTTTTGCCTCGATTACCAATCAGATAAAGGATAGTTATTTCGGTATAAAAGGCAAAGACCGGGTTAAGGAAAATGCCGCCCGGATGGAGTCGAATCTCGGCAGCGCCGAAAGGGTTACTTCGGAGGCATGGAAGGTGTCAGCGGCAGCAATTCCGCCAGATAATCTGGATCAATTTATTGGAACTTACACCGACGTTTGGTTTGGTGATGCTACAATTAGCAAGAAAGAGGGAAAGTTGTTTTTTACTTCAAAAAGGTCTCCACGAATCTCAGGAGAAATGATCTATTATAAAGGAAATACCTTCCTTGCAAAATGGACCGATCGCAGCCTGGACGCCGATGCTTTTATTATGTTTTCCCTTGATTACGAGGGTAAGCCCTCAGGAATCAAAATGAACCCGATCTCGCCGTTAACGGATTTTAGTTATGATTTTCAGGATTTGGATTTTAAACGGGTTAAGTGAGTTTTACGTTGTAAGTTATACGTTAGACTTACAACTTACAACGTATAACGTACAACTTACTTAAGTCTCGCCTTCAAATTCTCATCAATAGCAGCTAAAAACTCTTCTGTATAAAGATAATGTTCTCCGTGATTTACCTTGTTTCCATGGATACAAACCGCAAGGTCCTTGGTCATCTTTCCACTTTCAACTGTTTCAATACAAACTTCTTCAAGGGCCTGGCAGAAATCAATAAGAGCCTGGTTGTTATCTAACTTGCCGCGGAATTCTAGGCCTCTGGTCCAAGCAAAAATAGATGCGATTGGATTAGTTGATGTTGGTTTGCCAGCCTGGTGATCGCGGTAGTGACGGGTAACCGTTCCGTGAGCAGCTTCAGCTTCCATAGTTCCGCCATCAGGAGTTACCAGTACTGAAGTCATTAGGCCCAGTGAACCAAAGCCTTGTGCAACTGTATCAGATTGAACGTCGCCATCGTAGTTTTTACAAGCCCAAACGAAGTTTCCGTTCCACTTTAAAGCAGATGCAACCATGTCGTCGATTAAACGATGCTCATAAGTTATACCTTCTTCGTCGAATTTTGCTTTAAATTCTTTTTGGTAGACTTCTTCGAAAATATCTTTAAACCTTCCGTCATATTTCTTCAGAATGGTATTTTTTGTAGATAAATATAATGGCCATACTTTTGATAATGATTGATTAAAGCAAGCGCGGGCAAAACCGTAGATGCTCTCATCCGTATTGTACATCGCTAAAGCAACGCCATCGCTCTTGAAGTTATACACCTCGAATGACTGGGTCTCGTTGCCATCTTCAGGCGTAAACGAAATGGTTAGTTTCCCTTTTCCTTTGGTTAAAAAATCTGTTGCACGATACTGATCACCAAATGCATGACGGCCAATACAAATAGGGGCTGTCCAGTTTGGAACCAGGCGGGGAACGTTTTTCATAACAATCGGCTCCCGGAATACAGTACCATCAAGGATGTTACGGATAGTTCCATTTGGCGATTTCCACATTTGTTTAAGTCCAAACTCTTCCACCCTTTGTTCGTCAGGCGTGATGGTGGCACATTTTATACCGACCCCATATTGTTTTATGGCATTTGCTGCATCAATGGTAACCTGATCATTGGTTTCATCACGGTATTCCATGCCGAGATCATAATATTTAATATCAAGATCAAGATACGGAGTGATTAATTTATCTTTTATAAACTTCCAGATTATCCTGGTCATTTCATCACCGTCTAATTCTACTACCGGATTTGCAACTTTAATTTTTTGTGCTGACATATACTTAATAATGAGGGTTTTTGGAATTTCGACAAAGATAATAATTTTGGCTACACCCGAAAAGCCTCTTTAAGTATTTTTAATGCTAAGAATGTTCCTCAAATCAAAACCAAATTAGGAGGTGTATGTTTCATTAGTAATTTAAATGGAATATATGGAACGCAGACAAAAACCCGGAGAAGAGCTTCTACCCGATAAAACAGATAGAGATCAGGCATTGAAAGATCAATTAAACATGGAAGTAAACATCGACGATCTTGCCTACGATGAACAGAAAAATAGTTACGAACTCGACGTCAAAAGCGACGACCCGGAGTATATTCACCCTGATCCTTACGATACCGCCGTAGAAAACGGAGGCGATGCAGACTCAGATTTTGACGAAGCTAATCCAACTGCCGTTAACGAATATGATAAAGACCTGAGCCTGGAAACCGACCTGGATAGCCTGGGAATGCATGTAGATAATGGAAATATTGTTCAAGTACTGCCTATTGATGAAGAGCTGTCAAAAACTCCCGAAGATGATAGAGATGACCTGGATGAAGAGGGATATCCGAAGAATGACAGGGTCTGATTGCTTCGCGTTGCTCGCAATGACAAATTTTTTATAAAATATTAATGCCTGTCATTGCGAGCGCAGCGAAGCAATTAATAATCGATATCCAAATTAAACCTTCTCCTAAACTCCTCCAGTTTGGGATTCTTTTCTACCATGTGCTTGTATTTTTCTGTAGAGGTGTAAAGATGTTTTTTGCCAGTGGCTTCAACATGCTTCGTTATGAGTTCAATTCCGAAGTTCTTGAGCTCGGTGCGCAGGAAATTAAGCAAATCCACTTTTTCGTTCATTAGAAGCTCTTCCTGGACTTTGTTTTCTATGGCAAGTTCAATTACGAAATTCTCCAGTAAAGCCGGAGGGTTTGCTGTCATGATGGTATAAATGTTAATCTTCCCTTCCCGTTTTATTTTTTCAGCATACTGGTTCCAAAAGTTTAAAAGTGAATCGGTATCAAATTCAACCCTGCTTTCGCCATTCAAATATTCAGGTTTTTCATCTTCCTTTTTGGAATAGTTGGCCTCCAGGTCATTTAGGTTCGGAATAAGGGACGCAGCACCTGTAGTCGATGCTTTTGGGATATTAATTTTAACTTTTTTTGCTTCAGGTTCACATAAAGAGTTTAATTTTTCCTGCTGAGCAGGGCTAGAATCTTGTACTGAAGGAGCATCGTAAGGATTTTCTAAAATCGTTGCTTCTGAGTCTGCTTCAACCGTATTTGGAACCCTGACTTTTATTTCCTCAGCGGGAAGATATTTTATTACTGGTTCAGGTTTTTTTTTTACCTCCCGGGTTTCGGGATCTGTTGGCGGGGAGTTTGAAAGATTCAGAATAGAAGGCAAGTGACATAGTTTAATCAATGCCAGTTCAACCTGCAGACGTTGGTTCTTGCTTGTTTTATAATTCAGGTCGCACTGATTTGTGATGTTTAGCGCTGAAATTAAAAATGAAGCGGATGAGGCTTGCGATTGTTCAGCGTACTTTTGCCTGATGCCTTCACTAACCTCCAACAATTTAAGAGTTGATGCGTCCTTAGAAACGAGTAAATTTCTAAAGTGCGATGCCAATCCGGTTATAAAATGGTTGCCGTCAAAGCCATGGTTAAGAATTTCATCGAAAACGAGTAAGCAGCTAGGTACATCTTCAGTTAAAATGGAGTCCGACAGCTTAAAATAATAATCGTAATCGAGGATATTTAAATTAGTAATTACGGCTTTATAATTAACATTTTTGTTCGAAAAGCTAACAATTTGATCGAACATGGATAATGCATCGCGTAGTCCGCCATCTGCTTTCTGTGCGATGAGGTGCAGGCCGTCCTGATCATAGCTAACACCTTCTTTAACGGCGATTTGCTGTAAGTGAAGGGCCATATCATCAACTTTTATTCGGTTGAAGTCAAAGATCTGGCACCTTGACAAGATCGTTGGAATTATCTTGTGTTTCTCCGTGGTGGCAAGGATAAATATGGCATAAGATGGCGGTTCTTCAAGGGTTTTCAGAAAGGCGTTAAATGCCGACGGAGAAAGCATGTGGACCTCGTCAATTATATAGATCTTATATTTGCCTGCCTGGGGTGGAATTCTGACCTGTTCAATAAGACTCCGAATATCATCCACTGAATTGTTCGAAGCGGCATCAAGTTCGTGAATGTTAAATGAGTTGCCATTCTGAAAGGAGACACAGGAATCGCATACACCGCAAGCTTCAGCTTCCTCACTAAGATTCTTGCAATTTATTGTTTTGGCAAGGATCCGGGCACAGGTAGTTTTACCAACACCCCGGGGTCCACAGAAAAGAAACGCCTGCGCAAGCTGATTATTTTTGATGGCATTTTTCAATGTCCCAGTTATATGCTGCTGACCTACAACTGTTTGAAAGGTTAGCGGCCTATACTTTCTTGCTGAAACTATGAAGTTATCCATCGGCTCCTAAATTAGAAAGACGAATGGGTTAAAGCAAACTTAGAGAGAGATTTATTAGTAGCTGGTTATTAGATTTTAATCTGCATGCCTGGTATGCCGGTTGTTGATCTGGGTGTAGATAGGTAGCAGAAATTCGGTTTAAGCAAGGGCCAAAACCACCAACAATTCCCTTGCAGGTGGGTTATTAAAAAATACCCGATAATGGGTATGGTGGGAGATACGCCTTTACAC
>Ga0136611_10003301_pt1 | contig 11291 bp, 7 predicted proteins | sample AntDrymUQ2232306_2_FD_106645 | JGI IMG/M metagenome (GOLD analysis project Ga0136611, IMG submission 106645) | Polar desert sand microbial communities from Dry Valleys, Antarctica - metaG UQ223 (23.06) | ecosystem: Environmental > Terrestrial > Soil > Desert | place: Antarctica: Dry Valley... | reverse complement strand
TTGGCAAACATCTTGGAATGTTCAGGCACAGTTAACTGATTCTTGGGCAACTAGTTGGAATGTTCAAGCACAAATTCTAGACTCATGGCAAACTAGTTGGGTTATTAGAAAAGCAGTTTCTGATGTGTGGCAAACATCATGGAATACTAGAGTACAAATTATAGATGTTTGGGCTACAAGTTGGAATGTAGTTGGTCGGATTACAGATGCATGGGCGACTAGTTGGATCATTAGACAAGCAATTTCTGACTCCTGGCAGACCAGTTGGAACATTAAGGCACAGATTTCTGATTCTTGGCAAACCAGTTGGGACGTTTTAATAGTAGTATCTGACAGTTGGCAAACTAGTTGGAGCGTACTTACTAGTGTAGATGATAGTTGGTCGACTAGTTGGAGTGTAATTGGTGTAGTTGAAGATATTTGGTCAACTAGTTGGAATATTAAATCACTTTTCCTCTACAATGCCCAAACTAGTCCAAATACGGTTTGGGCGGCTGTAGGGATTAGTCCAGCGACTTACGATAAGTTAAACCCTGGTAATAACGTTTGGACTAAGGTAGTCTCACCTGTAGGCGCTTTTGATGAGCAAGCGGATGCTACTACGGTTTGGACAAAACAATGAATTTGGCAGAAATGTTCGCTCTTGATAGCACGGTCGTTACAGATGACGGTCGGTGGGTTTCTGAGCACCATGAGCGTATTGCTCGTATTATTAAGGACTATGAGCCTACGTTAGAGTTAGCCTATATTCCACCCGACAAACGTGAGCCTGGTGACGTACCATTTGCAGTTATTCACCGTCCTGTAGATAAGCCTGCATATATTGTGCTAACAGCAGATGTATGCGATGAGCGTATTTTAGAGCAATTGTTTATTGCTGACAATAAACAAGGTGACGCCTTATCTAGATTGGACGCTCATAACGCTTCTTTAGAAGCCATTAAGATGAAAGAGCAGTTAGACCGTGAAGAAGAGCAGCAAGAAATAACCGAGTCAATCATTAAATCTCCGTTAAACACATATAAGCATGACGGGGTGACGTACCAGTGAACTTAGGTGAGATTAAGACTAGGGTTAAAAGGCAGTTTGGTGATGAATCATCTGTGCAGGTAACAGATGATGATATTGTACGTTGGGTAAATGATGCTCAGCGAGAGATTGCTCAACAAAATGACTTGTTAGAAACTGTTTCTACAACTACAATAACGACTAGCCAATCTGAATATACACTTCCTAGTGATATTCTTACCCTTAGAGCCCTTAGATACAATAACTTGAAGTTAGATGCTCTTACACAAGAAGAAGCCGACACGAAAATTGTTAATTATGAGAATCCTGCTGGTTATGTTACTGGTACTCCTGTTCACTTTTGGATTTATGCTAATAGAGTAACATTGTACCCTACGCCAGATGCGTCTGGAACCTTATTAAAAATCTACTACACTAGAATTCCTATTGCTGTAGCAGTAGACGCAGACATTCCAGAATTACATGTTAAATATCATGGACGCATTGTAGACTACGTTCTACAGCAAGCATACGAGATGGATGAAAACTGGGAAGCATCGGGAAACAAGTCTGCTCAACTAGTTGCAGGTTTGAATTCACTAAAAGAAGCAGATTCATGGACTGAGCGAAGCACCTATCCTGTGATTACTGTGCTAGCGGAAGATGAGTGAGTTTAAATGCCAGGTGAACCAGTCCGATTAGGTCCTTATATTGGAGGACTTAATACGCTATCCGATCCTACTGCTTTAGCAGATACGGAATTAGTAGACTGTGTAAATTTCGAGTTAGACTTAGATGGTTCATTGCTATCCCGACCGCCTATTACACTTCACGATAGTTCTTTAACTGCTAAAGTTAGGCATTTAGGGTTCTTCTCTTTTGCAGGCACAGATTATCATATTGCTTCCGCAGATTCTATCACATATAGATCTGTTGATGGTGCAACGTGGGTTGCAATTACAGCCACATTCGCTGCTGGTGATATGGTTCAATATGATAATAAAGCATGGCTAGTAAATGCAGCAGGAGCAGGTGGTTATTGGACTCCTGGTGGTGGCTTTGTATCTGTAGCAACTATGCCAGCAGGCACAGCAATGGGTATGCTTAAAGAACGCATGTTTATTGTTGGCGGTTCGTCTAGACTATCATGGTCTAATATTACTAACCCTGCCGTATGGACAGCAGCATCAGATTTTGCAGACGTGAATCCTGGCGATGGGCAAAATCTAATTGACTTAGCAGTATTCAATGACAACTTAATCTTATTCAAGAATGATTCTACTTATTCATATCCCTTCGATACAGGACCATCTACAGGGCTTATTCGTAGAGTTTCTAGCACTATTGGTGCAACGAAAAGAGACTGTGTAATCCTGTATGAGCAAAACTTGTATGTTTACCATGAAGGCAACGTCTACGAAGTTGTTAATTATGACTTCTCGCGTATTAATAGTAAGGTTCCTTTTGCATATGACCCAACTGCTCCATCGGCTTTTTCGGATGAAGTTTTTCTTACTACTTTTGGGGATAGACTCATCGTTAGGTACTACAATAGAATTTATGTCTTTGGACTCAGGACTAGAACCTGGACACGTTGGACTTCATCACTGTATTTTGGTCCGCTGAAAGCAGCACCTATTAACACTACAGTAGCCTCTAATAATCCTTACTACGGTGGCGCGTGTGTAGTAGGTAATACGAGTGTTTATCGAATTGATGACGGATTTGATGCTGTACGTTCAGAAGCAATGACCTGTAGCCTTCAAACTAAAAATTATGATTTATCTATTTCTCACAAATTCAAAAGACTTTTTTGGTGGGGCATTGATATTTCATCATTTACGGCTGTAGTTGGTCGTGTAACTCCTGTAGTTTATACGTTTGCTACTACATGGCAGAATATTTCTACATTAGCCTGGAATCAAGTGTTTACATGGGCACGTCCCTCATCTATGACTCCTTTTGTAGAGTCAACAGTTACAGCAGTAGTTGGTGGAGGCTCACGAAAGTTTATTAAATTCTTGAAAAGTATCAGATTCAGGCAAGTTTACTTTAACGTGTCTACTACCACTACAGGTAAGACTTCAGACGCTCCTGTAAGATTCTTTACAATTACTGCAATGGTCACACAAAAGCAGGACGTTAGTGCTTCTGTTAGTTAAATGCTAGCATTCCCAACCTAAATGAAGTAGGCTACCTATATGTTCAATCCGTATGCCGCCGGGAATAAAATTTACGGCGGTGGACGATCTAATCCTACTTCTGGACCTGTAGACAAAGCGGGCTATAGGGAAAGAGATTTAAAAAGTAAGGCCCGCAGAAATGCATTGCTGCGAAGAATGAAGGCTACGCAAACGGGACGATATATGTCGTCTGACTATCTTGGAGGTAGATAATGGTTGCCAGACGACTTCCTGGTATGAAGATCAAAGAGACTGATTCTGAGCGAGTCGCTAGACTTAATAAAGGTTTAGGCCCAATGGGTGCTGGTAATACATTAAAGAATCCTGCCTGGGGAAAAGGAAGCACAGGTCTACCTACTCCTGCTGCAAAATCTAAGCCAGCAGCAGATAGATTTGCTACACCAGGACCAGTTGCTCCGTGGACTAAAGAACTTACAAGGCGTGTGGCTGGGAAAGGTATTAATACTGGTCCCACTGTAATTAAACCTACTAATAAGCCTAAGCCCGCTTTAGGAAAATTTGCGACTCCTGGGCCGGTTAGTCCCTGGACTAAAGATTTGACCAAGAAAGTAAATGGAATGAACTATAACGCTGTCCTACGGCGTATGAAAAGGAATAGATAATGGCTATTCTTCGCAATCCTGGTGGTACTGGTCGGGCTGCTCCTACAGTTAAACGGCCACCTTCTAATCCGCCAGTTATTAGGCCAGCCGTAACACGTCGAGCGGCTGCTCCGCCTCGACCGGCACCTGCTCCTAGACCTGTTGCGCCGCCTAGACCTCCGCCCGTTATTGTGCCTAATAGAACAGGTAATTTTTCTAGGCCAAAACCTCCGCCGCGAGTTGCGCCGGGACCTGTTCAACAAAATAAACCTCAGCCTAGACCTCAGCCTAGACCTCAACCAGTAAGAAATCAACCTAGACCTCAACCTAGAACACCCCAACCAATTCAACCTAGAACTAGTATTCCAGGTGTTACTAGTATTAGGCGTCCTACACCTGCACCACAACAAGTGGCTGCACCACAACAAGTGGCTGCACCACAACAAGTGGCTGCACCACAACAAGTAGGCACTCCTGCTCCTGGTTTTGCTCCACCTACTGCACCCCAAGAAATTGCTGCACCTGCTCCTGTATTAGATGTTGCACCGGAACTCTCTGAATTAGAGCAGTATTATGGATTACAACAGCCTTCTGAAGTGGCTCCTGCACCCGTATTAGAAGATCCTGAAGCACCGCCGCCTCCCCCTGGAGTAGAGCAGTATCTTGCAGGAGACACTGATTACTTAGGTGCTAAAGGAAATGCACACGGTGAATTAGCCAGATTCTTAGGTGGGCAAAATAGTACACGAAGTAACAATGCAAACAGTTTTGCACAAAGACTTCGTGATCTACAAAAATCTCAGAAGGACGATGAGGGCGATTTACAAGAAGATTTTGCATCTAGAGGATTAGCCCGAAGTGGTTCATATGCTGATGCATTAGGTGGATTACAGCAACAATACTTAGGATCACAGACTAATCTTCAAGGTGAGCAGGCTGGTATCGAAGGAGACTTAGCCACACAATTAGCAGATTTCCAAGCACAACAACAATTAGCCCTTCAAAATGCACAAGCAGAGGCTATTGCACGCCGCGCTGCTCAATACGGTTTGGGGTAAAATATGCCTATTCAGAATCCATCGGCTACAGGTGGCGGTAAGGCTAAGTATAAGCAGAAGTTAACTAAACTAGAACAAGCGATGCGTCGCGTCGAAAAACTGGGCAACAATATTCCTGGCCCTGTAGGACGTGACCCTTTTAGTCCTGACCCTACTCAAACTCAAAAGGATACTAAACGACTTTATCCCGTCTCTAGTATTCCTGTTAGTGGTGACGATTTTCGTACAAAAGGTGTAGACCGTAACAGAGGTACTAGGCTTGTTGAGGACCTTCAAAAAAGAGCCGTAAAAGCCACTAAAAAATCTAGTCTAAAGGATAAGTTAAGAGAAGGTTTGCCCCCAAAGGGTAATGGGGTTGCACCAGGAGTTATATCTCCTGGTACTGGTCTAGGTGGTGCGGCTGCTATTGCTAAAATTCTTAGAAATACTGGTGCCGGTCATAAAGTTAATGCAGGAGGAAATATTGCTGCAGAAACAGGTGTCAGAGCAGGAGTAAATGTTAGACCAGGAATAAATGTTAAAGCAGGGGGAAATATTGATGAAGAAATAAACGTTAGTGCAGGAGGAAGAATTCCTTCTGTAGATACGTCTTTAGATGTTAACAACAAAGGCTCTGCTAGACGTGCGTATAATGCTGCTGCTGTAGAGTATAACCCTCAATTAGATGCCATTAGAACTTTAGTTGCACAGACTCAGAATCAAGGTCAAAGAGGAATCCAACAAACTGATGATGCTTACGATAGCCTACAGGCTGGTTTACAGCGTGACGTGCCTCGTATTAATAATAATTTTGATGCGTCTCAGGCTAAGACTAGTGCTATCTATGACGCATTAAACACGCAGATTCAAGATCAGTATGGTGGAACCGCTGCCAGAGATACAGCAGAATTTGAGCGACTTGGAATTTCCCAGGCAAATCCTGTCCTACAGGGTCAAACGGCCGACCGGGACTTTTTAAGTAAAATTGCAGCATTACAGGGTCAAAGTGCCAATGATTCTTCAGAATTACTTCAATCGGGTGCTGCTGGTCTGGCTCGAAATAATGCAGCAATGGCAGGTTTTGCCGGAGCCAATGCTCAGACTGACCAGCGTAATAATCTCGCTGATGAATTGCTTAAACTTCGTTCTCAGAAAACTAGTGTCGAAGAGGCTAAGGGTAAGTCTATTAGAGAACTTACTGACCAGTATAAGGATGAAGAAACTGCACAGGCAGAGCGTACTCGCGCATTTGAATTAGACGCTGAGCAATTCAGAGAGTCTGTTCGTACTGATCGACGTGATTTTAAGTATGGCAGAGAAACAAATGAGCGTGATTTTGCCGCTAACCAGGAGACAGACCAGCGTAATTTTCGTTACGGTAAGCAAACAGATCAACGTGATTTTCGATATGGTAAGCAAACAGATGAGCGTGATTTTAGGTATGGTAAGCAAACAGATGAGCGTAACTTTGCCGCTAACCAAGAAACAGACCGACGTAACTTTATCTCTAATCAGAGAACGGATCGACGTGATTTTCGGTATGGTAGAAAGATGGATGAAGTAAAAGTTGCTATGGATTCCGCTGCATTACAAGCAGCCGGAAGTGAAGTGCCTGAAACTGATTGGGATTCATTAGACCCTGCTGAGACTGCTGCTGCTAAAGCAGATCAATTAGTCCCTGGTTCTGGCGACCGTATGTTCGCTTATCTGCAAAACCTCATCCGGTCGAATAAAGATATTCAAAGAGGTTTCTATCTTAAAGACGACGGTACTGGCAAGAAGATTCAGGTCAAGATGACTGCTGAAAAATTCGGTACGTTAGCCGCTAATAACGCTAAAATTGCCGGACTTCCAAAGGGAAGCGTACAAAAGATTGCCTCAACTTACTGGTCGGAGAAATAAATGGCGTCGGCTTGGCTTACAAACTTCTTGGCTTCATTAGACTCTCCTACTAGCCAAAGTCGTCAGCCGACCACGCAAGAAATGGCCTCGAATATTATCCGTAGGTCTAATCGCTATGGATACAATCTTCCTAAAACTGGTCAGAATTTTGCTGCCTTAGCGACTGCCGCTAAGAAATCAGAAGATGATGATAAAGGTCCGTCTAATATTCAGCGTGTTATGGATATTATTTCCCGACCGCTTTATGGTACAATGGAAGGTATCAAGCAAGATATCAAACACGGTGGCTTAATTGATAAACCTCACTTTGGCCCTGTAGGAGACGAAAGCGGAGAATTTGGGGAGATTGTCAAGGGCGGTGCTCTTGGATGGGCTGGTAAACGAAAGACTACATCTAGAGATGTTTACAAAGCCGCTGGAATGGGAGAAGGAAAGGGCGTCGGCGGTTTTATTCGAAACTTTGCCACAGATGTTTTACTCGATCCTCTTAACGTTGTTCCTTTCGGTTGGGCAGCAAAAGCGGCTAGGGCTGGTCGTAGTGGTACTAAAGCGGCTGTAGAAGCATCAGAAGAGGCTGCGCGTGCATCAAAAGTTGGTACGGCTACAGAGCGTGTGGAACAAGCATTAAAGTTCCCCAAAGCACAAAATTTAGGCACAAGTGCTCGCAATACATATGCTCCTAAATTTGGACAAAGGCAGGCGCCTTCTGCTCCTGGCAAAAATGATCCTGCAAGAACCTTTACGCCAGAATATAGTGGACCTGCCGGAAGAAAACAGCCTCTAGCAATTACAGATAACTTAGACCCTGCTATGCGTCGAGTGCGACAGACGGGTCCACAGTATATCACAAAGGGATTTTTGCCTGGTGGCGCGGCAAAAATGTCTATTGTTAAACCTAACACAAAAGCCAAGCAGACTCTTGATAATGCCCCCGATCTTTGGAAGCAACTATTAAAGGGCGCACCTATTCCTGCTAAGTTTACGCCGAAAAAGATTAAGGAATCTCTTGCCAAAGTTGTACCTGTAGACGCGCCCTTACCTAAACCTAAAGCGGCTGCTCCAGTTGAAACCGCTGCTGGCAAGAAGTTTATGTTAGATCATAGTAAAGTTGCTGCTATCGAAATTGCTCGGGCCACTAGTAAAAAAACTAAGCAGACTTCAAAAGAATATACTAGTGCTAAAAAACTCATTGATGAAAATGGCGATGTTCCTGTTTATGAGCCAAGATCGGGCGACCAAACAGGTGTAATTAAAGCAGCCCATCTGAATGATTATCTGCTTACAGGTAAGGCTAAGATTCCGAAGGAATCTGAAATTCCTGATATGACAGGATGGAGTAACCAAAAAGCAGATGAGTTTTGGGCACAATACATGGTGCCGGATAAGGATACTCTTACTAATCTTTTCATCAAGAATGTAGACGAAAATGATAACGTAACTTTACGCTCTCTTGCCGTTGTTCGTAAGGAAATGCTTGCTGAAATCAAAAAGCGCAAGATTCCAAAGGTAGCGGAAGATGAAATTATTGAGGCTGCTGTTAAAGCAACTGACGATATTCCAGCCGCCGCAGTAGCCGATGAAATTCCTACTGCTACTTCTGACACAGTTGTAGATGAGTTTTCTGACCTTGAAGATTTTAAGATTGCTGATGCAGAAGATATTGTTGAAGCAGTCGGTGAGGGTTCAGAAGTTGCTTCTAAAGCAATGATGGACGCAGTAGAAGCACAACGTCCTCGTAGCACACAATTAATTGATGAGCAGGGCGGTCGTGCTATTGCTAAGACAACAATATGGGCTATTGATGATATTAAAGCAAAAAAGTGGACTAGATACCCAACTTTTAATCCTGCTAAGCAAGCAAATGCTGCTCGTAGGTTAGAAGGAGAACTTGTCAAAGAAGGTAAACTTACGGGATTTAAGGCTCCCCAGGATAAATTGATTACTACGTCTACAGGTAAGATTGCTCAGCGTAGACGTAGTGAGGCTATGAAGCACCTTGAAGCATTAGAAGATGCTATGACGGCTGCTGGTTATCCTCCAATGACTTTTGGAAAAGATGGTTTCCCGCTTCGTATGTCTGACCTTATTAACTCATCTGGTGGAATTCATGCTGTATTAGGCTCTGGAATTCACCTTACAGACTTATTTGGCAATGGTAAGAAACTAGACGAATTCTTAGCATCTAATCCCGAGGCTGCTCAATTGGCTGAAAAGTCTAAGGCTGCCCATGCTGCATATACAGCCGACCTTGTAGAAAAAGGTAAGTCTGCTGCCCTTTCTGCTGCGAGTAAAGCAGAATTAGACCCTAGCAAGACTGCTTCGGAAGTGGCTGAAGCATTGGCGGGGGCACCAAAGGTCGCTGCTGACGTTGTAAAAGCCTCTATGGACCTGCCAAATCCCCAGGCTGTACGAATGGCAGCACAAAGTACCAAAGAAATGCTTAAAGAAGCGCAGCCTCCTATTGTTGCGGTTACTCAAAAACATCGTAGTGTGCTAACTGAAACTATACAAACAGGAAAGATTACTCCTAATACTGTTAAGGCAGGAATTGCTCAGGAAAAGGCTGCTCTTACTGTAGCAGGACTTGACCCTGCTGCTATTAGGGCCGAAGTAAGTCTTGCTGATGATTCTTTGCAGTCGCAAAGTTTAATGGCTTCTCTCGGTAAAGCATTCATACCTGACTTTCTTCAGAAAGACTTACGACCTATTGCTGTGCAACAGCGGTCGCTATTCCAGCAACATACCTCATATTGGTCCCATGCTTTGAACGTTACTTTCAAGAAGTATGATAAAGCACAACGTATTCAAGGGTGGACCGCATTAACAAAAGGTCATGCGGCTGGTGACGACGTATCTGTGGCGGCTGGTGAAGAATTTAGAAAAGCCATGACCAGCATGTTTGAAGGTAGCGGACTTAATAGAGCCATTACGTCAGATGTTGAGCGTATGGCTATTACAATGGACGACTTAAACGCGGCTGCTAAAATTCGTGGATATGACTTCAGATTTACTAAGGAAGTTACAGACGAATTAGGTAATACTATACCTATTCAATGGACTGACTCTTGGAAATATGCGGATCTGAAAGGCCGCGATCCTATTGAGTTTGTTAAGCAGATGCGTGATATTGTAGATAAGACTATGCTAGAAAAGTCTATGTTTGACCAGATTGCAACTCTTTGGGGCAAACCGGTAGGACGCAGTTTTAAGGACATTCCTCGTCTTAAAGGTGTAATGTTCGATCAAGAGATATTGCCTCAGATTCGACAGTTTATGAATGTAATGGAAGAGTTGAATAAGCCTCGCGGTAAACTTCGCCTACAGTGGGAGCAAATTCTCCGTATCTGGAAAACTAGTGTAACTATCTACAGTCCTTCTCACCATATTCGTAACATGTTCGGAGATACTACTTTAGCGTGGCTACAGGGCGTCAATAACCCTGTTGTATACAAAAAGGGTATGCAAGTTTTGAAGGCTAAGCGGAATCTCTATTCCGATCTCAACACAGTGGATAATCTTCTTTCTCCTGACGCTATGGCTAAGCAATTAGCGAGAGATGCTAGGGTTCCTATTGTTAGAGTGGCCGGTCGTACACTAGATGCTGAGCAAGTTCATAGCATTATGTATAGCAATGGTCTACTTCCTCATTCAAAGGTCTTAGAAGATATTCACGGTACGGCTGCTGTAGACGTGAAACTTCCGAAACCTTTAAAGGGTCGGGGTGCAAAGGTTGCCAGAGGCGTATCCGAATCCCGAGAGCATTTCTCTCGTAGTGCTCACTTTGTAGATGCACTAGGAAAGTCTAAGGCAAAAACTATGGAAGAGGCTATCAAAGAGGCTACTGCAATCGTTCGCAAGTGGCACCCTGACGGATTAGACCTTGCTCCATTTGAAGAGAAGTGGATGCGTAACATCTTCCCTTTCTACAGTTGGATGCGTAAGGCTGTTCCTCTCTTACTTGAAGGTGCTGTTAAGAAGCCTGCTAAAATTATTGCACCTAACAAGGCTCTCTATAACCTACAGGTGTCGATGGGTATTGATCCCGAGAGTATGTCAGAGCCTTTCCCTGTAGACAAGGACTTCCCCGACTGGATTAGGGATATGGCTTATGGTCCCGTCTTAGGTGGGGGAACGCACACTATCGGATCAAACCTTAACCCGTTTACCTCTGTAGGAGAGCAGTTATTAAACGATCCTCGACGTGGTATTGCTGGAATGCTGAATCCTGGAGTTCGTATTCCTGGTGAAATTATGTCTCAAAATGTTTGGCAAACTGGACAAGATTTCGATGATATGGATACGAGCGAATACATTGATAAGCAGATTCCTGGCGTCAGTATTCTGAATCGTTTAACTGGTGGAAACCTTGCGGCTGGCTCTGTAGAAGCGTTGGCTACAGGGAACAAAGATGCTATGCTCGACCACAAGGTTACAGATAAAACAGAAGGAAATTCGGCTCGACGTGATGCTTTGTTTAACTACCTAGTAGCGGCTGGTATTATTAATACTCAAAGTCCCGCTAATATTACAGCAGCAGAGTTTGATAGACGTGATAGAGT
>Ga0136611_10003300_pt1 | contig 11294 bp, 9 predicted proteins | sample AntDrymUQ2232306_2_FD_106645 | JGI IMG/M metagenome (GOLD analysis project Ga0136611, IMG submission 106645) | Polar desert sand microbial communities from Dry Valleys, Antarctica - metaG UQ223 (23.06) | ecosystem: Environmental > Terrestrial > Soil > Desert | place: Antarctica: Dry Valley... | reverse complement strand
CGTTCAAGCCGAACGTGCCGCTGTCGCTGGCGGAGACGGTTCCAGTGAAGAGATACCGGCCCGCCTCGACGGTTTTCGAGAGTGCGAGATCGACCGTGCCGGGGCGCCGAATGACATTCTCCAACGTCTCGCCGACATAAGCCTGCACCGTCACTTCCGACGGGCTGATCGGTCCGAGGTGCACGACCGCGGTCACTTCCAGCGAGTCACCGACGGTCACGTTATTCGTTTCAATCTTTACGTCGGTCACGCGAATTTGCGGCCACGCCTGACGGATCGTGTCTTTCCAGCGCGAGAGCTCGACCGCTTTCTTCCCGCCATCTGCCGCGAGGGTAGCGTTCGCGCGCGCGGCGGGTTCATAAAGGCGCTCGTTGTATTCCTTCACCATGCGGTGCGTGTTGAAGACCGGCACGACACTGCGGATCGATTCGCGCATCAGTTGAATCCACGCCACCGGGAGGGGTCCATCGGGTTTCGCGTAATACAGCGGCGTGATCTGCGACTCGAGGATCTGGAACAGACTCGCCACGTCGACTTCGTCTTCGAAACGAGGATCAATCGTCTCCGTGCTCTCCGGAATATCCGCGCCGATCGCCCACCCCGCTTTTTGATTTTGGGCGTAAGCCTCGCACCACCAGCCATCGAGCACGCTGAGATTCAGGCCGCCACTCGGCGGGAGTTTCATACCGCTCGTGCCGCTCGCTTCCAGCGGGCGACGCGGATTGTTCAGCCAAAGATCGCAGCCCTGATACAACCGGCGTCCGACGTAATGATCGTAGTCTTCGACGAAGACGATGCGGTTCGCGAACTCCGGCATCCGGGTAAATTGATACGCCGTCTGGATGAACTTCTTGCCCGGTTCATCTTTCGGGTGCGCCTTCCCGGCGAAGATAAACTGCACGGGCCGCTCCGTATTATCGAGCAGCCGGCGCAGGCGCTCGGGATCGCTGAAGAGCAGGGTCGCGCGCTTGTAAGTCGCGAAGCGGCGCGCGAAGCCGATGGTCAGCACCTCGGGGTTCAGGAGCCGTGAGACGTGGCGGATGCTTTCCGGCGTCTCCCCGAGACGCTCGCGCTGACCGCGCACGCGGCTGCGCACGAAATCCACGAGCCGCGTCTTCAGCCGCTGATGCGTGCTCCAGAGCGCCTCGTCCGGGATATCGAAGACCGCGCGCCAGAAGTCCGGGTTCGTGAGGTTTTCCTCCCAGCCCGGGAGATACTTGTCGTAAAGCGCGCCGAATTCCGGGGCCATCCACGTCTTGGTGTGGATGCCATTGGTCACGCTGGTGATCGGCACCTCGTCCTGCGGCACGCCCGGCCAGACCTCTTTCCACAGCCCTTGCGAGACGCGGCCGTGCAGTGCGCTCACGCCGTTCGCATGGCGGCTCGTGCGCAGCGCGAGGATCGTCATCGAGAAGGGCTCCGCAGCATTGAAGCGATCGTCCGCCAGCGAGCCGAACTGCCCGAGATTCATCAACTTCTCGAACGGAATCCCCATGTGCGCCGGGAACGCGCCGAAGTATTTGCGCATCAGATCGACCGGGAACGCGTCGTTGCCCGCCGGGACCGGCGTGTGGGTGGTGAAGATATTTCCCGCCGCGACCACCTGCAGCGAGGAGTAGAAATCCAGCTTGTCCTCGAGCACTCCGCGCCGGATCAGCTCGAGCGAGAGGAAGGCGCTGTGACCTTCATTCATATGATAGGCGGAAGGCTCCACGCCCATCGCATTCAGCGCATGGATCCCACCGATCCCGAGCACGATCTCCTGCTTGATCCGCATCTCGTGGTCGCCGCCGTAAAGCTGTGCGGTGATCTGCCGATCTTCCTCCGAGTTCCCGGGAACGTCGGTGTCCAGCATGTAAAGCGTGATTCGGCCGACGGCGAGCGCCCACACTTTTGCCCGCACGCTGCGCCCCAGAATCTCCACATGAATGTAGAGGGACTCGCCGTGTCGATCGAGCGCATCGGTCAGCGGCAGGTGCGAGAAGTTCTGGTTCAGCCCCACGCTCTCCTGCATCCCGTCCTTCGTGATCTGCTGGCGGAAATACCCCTGCTTGTAGAGCAGCGTGAAGGCGATGAACGGCAGGTCGAGATCGCTCGCGGACTTGCAATGATCGCCCGAGAGAATTCCGAGACCGCCCGAGTAGTTCGGGACGCTCTCGTGGAAACCGAACTCCGCCGAAAAGTAGGCCACCGGTCCTCGCTTCGAGGCTCCCCGGTTACGCAGCTTTCCGTAAGTATCTTCGCGCGACATGTAGGCGCGGAACTTGGCGTGCACCTGCTTGAGCGGACGGATGAAATCATCGTCTGCGGCGAGCTCCGTTAGCCGCGCCTGGCGGCAGAGCTGGAGGAGCCGCAGCGGATTGTGATTCGTGCGATGCCACAGATCGTGATCGATCTCGCGGAAGAGCGCCCGGGCCGCGGGCTCCCAGGTCCACCAGAGATTGAAGACGAGGTCCCGCAGCGGCTCGAGCTCCCGCGGTAACTTTGGAACGACATTGAACGTATGAATCGGCTGCATGATTTTCCCCCCCTGCTGAACGGCCGCGCACGCTACCGGCAGTAGGAGGAGTGGCAAGCGCAGACCGGGAGCGGTTCGATCCGGATGAGGATTCGGGCGGTGGGGAAGCTCCGCAGCCCGTGGGTGAGAAAGCCTGCTCGACGATGCTGCGGAGTTTCGGTTCCCATCGCCCGGATGTTCCGCACCTTTTTGCAAACGACCCGCGCTCTTTCGGTCGTGATCATCTTCATGGCCGCGAGCGGCGCTGCGAGGGCGCACAATCCGGGCCTTAGCTCCGCCACGGTCACGCTAGAGGAGCAGGAAATCACCGCGCTCCTGGCATTCAATCCGCAGGATCTCGAGGCCCTTCTCGAGCACGAACCGGGAAGCGTGCCGTTGGAAACTCTCGGGCGCCGCGCACTCGCCTTGAGCATCGATGGAGCGGCGCTCGCGCCGGCCCGAGTGACCGCCAGCACTGGTGAGAACAACGATGTCGAATTGCGTGTGCGCTTCCCGCGTTCGCCAGGGGCGACGCTAGCGATCACTTCAGTGCTCCTCGGTGAAATGCCCACGGGCCACCGTCAAATCCTCCGCGTGCAGACTGCAGCGGGCAAGCTGCTCGCAAGCGGACTCCTCAGCGCCAGCGAAGCTTCGTCGATTGTCCCGCTGCCGGCGAGCCACGCGCTCCCAACGGGTCACGACGATCCCGCTACGTTCGTTCCCCATACGTTCGTCGAATTTCTCAAGCTCGGCGTTGAGCACATCCTCACCGGCTACGACCACCTGTTGTTCCTCTTCGGGCTCCTGCTCGTGTGCGATCGCTTCGGTCGGGCGATCCGCATTATCACCGCGTTCACCATTGCGCACTCGATCACCCTGGCGCTTGCGACCTTCGACGTCGTCACCCTTTCACCTGATGTGGTTGAGCCGCTGATCGCCGCGTCGATCGTCTACGTCGGCGTGGAGAATCTGATCCGCGGGAGAGAGGTGAAATGGCGAACTGCGCTGACGTTCGCGTTCGGGCTAATCCACGGGCTCGGCTTTGCCGGCGTCTTGCGCGAGATCGGCGTCGGGCGCGATGGGAGCGGCGTCCTGGTGCCGCTGGCGTCCTTCAATCTCGGGGTCGAAATGGGCCAACTCGCGATTGCTGCAGTCGTGCTCCCGGTCATCTGGCAGCTCCGCAAACGCCCCGGATTCCTGCGCATCGCCGCGCCCGCTCTATCGGTGCTGATCGTGTTCGCGGGAATCTACTGGTTTCTTCAGCGGACGTTGAGTGCGTGAGCCGCCGAGGAGGCATGGCTTTTTAGGAGGAATGCGCTTCTTCAGCTCAGCAGCGCGGTGCTCGTTGATGGAGGCGGACTCAACTACGCTCTCTGCTATATTGACAAGTGCGATGAGGTCTTGCTTGGGCGGCTTGAATACTCTGTGCATCGTGGCGACGCCACCTCCAATCCCGCCAACCAACCAATGCAGAAGTGCACAATCTCCAACTCACCCGTTGACACCCTCTACAGGAGTTAGGCGCTTCGGTTGACATAGAGTAGGCGTAGGTCGGAGAAATAAAGAAGGCTTAGAACGGCTCCACCAACCGCGCTCAACAGCGCATTAAGACAGTCCACGGCGCCAGTCGAAACGACTGGGCCGCTGGAGGCAATGCTGGGGATGAAGAGAAGCCAAGCAATGGTGTAGAGTCGCCGGCCCATGCGCCAACGTCGCCAGAGTGCGATCCATGCGATGATAGATAGAATGAGAGCAGGAATGCCGAGGACGACCCACACCCAATCCGTTGCACGGAACTCGCTTTTGCTGTCCTGATACTGCTGAAGCAGAGGAGGAAGGAAACGATCCTGGAGGAAGAGAGCGAGGGCAGATACAACGAACAGAGCGATTTCGGTCAAGATGAGGAGCCGCAGCACACGTTGCAATGGTGGTGAAACTGATCGATCGGTGCCGGGAATGCTCGGTATGAACTCTGGCACGAGAGCAGCCAAGTCGGTCGGTGGAGCGCCATGTCGAGACTCATATGCATGAATGGCCTGCACGAGCGGTGCGCTGCCCTCGGCGAGACTGTAAACGCAGCCATGCGGATAGGCCCGCCATACCGAAGGCCGACGACCGTGGCAACTGCGAAGACGGCTGCCGCAATGAGAGAACGAACGGCAAATGGACGGAGGCGACGAACGAACAGAAGGAAAGGCGCAATGACCAAAGCCAGCAACGCCGCCATGAATGGCAGAATGATGAACGTCTCTAACCAAAGGAATATCGGGGAGCCAAACGGTGCGACCGCGAGATACTGGAGCAGTGGAGATAAGACGAGCGGCAGAGAGCATACGGCGACCAGTCGGAGAAGCGGCTGAGAGAGGAATGTCTTATGGCCAGTCATTCGGGAGTGCGCGAAACGCCTAGCAGCCTGTTGAAAAACCTCGAACGCCGTCATTCCGACCGAGCGGAGCGAGTGGAGGAACCTCTTACTTCGCCGTTTCCCCTGCGACGGGCGCAGTCTGAAGGCAAAGTTTGAGGTTCCTCGACAAGCTCGGAATGACAAAAATGGGCTACTTCAACAGCCTCCTAGACTGCACTTGCGCCGCAGAAGCGCGCGTGAGCTTCGATCAGGTAACGATCAGTCATGCCCGACAGGTAATCACACACCGCGCGGTGCAGGCCGTCCGTTTTGATGCGCTGAGCAGTGTGTTCACCGAGCCGAGCAGGCTCCGCCACAAAGGCGTGAAAGACCTCGCGCAGAAGATCGCACGCGCGCTGGTTCACGGCGGCGACTTCGGGATGGTAGTAGAGGTTTTGGTAAAGAAAGCGCCGCAATGCGCGGTTCGCAGCGAGCCGTTCGGGGCTGTAGCGGATCAGTGGTTCCGGCTGGCGGCGCACCTCATCGACGCTCTTCACGCCGGCAGCACCGATGCCCGCGGTGCTCGTGGCGATGACATCCTGCACCTGGCGATCAATGATGCAGCGGATGACATAACTGTTGAGCTCGGCGCCCTCGAGATCCGGGAAATGTCCCCGCACCTCCTCGCAGCTTTCTTTCCAAACGTGCAGCTCGCTGAGCTGCTCCGGGGTGATGAGATCGAAGTCCAGGCCATCATCGAGATCGTGGCTGTAGTAGGTGATCTCGTCCGCGAGGTTCGCGATCTGGGCTTCGAGAGAAGGGGACGGGAAAGCATCACCGTCGCTAGCCTCTGGCTTTTCGTAAAAGCGCACGTGTTTCCGCAATCCTTCGCGAACTTCCCACGTGAGGTTCAGCCCGGGGAACTTCGGGTATTTGCGTTCGATCAGCTCGACGATCCGGAGACTCTGCGCATTGTGCTCGAAGCCGCCGTGTGGGCGCATCAGTTCGTCGAGAACTTCCTCGCCCGAGTGGCCGAAGGGCGCGTGCCCGAGATCGTGTGCGAGGGCAATGGCTTCGGTGAGGTCTTCGTTGAGCCCCAAGGCGCGAGCGATGGTGCGGCTGATCGAGGCGACCTCGATCGTATGCGTCAGCCGGGTGCGAAGGTGATCGCCCGTTCCGTTGAGAAAAACCTGCGTCTTATATTCCAGACGTCGAAACGCTCGGGAATGGATCACCCGGGCGCGATCACGCTCGAATTCTGCGCGAAAGGGATGCGGCGGTTCTGCATGAGCGCGGCCGCGCGACTCCGCGCTTCTCTGCGCGTAAGGGGCGAGTCGCGCGCCCTCCTGCGCTTCCAGCTCAAGCCGTGTCCTCGTCATCCCGCTGCTCGGCGTTTCGCTGTCGCTCGATGTATTCGCGCTCGAGTCGTCGCCGCTCGCTTCGCGCGGTTGCGCGGATCGCGAGCATGTCGTAGAGCGCGAGCAGGAGCGCCGCGAGCGTCAGCCAAACGCAGGCAAACCAGTAGCCGGCGAAGACCCAAACGCGCTCGCGCAGGAACGGATCGAGGAAGGTCGAGCCGGCAAAGAGCAGCACGAGCGCGGCGATCAATCCATAGAACATAAACTGCCGCCGGACCCGCGGATCACGGATGACGCCGATCGTCAGCGAGATGAGAAATTTCAGGGAGCGCACGAAGGAGTTCCCGGCGCACTACTTCCCGCTTTTTTTGGCAGCTGCTTCGAAAAGAGTGATCGTGGTGATCGCGTCGAGCGCACGCTGGAGCACCGCATCGCGCAGGGGCGCTTTCGGCTTGTCGCCGCGGGCGCGCGCGGCGGCCTGGATGGCATCGAGCTCGGGATTGGTGCCGGCGACGAGCGCAGCTTCGTTCATGCGCGGGCGCTCGGTCTCCAGCGCGAGCGGTGCCACTCCGCTTTCGAGTGCCGCTTTGAGCAGAGCCGTCGTCGTCTCGGGAGAAACCTCGACGCTGACATCGGGCTGCACGCCACCAGGAAAGACGGCCGCATTCTCCGGCAGGGAAACCTCCGCCACCGCGACCCGCAGCCGCTTTCCGCTCGGGAGCGGAATCTCGGAGAACTCGACTGCTTCGCCGCGCGTCCGCTGACCGATGACGAGCGCTTTCGCCTGCGTTCGCAACACTGCGGCGATGACTTCCGCGGCCCCTGACGTATCCGCATCGACGAGCACGACCAGCACGCCTCGAAAGCGCGGCTCCTCTTTGGACGTGAGGATCATTTCCTGGCCAGCGCCCGCGCGCTTCACAGTGAAAAGGACGCGTCCTTTCGGGCAGAAGCGCTCGCTCACTTTCGCGGCCAGCTCGAAGTCGCTGCCCGACGGCGTCGCGCGCAAATCAAGGATCGCCGCCGGCAGCGTGCGTGTCCCAATCGTTTGCAACGCGGTATCCAGCTCTGCGAGGTGCGCCGCGGAAAGTCCGCCCAACCGCAGATAACCCACGCGGCTGTCAACCACCTCGAATCGGAACGGACTCTCCTCCGCGCTCGTCGGAGGGGCAGAGGGAAGCAGTGAGGCTCCGGGCGCCAGCCGCTCGAGCAGGCCCTGCACGCGAGCTCGGGAAAGCTCCGTTTCGGTCAGCTTGGACGCGCCGATGTGGTGCTCGCGCAGGACGTTCAGGAACTCCTTGAGATCTGCCTCGCTCAACGCGTCGACTGCTTCGCGGAGGGTTTGCGGCGCCTTCGGGGGCTGTGGCGCGGTCTCGCGAAATGCCGGCACTGCGGTTTCCACGTTCGGCTTCGCCGTTTTCTCCTGCGCGCAAACTGGCGCACAGAGCAGAAGAGAGAGAGCAGGGGCGGCGAAGCGTTTCATGAAGGGCGGCGGAGGCTAGGCGGAGAGCGCCTTCGCTGCAATATCACGGCGGAAGTGGCGGCGTGGGAAGTCGATCTGTGCGACGGCTGCGTAAGCGCGCGCGCGGGCGGTTGGGAGGTCGTCGCCTAGAGCTGTCACGCCGAGAACACGTCCTCCGGCGGTGACCAATTGTCCGGCCTCGGCACGCGTGCCAGCGTGGAACACGTGCACCTCCGGCGGCACGGCATCCATGCCGGAAATCGGAAATCCCGTTTCATAAGCGCCCGGGTAACCGCCGGAAGCGAGCACCACGCAGACGGAGGGTTCCGCACGCCAGCGTGCCTCCGTCGTATCCAGCCGGCCGTCGATCGTGGCTTCGAGAAGATCAAGCAGATCACTTTCAAGCCGCGGCAGGAGGGTCTGCGTCTCGGGATCGCCAAAGCGGCAGTTGAACTCGAGCACTTTCGGTCCGTCCCTCGTGATCATCAGTCCCGGGAAGATCATGCCACGAAAGTCGATCGCGTCTGCTTCCAATCCCGCCATCAGCGGATCGAGCACCTCACGGCGGACGCGAGCTTCCATCTCAGGAGTGAGCAGATGCGCTGGCGGACTGAACGCGCCCATCCCGCCGGTGTTCTCCCCGAGGTCGCCATCCAGCGCGCGTTTGTGGTCCTGCGCGCCGGGGAACATTAGGTAGTTGATCCCATCCACGAGCGCGTGAATCGAGCATTCTTCACCTTCGAGAAACTCCTCGATGACGACCCGGCGGCCCGCTTCGCCGAAGGCGCGCTGGTCCATGATCCGATGCACCGCGAGCGCCGCTTCCCACCCGGTGCGGGCAATGAGCACGCCTTTGCCGAGGGCCAGGCCATCGGCTTTCACGACGAGCGGACCGCGGGCTTTCTGGCAAAAGAGGTGAGCTTCCGCGCTGGAGGTGAAACTCTGCGAGGCGGCCGTCGGAATGCCGTGCCGCTGCATGAAATCCTTCGCGAACACCTTCGACGACTCGAGGCGCGCGGCGCTCTGGGTTGGCCCGAAGATGCGCATCCCGGCGTTTCGAAAACGATCGACGATTCCTGCGGCGAGTGCGTCGTCCGGGCCGACGACGGTGAGATCGATCGCCTGCTCGCGTGCGAACTGCACGAGCGCTTCTTGATCGCTCACCTTGATCGGCACACACGTCGCGTCCAAAGCGATGCCCGCATTTCCCGGCGCGCAGAAAACAGCCGAGACACGCGGCGACTGACGCAGCTTCCAAACGAGCGCGTGCTCGCGGCCGCCGCTGCCGAGGACGAGGATTTTCATCGCGCGGTGCTACTCGGGCGGGGCGAAGTGATGCAATGCATCCGTGACCTGGCCCCGGTGCTCCCAACGTAGAAAGTGCGCAATTGCGTTCGTGACAAACGCCTTCGCGCCGGCAGCTGCATCGACGAGCGAGCGCCCGTGCGCGAGATGCGCGGTGATCGCAGCCGAGTAGGTGCAACCGGTTCCGTGTGTCGAAACGCCGGGCACAAATGGCGCCCGGAACTCATGCACGTCGCGGTCGGCGAACAACAAATCCGTCGCGATCGGCTCGCGAAGGTGGCCGCCCTTCAGCAGCCACGCTGCGCCGAAACGATCGCAGAGTTCGGCCCCCGCGAGGCGCATCTCGGCTACCGTCGTGACTTCGCGTCCGAGCAGCGCGCAGGTTTCGTCGAGGTTCGGCGTGATCAGATCGGCCATGGGAAAAAGCCGCTCGCGATAGAGCGCGACCGCGTCCTCGTGGAGCAGCGGATCGCCGCTGGTCGCAACCATCACCGGGTCGACCACCAGCATTTTGCGCCCGCCGCTGGCCGCCTGCACGCTTTCGAGCGTGGAGCACACCGCGTCGATGATCTCGCGCGACAAGAGCATCCCGGTTTTCACCGCGGCGATGGGGAACGCGTTGAAGAGCACGCGGATTTGTTCCGCCACGATATCCGGGCTCACCGCCTGAATCGCGCTGACCTTTCCTGGCACCTCCGCGACGACGCAGGTGATTGCCGTGATCCCGTAAACGCCCAGCGCGCTAAACGTTTTCAGGTCCGCTTGCGCTCCGGCGCCCGCGCTGTTGTCCGACCCGGCAATCGTAAGAGCGATAGGAAGCATTGGGATTTCAGATTGCGAATTCCAGAGTTCGCAGCGAATGCAACTCACACGCGCGTTGCTCCGCGCTCAATCCCGATCTGAACGCTGACTTTCCGCATGTGTGCCACCCCCACCGAACTTGATGGCCTTCGCGTCACTGTTGATCGCGTCGTGCACGTCCCGCAGTTGGAAGCGCCGCCGGAGCGCCCGCATCCCTTTGTTTATTTCATCACGATTCACAACGACTCGACGGAGACGGTGACAATCAAGGGCCGCAAATGGGTGGTGGCGGATGCCGATGATCAGCGCGTCGTCGTGGAAGGTGACGGCGTCGTCGGCAAGTTCCCGTGTCTGGAGCCGGGCGAAGACTTCTCTTACAACAGTTACCACGTGATTGGGTCCGACAGCGTTGCGCAGGGCGCGTTTTTCGGCGTGACCGCAGAGGGGCGGCCGGTTTTCACCCGCATTCCCGAATTCGAAATGCGCGCGCCGAACTCATCCCACGCGCTGGAATCCTGACTCCGTCACGACGCACTCGACGCGTTGGTCATGCGGCTCGAGGGGCAGAGCTTCGAAGAGTTGGCAATCGAAGCAGACGCCGATGCGGTGGGCGTGCAAATCAGGCGCCGCAAACAAGCGGTCATAAAAACCGCCGCCGTGTCCGAGCCGTTCTCCCGCGCGTGTAAAAGCGATGCCTGGGACGATGATCAGGTCGATCCGACAAAGCGAAACCCGTTCGGCCTTCGGAGACGGCTGGCGAATACCCATCACTCCCGGCGTAAGCGCCGCGGCGTCGTGGACCACGGCAAAGTGGAGTTCTGCACCGCTGATCGCCGGATACACGAGCGCTTTTCCGGCGGCCATCCGCCAAAGCAGCTCGATGTCCGGTTCGGACTTCATGGCGGCGAACATCGCGACACACGAAGCGCGAGCCCATTCGCCGCTTGCGGCGATCGCCGCGCAGAGCCGCGTGGATCGCTCCGGGCGGTCTCGCACTTCCGCGAGTCGTTGACGCACAGCCTTGCGCACGGCGATCTTCCCTTCTCGAATCCCCGTCGGATCACGCTGCGGCAGAGGCATCGTGCTTTGATCGAACCCCGGCGGACGCACGCGCGCAAGCTGCACGAAGTCTTTGCTCCCCAGGAGCCTCCGATTACAATCCGCCTCCGTGCCCAATCCGTTTAAGCCCCGCCGCCGACCGCGCGCGGAAATCACGAAATCGGCGACCGCAGCTCCTCACAAATCGTCGACGCGTCCCGGCCCGGATGCGGGCCGCAAAGTCGGAATCAAACTCGAGAACGGCTGGCATAAGCGCAATTTTCTGACGGAGGTTCTGATCCCCTCGCTCTTCGCGAAGCGTGCGGGACAGCTCGCGAGCGTGCAGTTTCCCGAGCTGAAGGACGGCCAGATCGGCATCACGTGGATCGGGCACGCCTCGTTTCTCATTCAGACCGCCGAGCAGAACGTGCTGATCGATCCGAACTGGGCGAAATGGCTGAAGGTCTTCAAGCGCGTGCGGCATCCCGG
>Ga0136611_10003299_pt1 | contig 11297 bp, 8 predicted proteins | sample AntDrymUQ2232306_2_FD_106645 | JGI IMG/M metagenome (GOLD analysis project Ga0136611, IMG submission 106645) | Polar desert sand microbial communities from Dry Valleys, Antarctica - metaG UQ223 (23.06) | ecosystem: Environmental > Terrestrial > Soil > Desert | place: Antarctica: Dry Valley... | reverse complement strand
GTGTAGCGCACCCGCTCTTCGACGAGCGCGAACCGCAGCATCACCTTTTCGCCCGGCTTCTCGAGATCGCTCACGGCGGCCTTGATCGCGTATCCCTTGTCATCCTTCATCGCGGTCAGGACGATCTTCGCGGTCGTCGCCTTTTCGAGTTCGCCGTCGATGGCCTCGCGGAACTCCTCGTACTTCCCCTTCGCGGCCGGGGCGCCGCCGCCGCCGCGACCGACCGGCTTGCCGTTGAGGAAGAAGGTCGGCGCGCCCGTGATCTTCTCGCCGTAGTGCTCGGCGCGCTCCATGCTCTCGGCGCTCGTCAGCGGATCGGGCGCGGGGACGTGGAAGTGGTACTGGAGGAAGAGCACGTCGGTCGGCTTGTACGTCTTCAGCAGCCCGTCGAAGGCGACATCGACGGCGACGCAGGGCGGGCACTCGGCCCCCGTGAAGACTTCGACGAGCGCGATGCGGTCGCTTTTCGCCTTGCGGCCCTTGTACTCGGCCGTCTCGAACTTCATCATCGCCTTTTCGTACTCGGCCGCATCGCGGGCTTCGAGCTTCGCGAGCATCCCTGCGTACTTCTTCGCCTCGTCCGGCTTGCCCGATTTCGCCAGCACCTTAGCCAGCGTTTCGTACACGCCCATCTGCATGACGGCGGGGTCGGTCTCGGCGAGCATCCGCTCGGCGCGGCGCGCTTGCGCGAGCGCGACATCGGCGAACCCTTCCTGCTCGGCGAAGATATCGGCGAGCCGCACCGCGACCGTGCGCTCCCAGCGCGGGCCGTAATTGGTCGCGGCCTTCGCGAGCTTGTCGGCGATGCCGCGGGCCTCTTCGACCTTGAGCTTCTTTTCGGCGGCTTTGGCGGCGAGGGTGAACCCGGACTCGAAGAGCGCTGCGCCGTCTTCCTGCTGGGCGAAATCCTCGCGGGCCAGCTCGAAGGTGTCGGTGAGCTTCTTGAGCTTCGACGGATAGAGTTCGACGAGTTTGAGCGGCCCGCCCGCTTGGCTGGCGGAACCGACGAGCTTCTTGCCGTCCTTCGCCAGCGCGCCGTCGAAGTTGAGGAACTCGCGGCCGCCGATTTCGAGGGTGAAGGTGACCGTATCGCCGGTCACGGCGAGCGACGTGATCTTCGGTTCGACGCGGATCGGCAGGGAGGCGCCGATGTAATCGCCGACCCACTTCTTCTCGGATTCCGAGAACATGAGCAGCATCGTGATGGAGGTCTCGCCTTCGGAGAAGCGGTACTTCCAGTTGCCGGCGGGGCCGTCGGCCCGGGCCGTCGGCGCGACGGTCGTGGCGAGCAGGGCGACGGCCAGCAGAGTGAATCGGAGCTGCATCGAGGTGTACCCGGAGTGCGAAAGCGACCGTACTACGATACCCGGCCCGGCGCGCCCGGCCAAACGATTCCCGGTGTCGCGTCTCAACGGTCGGCCCATTCGCCGATGCGTTCCAGCAGATCGGCGGGATCGCGATAGATCGCAATGCACCCGGCTTCGCGGAGTTCGCTTTCGGGGAATCCGCCGCAGAGTACGCCGACCGTCCGCACGCCCGCTTTATTCGCCGCCTCCGCGTCGTACGGCGTATCGCCGATGACGAGGACGGTCGCTTTGTCGGGGTTGCCCAATTTCTCGAGCGCCGCGAGGAAAATGTCCGGATGCGGCTTCGACTTCTCCGCGTCGTCGGACGACGTGTCGCTTTCGATGAGGTCTTCGACGCCCGCGAGCTTCTTGTACCCTTCGACTTCGTCGCGGCTGCCGGACGACGCCAGCACGAGGCGCTTGCCGTCGGCGAGGAGGCGTTCGAAGAGTTCGCGCACTTTCGGGAAAGGCTTCACGAGGGGAAGGTACTTCTCGCGGAAATGCTTGCCGCGCTCCTTTTGAATCTCTTCGCCGAGGCGGTCCAGCATCTCCTTCGGCACGAAGACGGGCATGAGCTGATCGGCGCCCTTGCCGATCTGGCCGCGCACGGCGTCGAATGTCGCCTCGATGCCATAGCGCGCAAAGGTCTCCTGCCAGGCCCGCGCGTGGAGATCGACGGAGTCGATGAGAGTCCCATCGATGTCGAAGATGATCGCATCAGCCACAATCGGTCTCTCAAAGTCGGGAAGTGGTCAAACCGGCCGAGCGCTGCCCCGTGCGGCAGATGTCCATGACGCGGCCGTTCTCGTCGAGGGCCAAGTGGTACCTCTCCTGCCCCTGAATGCGGTGCAGCGACAGGTGGTACTCTTGGCTGATCCGATCCAGGTGGTGCAGTTTCTCGGCCGGTTGCGGCGGGCGGATTTGCCCCCACGAGCCGTCGCCGAGGTAGAGGACGCCGTCGCCGTCGGCCAAGCCGTGAATCAGCGGCTTCGTCCGCTTGAACGTGTGATCGTGGTGTTCGAGGACCACGGGCACCCGGTACTTCTCGAAGAGCGGAACCCAGTGCCGGCGCTGATCCGAACCCGTGCCCGCAACCTTGTCGGTTCCCATGCTGCGGGCCGAAGGATAGGCGGGGACGTGGGTCACGACCAAGACGTGCGGGTGTTCTTTGCGGGCGCGGAGTTCGCGTTCGAGCCAGTCGGTCTGATCCCCTTCGACCTTCGACGTGTGCCCCGTATCGAGCAGCACGAGGCTGAGGTAATCGCCGAAGTCGAGCGTCGCGTAGCCGGTGTCCGTATAGAGGCCGTCGAAGAGGGCGTAGAAGAACGGGGCCTTCTCCCGCTTCGTCGAGAAGCCGCCGGCCACTTCGTGGTTGCCGAGGCAGGCGATCATCGGGATCAGATGGCCGTCGCGGCCGACCATGTGCTTGCTGTAGTTCTGCAAGAAGGCGAGGTTCGTCTCCACCGACGTGCCGTTGTCGTAGGCCAAGTCGCCGCCGATGACGGCGAACGCGGGGTCCTGCCGCGCGGCTTGGATATTGTTCGCGATGGTGTGGGGGTTGACCCCGCAATCGCCGCCCGACACGAACTGGATCGCGCGCGTCGCTTTCGCCGGCATCGTCTTGAAGCGGAACGGGGCCGACTTCTGCCCGATCCGGAAATCGTAATCCGTCCCCGGCATCAACCCCGTCAGTTCGGCGCGGAAGACCTTCAGATCCGAGGTCGGATGGTACGGTTTCGCGACGGTCGGCCGCACGCCCCAACCCGTGAAGACGGAGGGTTGCGTATTCCCGACGACGGCCGCGAGGGGGGCGCGGAATTCGGACGTGATGGGGCGATAGTAAATCGCGGTATCGGGCGTCTCGCCGACCGGCCCGACCCATTGGACGGTCATCGTCGTCGTCGGATCGCGGTGCCACGTGAGGAACAGGGTGCTCGGCCGATACGGGGGGACTTCGGCCGGCTTCGTCGGTTTGGGCTGGGGCTTCCCGAACGGCAGCGGGCGCGGGGCCTGCTCCGCCGACGGATGTTGGGTGAGGGTCAACCCTGCGGCCGAGGCCGCGAGGAAAGACCGGCGAGACAAACTGTGCATAGAGATGACTCGGGCGGGGAGAGTCGTGCCAGTGGATTGTCGTCTGACCGGACGGCTTCCGCCAGCGAATTCCGCGCGGGTTGTTCGCGGAGTCACCTCGCGTCCGCCTCGAACTTGAACGCGGGTTTGCGGGGACGCCGGCGCTGGCGGAACTCGGACACCGGTGGCGCCCGACGTGGGCGGGAAGATTCCGACGACAAAACCGGGTTCGGCGCACCCCCGGATCGCTATTCCCTTGCATCGCGTCCGAATCCGGGATACTTCTAGAGGGGCCTTCCTCTGCGGTGCCGCCGGCACCCCACTTCGAGTTCGGAGATTCCCAGATGCCGCTGTCCGCCCCGTGGTTTCGGGCGCGTTCCGACTGTCCGATTTCGCGCCGCGATCTCCTCCGCGTCGGCGCGGCGAGCATCCTCGGGCTGACCTTGCCGCAGTGCCTCGCGGCCGCTGAAAAAGCCGGCAAGCGCGCCGCGGCGAAGAACGTCCTCGTGATCTACGAGCAGGGCGGCCTCTCCCACATGGATACGTGGGATCCGAAGCCCGACGCGCCGGCCGATCACCGCAGCCCGTTCAAGCCGATCTCCACGAACGTCGCGGGGATGCAGTTCAGCGAACTGCTGCCGCTGACTGCGAAACTGGCCGACAAGCTCTGCGTCGTGCGCTCGATGAACCACGCCCGCGCCGGAGCCGACGCCCACCCGAACGGCACGCAGTATGCCCTTTCCGGGTCGCATCCCGCCGCCTCCGCGCTCACGATGCCCGACATCGGCTCGATCACTTCTCAGCTCATCGGCACTCGGTGCCACTATCTGCCGCCCTACGTCATGGTGCCGGGGAACCACGAGCAGGCCGCTGAGACGCGGCACGGTTTCCTCCCCGCCGGGACGAAGGTCTTCAAGACCGGCGGCCGCGACCTTGCCGACCCGACGTGGAAAATCGACGGGCTGATTCCGCGCTCAGAAAATCAAGGAGATCGGCTCGCCGATCGCGGCGATCTGCGCAGCGCCCTCGACCTGCGCCAGGCGAGCGCCCGCCCCGGCACCGACGTGCAGGGGATGGATCGCTTCTACGATCAGGCCTTCGACATGCTCACGAGTCCGAAGGTGACCGATGCCTTCGACCTGAAGAAGGAGCCGCAGAAGGTGCGCGACGCCTACGGGGCCGGGCACCGCGGCGCGTGCTATCTCGTCGGCCGGAAGCTCATCGAAGCCGGGGTGCGCTTCGTCACGGTCGATGTGCGCTGGCCGCAATTGAAGGACATGCCCCAAGGCGGCAACTTGAATTGGGATCACCACGACCACATCTATGCGAAGCAGACGTGCGAACTGCCCGGTGCAACGGGCGCCGGCGCGGGCCGCTACGGCATCGCCCACTGGGTGATGATGGGCAGCGTCGATCGCGCCTACGCGGCGCTCCTCACCGATCTGCACGATCGCGGCCTGCTCGCCGAAACGCTCGTCTGTTTCGTGAGCGAGTTCGGGCGGACGCCGAAGATCAACAAGGCCCAGGGCCGCGATCACTGGACGCACGCCTATACCATCGTTTTCGCGGGAGCCGGCGTGCAGGGCGGGCAAGTCGTCGGCCGGACCGACCGCGAAGGCGGCTACGTCACCGATGCGCCGTACACGCCCGAAGATTACGCGCAGACGATCTACGCGAAGCTCGGCATCGACCGCGAGAAGCCGCTGTACACATCGAGCAATCGCCCGATCTTCTTCGGCCACGCCGGCAAGCCGATCCCCGCGGTCATGTGAGCGGGCATGGGATGCCGGGCGGAGACCTCTTCGCCCGCAGGGCGCACGTTCGTAGCTTGGGACTTCAGTCCCAGGCTATCGGGCTTGTAGGACGTTCCGCGTCCGGGGTTGAAACCCGTGCGCCCTTCGGGCGAAGACAGCCCGCCGATGCGATTCTCGTCCGATCGTTGTTAGCCCGATGCCCATGCGAGGGATGCTCCCGAAGCCGCCCATGAAACTCGTCCTCTCCCTCCTCGCATTCCTGACGCTGCTCTCCGCAGCGCAATCCGCCGAACGCCCCATGAAGGTGTTCATCCTCGCGGGCCAATCCAACATGGAGGGCAAAGCGAAAGTCTCTCTGCTCGACTACCAAGCCGAGCGGCCGGCGACGCGCGACCTCTACGCACCGCTCCGGAAAGACGGCAAGTGGATCGAACGCGACGATGTCTCGATCAAGTTCCTCGATGGGCACGGGGTTCGGGACGCGATCCTCGAATTGCGCGGCGAGGCAAAACCAGCGAAGAAGTGACCCATTCGTGGCGACGAGTTTCCAACTCGTCGTCACGAACGGAGGAGAGGCACCGGAATTTGGGACGCGACGGGTGCCAATGCCTCCGAGATCGAGAGCCTTTCGAACTTGCCGAACGTGGCCCCGACGCCGGTCGAGAAGTGCGCTGCATCGGGCGGGCGGCGAAGATCCATCCCGACGCCGCCCCCGAAGTTTCCCTTCCATGCGGCAAATTCCACTGCTCGCACCGCCCAGGGTTCGTGAACGACGACGGCGTCTTTCATCGGTGCCGACTTCGCTTGGGCGAAGAGCCGATACCGCTCCAACAGCCATGCATCGAACGACCCTTCCGGTGCTGCCGCCTCCGATCCCGTCGGCCGAAACGCCAGCGACGCTTCCGGATCGCGATACTCGAATCCGTGCTCGACCGATGCGTATCGCAACGGGCAATAGGTGTACGGCATCGGGGTCAACCACCGCGCAATCCGCGCGGCGATCCGGTGGTCGGCCCGGACGCTCAGCAGCCAGATGCCGGGCGCTCCACCACAGCGGACGTACGTCCGCAGATTCACTTCCGTCATACTCGAAACGAACGGGAAATGCGGCATCCCGCGCACTCGGGAGCGCAGGCGGAAGATCACGGCCGAGATCCATGCGGATCCGTCGAAAGTATCGACTTCGAGCGCGGCCGGGACGCGGCTCTGCAATTCACCCGCATCGACCCGCCAGTGCAGGAAGAGCACGTCGTCCCAGCGCTGCACGTACTCCACGGTCGCCCCTCCGGCCGGGTGGCCATCACTTCTTGAGGGCTTTGATCTTCGCGTCGAGGGCCGGCAGCGAATAGACGCTCCGATACAGTTCCTCGAAGGCCGAGATCGGTTTCTTATCCGCCGAAAAATCCGGGATGGCCATCGCACTGCGGTAATCCGCTTCGGCCGCCGCAGCGATTTTCCGGGCCGCGAACGCATCCCCGCGATCCGCGTAGAGGCGGCGTTCCGGCGGCAGTTGCAACAGCTTTTTGCACTCCATCGCCTCCGTCAAATACTGGATCTGTGCAGCGTAATCCTTCGCTTCGTACGAAATGCCCGCGAGCAGTTCCCAGTGGTTGGGATTGAGCCCCTCGATCGCCGGCTGAGTGCCGTCATCGGTTTCGTAATCGTTCACCAGCTTGACCGCGATAGAGGAGGCCTTCTTCAAGTCTTTCGCGGCGAGCAAATATCTCGCGAGCCGGACGTGGCCGACCGCGGAGCGGGGTTGGATGCGCAGCGCAGATTCGCAGTCGGCGGCGGCTTTGGAGTAGTCCTTCGCGTGGGCGTAGGCCGCGGCGCGTTCGAGGTAGGCGATGGCATCGCGCGAAACGGCCGTGTTGCGGAGTTTGACAACCGCCGTGCGATCTTCGATCATCCGCTTGAGATCCGGCTTCACGAGCCGTCCTTCGTAGCGCGCCTGGGTGCGGTATGCCAGCACCGATTTGGGATCCTCCTTCAGCGCGGCTTCGACATCGTCGAGAAGTTCCCGCTTGAGGGGATCCCACTTTTCATCGTGCCGCGCCTGCTCTTCGGCAAGCGCCTTCTTGTAATCGGGATTGTCTTTGCCGCGCTCGATCAGCGGCTTCCAGTGGGCCCCTTTGAGCGCGACCGGGATGAAGGCCTCGGCCGGCATCCGGTTCAGGCGCGTCGCGGCGCGTTCCGCATAGGCGCGGCCCGGCGTGCGCTTTTCCGTCTTGAGCACCGCGTCGCAGATTTGCAGCGATGCGGTGTATTCGGCGGCGATGTCCGCATCGAGCGTGGGATCGTTGGCGAAGCTGGGGAGCGTCCGGATGGCCTTCAGGAGGTCTCCCTGGGCGCGGCGGGCGGCGCCGAAGTCCAACTGGACGTCATCGAGCGGCAATTTCCGCTTTTTGCGATCCTCGAAGGCGGCGGCGAAATCGGCCAATGCCATGTGCGGGCGCCCCCTCATCATGTAGAAGTGGCCGCGCCGGATGTGGTCGTCCGCGGACTTGGGATCGAAGAGGTTTTCGAGTTCGGCCGCATAGGCCTTCACTTCGGCCAAGTCGATGGAGTAAGAAAGCCCGCGCGCTTTCGATGAGAACCCTTCGGTCACGGCGACGAGTTCCCCGTCCTTGTTGACGACCGGGCCGCCGCTGTCCCCCGGGTTCACGAGCGCGTCGGTGTTGAGGACTTGGCACGAGCGGCTGTCCAAGGTCTCGCCCGTGAGCCAATCCTGCCGCCCCCGCGATTTGACGCGCCCGGTCGAGAACACCCAGCGGAATTTGGAGACCCCCGGGTTCCCGATGGAGAAGTGCTCGTCGCCCGCGTCTTGGCTCTTCGCCGCGAGTGGGATCGCGAGCACGCCTTTGGGGAGCTTGTCCACTTTGATGATCGCCAAGTCCCGGGCCACATCGGCGTCGATGACGAGGCCGCGCACGCGCAGACCCTCCTGCGCCAGCTTGGCCTCATTCTTCTCGTAGTACGTCGCCTCGGCGATCAGCGACCCGTCCTCCCGGTAGGCCGGAAAGGTGATCGCCACGCCGTCGTGCAGCACTTCGCGGCGTTCGAGGCCGACGCGCGCATCGCTGTTGACCGAGGTCGCGACGATGACGTGGTGATTCGTCACGAGGATGCCGCGCTCGCGGTCGAGTACCCACGCGGTGCCCGAACTGCCATCGGGGCACTGGACGCGCGCCGTCCCGCGGATCACCCGCTGGACGGCCGACTCCTGTTTGGATTCCTGGGAAGATGCGGCGCCGGCGATCGCGAGGGCGCACAGAACCGAGAGAGGTCGGGGATTCACGGTGATCTCCTTGAAGGGGAGCGGTGGAACTCAGGAACCGGTGACGACTTTCACGGTCTTCAAAGCGGCGTCGCAGATGTGGATTTCCACCTTCGCCCCGCCGAAGACGCCCTTCGCGATCAGTGCGGCCAACTTCTTGCAAGCCGAGTGGTAGTCGGCATCCCGCTGCTGATCCTTGCTGGCCGCGAGTCGCAGGATCCACGTTTCCCCCTCCTTCTCCAGGTGCGCCGCGAGTGCGGATTCCCCGAACATCGCTTCCTTCACGAGGAACTCGCCGAGCTTCTTCGCCTCCGCTCCGATGCCTTTCGCGAACTTCAGCGACGCTTTGCCGGACTTGATCTCCCCGCCTTGGCCGTCGTCGATCGGCTTGGGTTCCGGTTTCGGTTCGGGCAGGGGCTTCGGCTCGGGCATCGGTTCCGTCTTCACGGCGACTTCATCCTTCACCAAGATCGCGCCGCATTTGGCTTTGTCCACCCCGGCCGGAAACCGCGTCTTGCCGTCGTATTTGGCGTCCGTGAAGATCGCCGATTTCGGACCGTAATCGCTGGCGTCCGACAGATCCGCCCCCTGCAGTTCCGCACCGGTGAAGTCGGCCCTCGTGATATCGACGACCCCGGTCACCCCCTTCAGATTCGCCCTGTGCAGCACGGAATTCAGAAAGCTCACGGGGAATTTCGTCCCTTCCAGATTCGCGCCGGTCAGATCGGCCGATTGAAAGCTCGCGTTGTCTGCCTTGCACCCGCGGAAATCGGCTCCCATCAGCTTGGCGCGGTTGAACGAGACGCCCGTGAGGTCGGCTTTCCGGAAGTTCGCCCCGGCCGCGTTCGCATCCGCGAAACTGGCGAAGCGCAGGTTCGACGATTCGAACGTGGCATTCTCCAAGTCCTCCTTGGAGTAGTCGAACTTCTCGAGTTTTTGCTTCGACGGGTCGCGGCCCGGTTTTTTATCCGCCGCCGTCAGGGTCACCGCAGTGAGGATGAGAACCGCGAGCAGCCGTAGTTGCATAACCGGAATTGGCATCGTGGACTCTCGGCGTGGGGAGCGAAGTGCGAGAGTCTAAAGCGGGTGGGTCGGCCCGACAAGCGAATTCGCAGCGGACGACCGATGGAACGTCCGGTTCGGGGCAGTTGCGACGGTGCACGATGCAAGTTCACAGGGGGAGAATGAGCCCGAACGGAATAGCACTTGCACTCTGACGGGCGTGAACGCGCCCCTCATCGAACTGACCGACAGCGGCCTTTACTGCGCGGCCGGCGACTTCCACATCGACCCGTGGAAGCCCGTCGAGCGGGCCGTCACCACGCACGCGCATTCCGACCACGCCCGTTCCGGTTCCAAGAAGTACCTCGCGGCCGAACCGGGTCGCCTTCTGCTCGAAGCCCGCATCGGCCCCGCCGACATCGAGACGCTGCCCTACGGCGAAGCGGTCGCTCTCGGCGGCGTGCGCGTCTCGTTCCACCCTGCGGGGCACGTTCTCGGATCGGCGCAGGTGCGCCTCGAACACCGCGGCGAAGTGTGGGTCGTCACCGGCGATTACAAACTCGAACGCGATCCGACCTGCTCTGCGTTCGAGCCGGTGCGCTGCCACACGTTCATCACGGAATCGACCTTCGCCCTGCCGGTCTACCGCTGGGACTCGCCCGAGGTGCTCTTCGCGTCGATGAACGCCTGGTGGCGGGCCAACCGCGACGCGGGCAAGGCGAGCATCGTCTATGCCTACTCGCTCGGCAAAGCCCAGCGCGTGCTCGCGGGGGTCGATGCGGGCATCGGGCCGATCTTCACGCACGGGGCCGTCGAGCGGTTGACGCGGGCCTACCGCGACAGCGGGGTGTCACTGCCGCCGACGACGCCCGTCGGCGAAGCGGCGAGCGGTGGTAAGAAAGCGTGGGCCGGGGCGCTCATCGTGGCGCCCCCTTCGGCCGACGGCTCCCCGTGGGCGCGGAAGTTCGAACCTGCTTCTTCGGCCGTGGCCTCGGGCTGGATGCAGGTGCGCGGAGCCAGGCGGAGGCGCGCCATGGATCGCGGCTTCGTACTCTCGGACCACGCCGATTGGCCCGGCCTGCTGACGGCCGTGCGCGAGACCGGCGCGACGAAGGTGCTCGCCACGCACGGCTTCGCCGCGATCTTCGCCCGCTACCTCCGCGAGAACGGCACCGACGCCGAAGTGATCGCGACCCGCTTCGGCGACGAGGAAGAGCCGCAGACCCAGGAGGCCGAAGCGACATGAAGGCCTTCGCCGATCTCTACGCCGCCCTCGACGAGACGACCCGCACGGGCGAGAAGGTCGCGGCCCTCGCCCGCTACTTCGCGGTCGCCGCGCCGGCCGATGCGGCCTGGGCCGTCTACTTCCTCAGCGGTCGCAAGCCGCGTCAGGCGGTGGCCTCGAAGCGCATGCGCCTCTGGGCGCGCGAGATGGACGGCGTGCCCGAATGGCTCTTCGACGAGTGCTATCACAGCGTCGGCGATGTCGCCGAGACCATCGCACTGCTGCTGCCGCCCGCCGAGCGCACGACCGATCGGCCGCTCTCCGAATGGGTCGAGACTCGCTTGATCCCGCTCCGCGATCTCCCCGAAAATGAGCAGCGCGCGGCGATCCTCGCGGCGTGGGCCGAACTCGACACCCGGCAGCGCTTCGTCTGGAACAAGCTCATCACCGGAGAATTCCGCGTCGGCGTGTCGCAACTCCTCGTCACCCGCGCCATCGCGCAAGTCGCCGGCTTGAAGAGCGATGCGGTCGCGCACCGCATGATGGGGACGTGGGAGCCGACTCCGGACTTCTACGAGAACCTCGTGGCCGCCGACGCCGGTGATGCTGCGCTGAGCCGACCC
>Ga0136611_10003298_pt1 | contig 11298 bp, 11 predicted proteins | sample AntDrymUQ2232306_2_FD_106645 | JGI IMG/M metagenome (GOLD analysis project Ga0136611, IMG submission 106645) | Polar desert sand microbial communities from Dry Valleys, Antarctica - metaG UQ223 (23.06) | ecosystem: Environmental > Terrestrial > Soil > Desert | place: Antarctica: Dry Valley... | reverse complement strand
TCCAGAAACCGCACGATATTGCCGATGCGGAAATATCCGCGAACGCTTTTCCAGACGATAAAAAATGAAATGCAGGCGAGAAACAACACAGTCGCGTAAGCCAGAAACGGTTCAAACGGAGCGGTCAAATCCGTCAGCAAATGCCATTCGTGAACCGGCGCGACGTGCGCGGCTTTGAAAACTTCCGCGCCGAGCCACGTTTCCGGCAAAAGCGCGGCTAAAACGAGCCACAGGGCGAAAACCGGCGGCAGCAGAATCAAACCCGCAAAAATTCTGGTCAAAGCGAAAGGCGAAATTTCCAATAAATTCTTGCGGATTCCGACGCGAAGCAGGCTCGCCGCCACATAAGCCGCGAGCGCGAAAGTCGCGCCGAAGAAAACAAAATTTTCGATGACCGTAAAAATCACTGTTTTTTATTTTTCTCCGTTTCCCATCCGCTCGCGTTTCAGTCGAATCAATTCTTCGAGCTGATCGAGTTTTTCGCCGTCCTCGCCGACAAGTTCGACAAATGCTGAAAGCGCGGGTTCGGCGAACTGCGTGAGCAGACCGCTCAAAACCTCCTGCGCCACGCCGCGCTCGAATTCCGCTTTTGAATATCGCGGGCTGTAAACATACGCCTTGCCCTGTTTTTCGCGCAAAAGAAGATTATTTCCGTGCATCCGGTCGAGCGTCGTCAAAACGGTGGTGTGCGCGATCTCACGATTTTTTTGTAATTTTTGTTCAACCTCCGTCACGGCGAGCGGCGATTCGCGCCACAGAATTTCCATCACGGCGGTTTGCAGCTCGCCCAGAACCTGCGCCGTGCCGCGCTTGCCGGGCGTGAATCCTCTTGAGGTGATTTTCGGTTTGATACGTTTCATTAAAATCAAAGTCTAAAAAAAAATCGGTTGAAAATCAACTACACTTTGTAGTTTTAAGTTATGCGTTCAGAATCTTTTGTTTCTTTGCATAACGATTTGAATCGGACGGTTGTTTGAATACGAAGAACACCTTAGTCGAAATTTGACCTTCCAATTCGTCGAAATCCATAGTGGAAATTATTAGACAAAACAAATCTTTTGTCTAATTCAAACTGGATGTGCAAAAGCTCTAAAATGGAGAGAAAAGCGGCTCTGATTTTGAAGTTTTGCCTGAAAATAAAAAGGTGTGCGAAAAGAGTAGTTTTTGCACAGAGATAAGTTGATTAATCCGATGCGCGATATTCCCAAATACTGTCCTTGATTTCGACTAACTCTTCTGTTTTTAAATCCTCTATTGTTCCCGTATTTGTTTTTATTGTTTTATCTCCTAACTTACTTGTTCTTTAAGTAGTGCTTCTACATCCGATTTGAATGTTGATTCAAGAACTATTCCCGTATATTTTTTCGCCAATCGTCCGTTTTTATCGTAGAGAAATGTCGTCGGAAGTGCCATTCCGTCAGGCGAAAGATTCGGGTCGTTGCCGGGCGTTAGAATCGGATATTTTATTTGGTATTTTTCGACGAAAGGCGGCACGTCGTTCAAATTTTCGTCCATCGTTACGCCCACCACTTCCACGCCGCGAGACTTGTAATCATTAGCCAAATTGACGAGTCCGGGCATTTCTACACGGCACGGCGGACACCACGTTGCCCAGTAGTTGACGACGACGACTTTGCCGCGCTGCTCGCTGAAATTCCACTCGCCGCCTTCGAGTTTCGGCAAGGTAAAATTGCCGCTCGCCGCTTTTCTATGTTCGACGGGTGAAACGCCGAACTGCCACCACGATTCGGGCGCGAAAAAGAACAGCATCACCGCCGCGACCGCTAAAATGCCGAGCCATTCCAGAATTTGTTTTCGCAAAGGCTTCTTTTCTTCCGTTTTGACTATACCTGCGTCTTTTTCGTTCATTAAATTTCTTCGCGTCGAGCGGCGGGCAAATTTTTCTCCGCGCCGCTTTTATTATTATTTGTTAGCTCGTCCCTTTTTTTCGGTCGAAACTCGACCTTGCACGCGCCGCGCATTCAGGTGTCAATGCCGAGTTTCGGCAGAATCACGAGCTGCAAAAGCAGCCAAACGGCGATTGCTCCGCCGATCCAAATCATTTCACTCATTTATTATTTCTCCACAGGATAACCCGCGCTCGTCCAGGCGGATGTGCCGCCCTCGATGTTGTAAATATCCTTAAAGCCTGCTTTTTGCAGAATTTCTGCGCCCTTTTGCGAACGCCGCCCCGTCTGGCAAATGACATAGACGGGCTTGTCTTTGTCGAGTTTCGCCAAACCTTTTTCGAGCGCGTCGAGCGGAAAATGCGCGGCTTTAACGGCGTGTCCGCCCGCGTATTCTTCCGTCGTGCGAACGTCAATAAACTGCGTGCCGGTCGCGCCTGCGGCATCTTTCGCCTGGGCGACGGTAATTTGTTTTATTTCGTTTTGCATAATTTTCCCCTGCGTATTAACCTGCGCGTCTGATGCTTTTTCAGTTGATGCCGTCTGGCAAGCGGAAAAAGCGGCGATTGAAATAACCAAAGTTAAAAGTATTGTCATTTTCATTTTCATAAATATTTTCGTGTCATAAGCGAGCGGAAGTTTTTCAATCAACCGCCCGTTTTAAATTGATTCGTTATGAATTGGCGCAAGCCGCGCCAGCCGAAACTTCCGTATCGAAACCCGCATCCATCCAAGCCTTTGTGCCACCCGTGACGTTATAAATTTCCCTGAAACCGGCTTTTTCTAAAATGCTCGTTCCCAGACTGGAACGATAACCGCCCTGACACAAAACATAAGTCGGCTCGTTGGGATTGAGTTTGCTAACCTCTTTTGCCAGAATGTCGAGCGGCAGATTTATCGTCTTCGGCGCGTGACTGTCGGCGTGTTCGGCGGGACGGCGCACATCAACGAATTGAATGTCGCCCGTTAATTTTTCTTTGACTTGCAATACCGAAACCTGTTCGATTTTATTTGTTTTGCCGGTATAGTTCTTCATCAAAATAAACCCTGTGACTGTTTCGATGCCGACGCGAGCCAGCCGCATCACCGCTTCGTCAACTTGTTCCTGATTTGCAGCGGCAATCGCAATCGGCGTTCCGACTTCAACGATTGTTCCCGCCCACGACGCGAACTGTCCGCCGAGTCCGATGTTGAGCGCATCGGGAACGTGCGCTGCGCTAAATTCGGAATCAACCCGCACGTCCAAAACCACGCCGTCGAAATTTTCGATTTCTTCGGTCGTCATCGTCATCGGCTTCGGCAAATCTTCCAAAGCTGACGCTCCCTGAAGATTTTTCAACGCGCTTTTTGGAAAATATGCGGGAACTTCCGGCTGGTCAGCCGCCACGATTTTGATAAATTCTTCCTTTGACATCGGCTGCAAAGCGTAATTCACTTTGCGCTGTTCGCCCAAGGTTGACCAAGTTTCTTTCGACAAAGATTTGCCGCACAAAGAGCCTGCGCCGTGCGCCGGATAAATTTCGGTTTCATCGGGCAGAGGCAGGATTTTTTCCTGAATCGAATCGTAGAGCAGCGCGCCCATTTGTTCGGCGGTAAAGCCGCGCGAGCCGACTAAATCCGGTCGCCCGACATCGCCGACGAAAAGCGTGTCGCCCGTCAGCATTTTAACGGGTTCGCTCCGGTCTTCTGTGTCCTCTGCCAGAACGGTGATGCCGTCGGGCGTGTGTCCTGGCGTTTCCAAGAATTTCAGCTTTACTTTGCCGACGGTCAATTCATCGCCGTCTTTAACTTTCAAAGTCGGAAACTGCGTCATCGCTTTCTGCCCAAAGACAATTTCCGCGCCGGTTTTTTCGGCAAGCTCAATGTGTCCGCTGACAAAATCGGCGTGTGAGTGCGTTTCTATAATGTATTTAATTTTCTGCTTGTTCGCTTCGGCTTCGTCCAGATATTGCTGAACGTCGCGTTGCGGGTCAACAATGACAGCTTCCGCATCAGAACCAATGTAATAAGAAGCGTGTGCCAAACAGCCTAAGTAAAATTGTTTGAATTTCATAAATTTATCCTCCAAAAAATACCGTGTAATTTTTCGCCATCAGAAAAACTGCGACTGCTAAAACGAACACTGCAAAACCTTTTTGCAGTTTGCTTGCAGTGAAACGGTGCGACAGAAGCGTTCCGGCAATCGTTCCCGCCACCGCAAAAAGCGTAACCAGAGCCGTTAACTTCCAATCAAAATTGTTTTGGCTGGCGTGTCCAACCAGTCCGGCAATGCAATTCAGAAAAATAACGAAAAGCGAAGTCCCGATTGCTTCTTTCATTCCTAATGCGCCAAACATTACAAGTGCCGGAACTATTAAAAAACCGCCGCCAACTCCTAAAAATCCGGTCAAAATGCCAACTCCGAATCCTGCCAAAATTGCTTTCCAACCGCTTAAAACCTTTTCGGTTGATTCAATTTCATCGCTTCCAGCATTTGATTTTCGACGCAGCATCAAAACCGCAATTACCAGCATTAATGTTGCGAAAGTCATCATCAAAGCCGAAGGCGACAAAAGGCGCGTGAGAGGCGAACCAATCAACGCGCCGACAATTCCCGCCGCACCAAAGATCAACCCCGTTTTCAAGTTCACCATTCCGCGCCGGTAATGCAAAAACGAACCGACTAGACTTGTTGCGCCGACAACCGCCAATGACATTCCGACGGCTTCGTGCGCTTCGACACCAAGCACATAAACCAACACGGGAACGGTAATAATCGAACCGCCACCACCGATAAGTCCGAGCGATATGCCAATTAAACCGCTTAAAAGAAAGCCTAAAATTAAAAAGAAGCTCACAATGTTTTTTAGGCTTTTTGAGTTGTCGTTTCGCAAACTGCGCCACTTGCCTTATTCCAAGGCATTTTTGCCAATATCATCGCCATTGTGCAGGTATCAGTTACCGCCGCGAAAACCAAACCCGCGCCGACAAATGCCGATAGCGCGATAAAATACGGATGTATTAGCAACGATAAAACCACGCCGACTACTACTAGCGAACCCGCAACAAAGCGCACTTGCCGCTCTAAAGACCAAACCGCGTTAACATCTTTATCAAAATCAAATCCTGCCGCTTTCCACGCTTCAAAACCGCCGCGCACATTTCGCACGTCCGAAAAACCGAGTGTAAGAAGTTTCTTTTGCGCTTCCGCAGCGCGTTTTCCACTGCGACACATTAGATAAGTAGGTTTATTGCGGTCAATTTCCGCAGCGCGTTTTTCGATTTCACCGAGCGGAATAAGTTTTGAGCCCTTCACGCGCCCGCCCGCAAACTCTGCATACTCACGCACGTCAATTAAATTTCCCGTTCCGCTTTGCAGAAGATTTTTTAATTCGGTTACGTCGGAATCAATCACATTCAAAGTTTCTGCCATCGCTCTTTCTCCTATCTTGTACAACTTTGCTAAAATCTACTTGTTAGCTTGATTATTAATATAACTATACGGTAATATAGTTATAGAGTCAAATTGCAAACTCAGGAAAGATGAAAGAAAAAGAAGAACTAAGTAAAGAAGCATTGGAGATGATTGCCAGCCAATTTCGGCTGTTATCTGATCCGATGAGATTGAAAATTCTGCACACGCTCGGCGATGAGGAGATGAATGTAACGGACTTGGTAAGCGCGACGAGCGCGGGACAAGCCAACATATCGAAACATCTTGGCATACTTCTCAATGCGGGAATTGTTTCGCGCCGAAAAGACGGCTTAAATTCAATTTACCGTGTTTCCGATGAGACTATTTTTGAGTTGTGCGAAGTAGTTTGCTCTCGTCTCAAGAAGCAACTCAAAAACCGTCAAAACGCGCTAACGACGGTCTTTTAGAATTAACGAAAAATCGTCTAATGATATGTTACGGTTTACGGAAAAGTGAATGAACTATCCTATGATTTAGCCTTTTGAGCTTCCGGCATTATCTTTTTGGCAATCGGCTGGCTGTTGATTCAAAGAGGACGTAACGATAACACATCCCGCGTTGATTAAACGCGCCATAAAAATACGACTATGAATAAAAATATAGAAAATAAAGATCGCATTCGCGCCAATACGTCAGAAGAAATCAATGCTCAAATTGACAGCGAAACAGATGCTCGTGTGCGTGAATTTGCGTCCAAAAGTAATTCGGAAATTACCAGTCGCATTGATGAACTTGACCACGAATGGGACATCGAGCGGACACTTGAAACCAATGCGTCATTACTTGCTTTAAGCGGTCTTGTTTTAGGCGTAACGCATAATAAAAAATGGCTGGTTGTTCCGGGCATCGTCTTACCGTTTTTATTTCAACACGCGGTTCAAGGTTGGTGTCCACCGATTCCGATATTTCGGCGGCTTGGTATTCGCACACGGAAAGAAATTGATTGAGAAAAATATGCTTTAAAAGTGTTGAGGGGAGACTTTGACAACAAAGATTCTTTGCCGCTTGCTGAGGCTGCGTTGCAGTCGGTCAATAGTTAGGCACTATTCTAAGTTCAAGTGAAACTATGGATAAACAAAAACATTGGGAAACAATTTATGAAACAAAAGAACCAACTAATGTTAGTTGGTTTCAGCCACATTTACAAAAATCTTTGGCATTAATTGAGTCGGCTAATCTTAACGTTGATGCTCAAATTATTGATGTTGGTGGCGGCGCATCAACCTTAGTAACCTAAGTTGCCAGTTATCAGTTTGATATTTGAAAACAGAAAAGTCCTCTCCTAAAATTTTGTCACCAGACAAAAACAAAGGAGAAGACTTGAAATGTGCGATAGCACTCTTGCAATATACTGTTTTATCGATGACTTTTTCAAGGCGAGCGGACACCGTGAAGATATTCGTGTTGAAGTTACCGATGCGGAAGTTATGACGATTGCCATTACTGCGATGCTTCGTTTCGGCGGTAACTTCGAGCGCTCGCGGCTGATTTTGCACGAACTCGGATTAATCAAAAGATTTCTTTCGCGTTCCAGATTTTCGCGCCGTATGAATCGCTTGGCGGATTTAATTCAAAGGCTTTTTCATCAATTGGGGAGTGTCTTAAAAGAAATGCATTGGGAGTCGCGTTATATCCTTGATTCGTTTCCGGTGCCAATCTGTGACAACATTCGCATCAATCGTTGCCGTATTGTCAGTGATGAACGGTATCGCGGAAAAATGAGTTCTAAACGCCGTTATTTTTACGGTGTCAGAGTGCAGATTCTGGCAACGTCGGACGGCATTCCATTGGAGTTTTGTATCTTGCCCGGAAGTTGTGCGGATTTGCAGGGGTTGGCAGAACTGGCACTTGAACTGCCGGAGTTGGCGCAACTGTTTGTCGATGCCGGCTACAATTACTACGAATGGGAAGATTATTTGCTGGAGGCTGAGAATCTGAAACTGCAAGTTCCGCGCAAAGCAAACTCGAAACGAGCTAGAGAACCGTGGTTGGAACTGCATAAATCCTTGATCAGAAAGTATATCGAAACAACAATTGGCGAGATCAGTAAATTGTTTCCAAAAAAGATTCATGCGACAAATCTAAATGGATTCTTGTTGAAAATCGCGTTGTTTTTATTCGCTTATCAGATTGATAAAGCCTTTATTTCATAACTGGCAACTTGGGTTTAGTAGATGATCTACTTCGCAAAGGCTTTAAGAATTTGACCGTGTTGGACATTTCGGCAAATTCTTTAGAGAAAACAAAAGCGCGGTTAGGAAATAAAGCTGCTCTGGTTAGTTGAATTGCTAAAGACATAACGCAGTTTGCGTTACCCGAAAATCATTTTGATGTGTGGCACGACAGAGCCGTTTTTCACTTTCTGACAGATTCAAAAGACAGAGAGCTTTATTTAAAGAATCTCCGGCAATCATTAAAACCGAACGGACATTTTATCATTTCCACTTTTGCCGACGATGGCGCGTTAAAGTGTAGCGGTCTGGAAGTCGAAAGATACAGCATTGAAAAAATGCAGCAAACTATTGGGAAAGATTTTCACCTTCTGCAAAGTTTCCGCGAAGAACATCTGACTCCATTTGAAACTACACAAAACTTTCTTTACGCACATTTCCAAAAAAATAAGTAGTTTTAGTTAATTTCCTATTAGACAAAATAACTTCTATGACAAAAATCAACTCCAAACTGATTTTCTATTGTTCTGCTAACACAAAATTAGGGAAATCCGAAAACACCCACTTGTATTTGAGCGTTCGGTAAATGATTCCTAAAAACTTTCTCGCCGTCGCAATTATTGCCTTGCCGCTCCCGCGCCGCGCTTTGATTCTTTCGTAGTATTGCTTCAGATATGGGCTGAATCGTTTGGCGGTCAAAGTGCATTGCACTAACACCGTCCTTGCTAACTTCGAACCGCACTTTGTAATGCTGCCGTGATGCTGCGTTTGATTGGAATTTGAAACTCGCGGCACAATCCCGAAATAGCTGGCTAATTTATCTTCATCGGCAAAATCATTAACATCGCCAATCACTGACAGCAAAACCGCTGCTGAATACTTGCCGATTCCTTTGATACTGTTCAGATTTTCAGATCCCTCCATTTCCGCGCCTCGTTCTGAAATTTCCTTCTCTAATTTAGTGATTCCGCCGGTCAGGTTAAGAATCTCATTGATGATCACTTCCAATTCGATTCGCACTGCCGCTGACCAGGTTAAATCTAAAACCTTTTTTAGATTAGCTGGATGATCGTAGGCTTCCTTGCGACTCGGATAACCGTTTCCTTTCAAATGAGCGTGAATCTTATTCAGCAGAATAGTTCGCAATTTGACGAATTTATCACGGGTCGTTGCCAAACTATTAATTTCCGCCTGAAGTTCGTTCTTCATTCTTGAAGACGGCAGTTGCCCCATACTCAAAAATCGAGCTAAATTGAGCGCATCATTCTTATCGGTTTTCTTAAACGACTTTTTGATGATTTCAAACCGGCTCGGATTCACGACGACACATTCAGCCACGAGTGGCGCAACCTGATTGTAAAAGAATCGGGTCGTGCTGGTGGCTTCCACGGCTACTCGATCTTCCGAGTCAAGAAATTCTTTGAATGCTTCCAGTTCGGCTAAAGGATATTGCTTAAAGATTGTTTCTTCATTTTCAGAAAAAACACAAACCGTAAAATTACTGGAATGTAAATCAACTCCGATATAACGCATAACTTGTTTTCTCCCTTTTAAATTTTGGAGCAAACGATCTATCGCGGCGGTCACCAAACTTCTATTCAAGGTCAATTAAGCCTTATGCTGACGCTTCGGTTACAGGCTGGGATAATCTGTTTTACGAGGTCAATTAAGCCTCAAGTTATTTTACAGCCTCTAACCTGTTTGCTCCGATTAAATTTATTTTAACCGAAACTAACCACGCACGAAATATTGTCATATCATCTGTTTTGTCTAATTTATAAAGGAAATTTTTAATTTTCATTTACTTTTCATGATTCCAAAAAGTTGAGAATATAATTGTAATGTCCAATTAAAAAGATAAATTCCCAACTGTGCAGCCTGCAATTACAAAATTACTTCAAGATGGTTATCTGGCGCGTTCAAATTGTTTCGTTTTAACTTGAACGTGCTGTTTTTCGTGTTCCATCTGCCGGTGAATGAAGTTGTTGTTTTCGGTGTTTTCGTCGGTTTTCGCTTGCCGGTTTATATCAAAATTTTTGCCCGCAAATTGCTCGCGTTTTTTGTCGCCAGAAATTGTCAGCGCAATCGTCATACTGATTTCGCTGAGTTTTTCCGCGCCGATGCTAATTCTTTCAGGCTGGATGTTTTGCTTTTCAAGCCCGTCTATCAGTAAGCCTTTAGTCATCGCCGCAACGATTCTCGAATCGTCGAGGAGCAACCCGCCGCGCTCGAACATCTGCCCCAGATCGCGCTTAAACTCGGTTTTGAAATTCATAAATTTGGCAGCGGCTTTTTCGCTTTGTCGCTCGTTTTTGAGCCGGACGATTCCTGCATCGAGCGCGGCAAACGAGCGCGAAATTTCCTTCGGGTTTGCGCCCTGTTCGTGGTAAATTTCGTGCGCTCGTTCGAGTGCGTCGCTCGCGCCGAGGGCGGCTTGCTGCAACCGCTCGGAAACGTCGCCGCGCTTTGCCCAGAGCTCTTTCGGTTCGAGATTATCGCGCGTCCGCTCGCCCGCTTCGATTTTTATTTCGTCGCGCTCCTTCGCCGAAAAAATCTCTGCGGCTTTTTTCGTTTCAAGATCGGCGAGTGATATTTTTCCGGTTTCAATCATTTCGGCGATTTTCGCCCGCGTGATGGCACGCTCATTCCGCGTCAGCTCGCGTTCGTAAATTTCGAGCGTTGCAGGTTTCGGTTCACGCAAAAGCTGCGAGTCGTTTTCAGTTTCCGAATGCGCGCGGAGTTGTTCGCGTTTTGTCTCGGCGATTTTGAAAGCGGTTGCAACTTCCGATTGCCGATTCAAACTCGATTGATGCGCCGATTCGAGCGCGTCGGCAAGTTCCAAGGCTTTAGCCTCTATTTCCGAACTCTGGTTAATCTGACCTACTTCGGCTGGCTCTAAAGCGATTCGCGCTCGTCTGTGCGATTCAATTCGCGCCTGTTCTAGTTCTTCGTTTGTCAGCAAATCTGCGAGCGTCAAATTGTCGCTGCCGCGGTCGGCATCGGCAACAAATTTTTCGCGCGAGGCTGATGTGATTTGTTCGATTTCCGCCTGACGTTGCGCCGATTCATATTGATTTTGCAGCGAATCGTTAGACTTTACCTTTTCCGGCGCAAATTTGTATTCTGCGTTTTCGAGACGGAGCGCGGCGATTCTTTCAAAACTCTGATTTATTTCGGCAAGACCATTTTCTAGCCGCTCGCTGCTTTCGGCAAATCTCTCGAAATCGGAAATCGAAATTTTATCCTGCGCCCGTTTAAAAATCGCTTTTTGTTCCGGTGCCAGCTTTTCCGATTTTTCTGGCGCGAAAGCCCTTTCAACCGCCGCGAGTAAATCGTTATCGTCAATCGTGCGGTTCTCTACTGCAAATTCTTTTCTTAATTTATCTTGAATCTTGAGCGTGATCGAGTTTTTTGTCTCCGCGGCGCGCCGACATTCTATTTGCGCCGCTTTAGTGCGCTCGATCTCCTTGATCTCGCGCCGCTCGCGTCCGAAAACCGTAACGGGTGCATTGGCGCGGTAAACGGTATTTCCCGCGTTTTCCGCCCAAACGTCCAATATCGCCGATTGACCATCGCGGCGGCTTTGCTCAAGGCGAAATTTTTCGTGTGCGGAGGCACGAAACTCTTTCAACTTTCCAAAGTCGGCGGGGAAGTATCGCTCGAATAAATTTTTGTAGTCGGCGGCTCGAACACGACTCGATTCCTCGATTTTTACCGTTACGGTCAACTCATTGTTTTCAATCTCGCGCGTCGCGCGGGCGAAGGT
>Ga0136611_10003297_pt1 | contig 11298 bp, 8 predicted proteins | sample AntDrymUQ2232306_2_FD_106645 | JGI IMG/M metagenome (GOLD analysis project Ga0136611, IMG submission 106645) | Polar desert sand microbial communities from Dry Valleys, Antarctica - metaG UQ223 (23.06) | ecosystem: Environmental > Terrestrial > Soil > Desert | place: Antarctica: Dry Valley... | reverse complement strand
GCCCGTCGCGCAGCTCATGCAGAGCAATCGCGTCTGCTCCTGCGAGCGCATCCCCTCGACGATCGCGCGCGTCGCCTTCGCGCAGAATGCGTCGGTGTTGCCACTGCGCGGGCCGAAGAGGACGACGGCGGCCGATGCACCGCGCAGCACTTCCCGCACCGCGGTGGGATCAGCGAGCGAACCCACGACGATCGTGCTGAGTGGCGGCGCGTCGTCCTCTGGCGCTGAGCGATAGTGCAGTCGCAACGCGACGCCTGCGCTGGTGGCCGTCGCAATGAAGCGCCGTCCCATCGCGCCGGATGCGCCGAATACGGCGATGCTCATAAATGCGCCTTTCGAATGGAGTCCGCCAGCTTGAGAGCCGGCGTGTAACTGCTGCCTTCGGGAGTCCAGCGCGCAAGACTGTCAGCGCCACGATACCCGAAACGAATTCCGTTGCACACCATCCACCCGCCATCCGTCGGCACCACGTACGACGCGTTCTCGTCGCAGTCCACCGCTGCAGGCACGCTCGCGCCGAGTGCGATCTCGGCTTCCACGATTCGGCGGCTTTCGACCGGGCTTCGCGCCCTCCGCTCACCAGTTGCCTCAGGTGCGCTGGAGTTCTGTGCCGCGGTCCTGCCATCCGCCGATGCGCCGGCGGCGTCCTGCTGCTGGCCGCACGCGACACAGAAGCACAGCGCGGCGGCACACCGGCACAGGGTGGCCGACATGCGAAGCCCGGTCGGCCCATGCGAGCGCGGTGAATTCGGCACCCCACCAAAATGCACCGGCGCGGGCTCATGCGGGAGCATCGGCCTCGCTCTCTGCGTTGCACAGCGACAGCTTGAGGCAGCGCCAACACGAGTCTCGACCTCGTGCGCCTCGAGCAGATGCGCCTCGACCACACGCGCAGTACCGCGTTCGCAGCCCATCCGGAGCCCATGTGACCGTTCCCGCCGTACCGTCCGATATCGACATCGCGCGGCAGGCGCCGATGCGACCCATCACGGCCGTGGCAGCAGACCTCGGGCTCGACGCGGACGACATTGACCAGTACGGGCGCTACAAGGCGAAACTACCCCTCGAGATCGCATCACGGCGGGTGCGAGGCCGCCTCGTGCTGGTCACGGCCATCAGCCCCACACCCGCCGGTGAGGGGAAGAGCACGGTGAGCGTGGGACTCACGCAGGCGCTGCGCCGCCTCGGCACCGATGCGATGCTCTGCATGCGCGAACCGTCACTCGGCCCGGTGTTCGGCGTGAAGGGCGGCGCAGCCGGTGGCGGCTACTCGCAGGTGCTTCCGATGGACGACATCAACCTGCACTTCACCGGCGACTTCCACGCGATCGCCAGCGCGCACTCGCTGCTCTCGGCGATGCTCGACAACCACCTGCACCACGGCAACTCGCTCGGCCTCGACATCAAGCGCATCGCATGGCCACGCACGATCGACATGAACGACCGCGCGCTGCGGCACGCGGTGATCGGACTTGGCGGCGCGAACGGTGTGACGCGCGAGGAACGATGGGTGATCATTCCCGCCAGCGAGATCATGGCGATTCTGGCGCTCGCGACTGACCTCCGCGATCTCGAGGAACGCCTTGGAAACATCATTGTCGGCGCCACCCACGGCGCGAAGACGCCCGTACGCGCTCGAGATCTCGAGGCGACCGGCGCGATGACGATGCTGCTCAGGGACGCGCTGCGTCCCAATCTCGTGCAGACACTGGAGGGTGGGCCCGCACTGGTGCACGCCGGCCCGTTCGGGAACATCGCGCACGGCTGCAACAGTCTCATTGCGACACGCACGGCGCTCGCACTCGCCGATGTCGTGGTGACCGAGGCGGGATTCGGCTCCGACCTGGGCGCCGAGAAGTTCTTCGACATCAAGTGCCGCACGGGTGGGCTCGATCCGCAGGCGGCCGTGCTCGTCGCGACGGTGCGCTCGCTCAAGATGCAGGGCGGTGCACCCAAGGGTGCGCTCGACGTCGAGGACCTCGGCGCGCTCGAGCGTGGCAGGACGCATCTCGATCATCACATCAGCAACGTGCGGCAGTTCGGAGTACCGCTGGTGGTCGCGATCAACCGCCGGCTGTCGGATACGGATGACGAGCTCAAGATGGTTGCGGATCATGCCGAGCGCGCCGGTGTGCCGGTCGCGCTCTGCGACGTGTGGGCGAATGGCGGCGCGGGCGGTGAGTCGCTCGCGCGTGAGGTGATCTCACTGCTCGCGGGCCGCACGGCGGAGTTTCGTCCGCTCTACGATACCGATGCAACGATCGCGGCCAAGATCGACACGATCGCGCGACGCGTGTACGGCGCCGATGGTGCCGACATCACACCGAGCGCGCAGCGCTCGATCGACTACCTGGAGTCGATCGGCATGGGCGCGACGCCAGTGTGCATTGCCAAGACCCAGTACTCGCTCACGGACGACCCCGCGATTCTCGGACGCCCGCGCAACTTCCGCATCACGATCCGCGAGGTTTCGGGATCCGCGGGCGCGGGATTCGTCGTCGCGAAAGCCGGCGACATCATGACGATGCCTGGCTTGTCACGCGTGCCGGCGGCGACGGGCATGCGTGTGCGTGGCGACGGTTCGATCGACGGACTGTCGTAGCGAGCCTTTAGCGCTGCGTGCGTTTAGCGTGTGTGTGGGCTTGGGGCAACGTTGGTGTACCCCAGTCGCGGCCTTCTTCGCTCGCCGTGGCTCGCGGGCTCGCACGGCGATGCTCCAGGGGCCGCGTTGAGGCACACCAATCCTGCCCCGTTCATCGCGTGGGCGAAATGCGGAGGCGCCCGCGTGCGCGTCAACGTGCCGTATGGGATTCAAGCGGCGACTCGCAGCGATGCCGTCGGCGACGGCAGCGTGCGCGCGCGGCATCGTCATTTCAGTTCACGCACTGAACGGCATGCGCGAGCGTCCGGGTGCCGGCGCGGGGCATGTGCTCCACAGCGGCCCGTGGAGCATTGCCGTGCGAGCCTGCGAGCCGCGGCAAGCGAAGAAGGCCGCGAAGGAGCATGTGCCCCGTGCCGGCACCACGCACCAATGCCAACGAGCACCGTCAGTCCACGAACAGCGCCCCACCGCGCGTCACATCGAGGATCGCCGCGCGCGCGGCTGCCGCGCGCTCCTCCGGGCAGCGCACACGGAACTGCACATCGGCGGCGTACTCCTCGTGCAGGATCTCGATCTCGTGCTGCGGCCAGAGCTGCTGCAGCGCGCCGATGTCGGCATAACCGACGATCACGGTGAAGTGCGCATAGTCCACGCGCGGTATGCGCGGCAACGTCTCAAGCGCGAGCTGCACACTGCCGCCGTAGGCCTTGACCAACCCGCCCGTGCCGAGCTTCGTGCCGCCGTAGTAGCGCGTGACGACGGCGACGATGTCCCCGACGCCGCAGTGCTGGAGCACCGTGAGCATGGGACGCCCCGCGGTGCCGTGCGGTTCACCGTCGTCGCTCATGCCGATGCGGTCGGTGCTGCCGGGCGCACCGATCACGTACGCCCAGCAGTTGTGCGTCGCGTCGGCGAACTCCGCGTTCATCGCACGGACAAACGCCTGCGCCTCGTCCGTCGTGCGTGCCGGCGCGATCGTGCAGAGAAAACGGCTGCGATCGATCGATTGCTCAACCCGATGCGGTGCGCCCGGGATGTCGTAGCGCACTGACGCTAGCGGCTACCGCTCGACCCACCGGATGAACGTCCGCCCGACGGCCGGCCGCCGCCGGCACGGCCACCACCACCACGAACCGGCGTACCGGCCACCGGTGCACTGCTGCGCGACGGCGCTCCACCGCGTGACGACGCACCACCACGCGCACCACCGCCGCCACCCTGCGCGGACTCGCGGCGCGCCTGCTTCGCCGCAGACCGCGCACGATCCTCCGCCTTCTTCTTCTTGATCTCGGCAATGCGTTCGGCCAGGGGCACTTCCAGCTTGCCCTGCACGCGCGCGTTGTAGTCGAAGCCCGGCACGGTCACGCGCGGCAACTGGCGATTGATCGCCTTCTCGATCTGTCGCAGATCGCCCTCTTCTTCCGGCGACACGAACGTGAACGCCTCGCCGATCGCTTCTGCGCGCGCCGTTCGGCCGACGCGGTGGATGTAATCCTCCGGCGCCATCGGCACGTCGAAGTTCACCACGTGCCCGAGGTCTTCCACGTCGATGCCGCGCGCCGCGATGTCGGTGGCGACGAGCACCTTGTACGTGCCGTCCTTGAAGCCGGCGAGCGCCAGCGTGCGCTGCGCCTGCGAACGGTTGCCGTGGATGCGCTCGGCCTTGATGCCGTTGGCGACGAGCTGCGACGCGAGGCGGTTCGCGCGGTGCTTCGTGCGCGTGAACACCAGCGCCTGCGGCATGTCGCCGCGCTTGAGCAACTCGACCAGCAGCGCGCTCTTGAGATCCTGCTTCACGGGATAGATCGCCTGCGTGATGCCGACCGCTGGTGCGGCCTTGCGCTGCAGGTTGAGCGTCACCGGGTTATGCAGCATCTCCTTCGTCAGCGCCGCAATCGGACCCGGCATCGTCGCGCTGAAAAACAGCGTCTGCCGCTTCGTCTGCGGCAGGTGGCGCAGGATCTTCTTGATCTCCGGCAGGAAACCCATGTCGAGCATGCGATCGGCTTCGTCCAGCACCAGGAACTCGAGCGCGTCGAGCTTACCGTACGGCGAGCGGAAATGATCGAGGAGGCGGCCGGGTGTCGCGATCATCACATCGACGCCGCTCCGGAACGCGTGCTCCTGCGGCCCCATGCCGACACCGCCGAACACCGCAGCGCCGGTGAGCGGGGTGTGGATTGCCACGTCATTCATGCTTTCGAGGATCTGCGCCGCAAGCTCACGCGTGGGCGTCACCACCAGCGCGCGCGTCCGACCGCGCGGCTTGTCCATGAGCTGGTGCAGGATGGGCAGCATGAACGCGTACGTCTTGCCGCTTCCCGTCATCGCGCACGCGAGCACGTCGCGACCCCCGAGGGCGGGCGGGATGGCCTCGACCTGGATGGGCGTGGGACGGGCAAATCCGAGCTCCTTCAGACCCTTCTGGAGGCTAGGATGCAGCTGAAGACTGGTGAACGACGGCGATGCGGTCAGGGGCATTTCCTTGAGAAGGTCTGGATGGACGCATGAAAGCTAGTCGGGCGATCAAGGGGCGACCCACCAACTGACTGACGCGAATCATCGCGAAGTGGCGCGAAGTCGCGCGAATAGGGTCGAGTACGGTCCAGCCCTCGTGTGCTGTTCATTTCTAGAAAGGAACTTCGCAGCATGGGCCTACGGTTTCGCGCAACTTCGCGCCGCTTCGCGCGTATTCGCGTCAGTCAGTCGCAGGTCGACACGGCACTCACCCCGTCGCGAGAATCTCTTCACCCGGGTTGATGAACTCGTCCTGTTCGAGTTTGTACTGACGGTCGTACAGTTCGCGGTAGCGACCGTCTTGCGCCATCAGTTCGCGGTGCGAGCCGCGTTCGACGATCTGGCCGTGCTCCAGCACGATGATCTGGTCGGAGCTCGTGATCGTCGACAATCGGTGTGCGATCACGAATGTCGTGCGCCCGGCACGCAGGTGACGCAGACCCTCCTGGATCAGCTGCTCGCTCTCGCTGTCGAGCGAGCTCGTTGCCTCGTCGAGGATCAGCAGCCGCGGATCCGCGAGGATCGCGCGCGCGATCGCCACGCGCTGGCGCTGCCCGCCCGACAGCTTGACGCCGCGCTCGCCCACGATGGTGTCGTAACCCTGCGGGAAGCCGCGGATGAACTCGTCCGCGTTCGCGATCCTGGCTACCGCCTTCACGTCGTCGTCCGATGCGCCCGGCCGAGTGAATGCGATGTTCTCCTTCACCGTGCCGTCGAACAGGAAGTTGTCCTGCAGCACCACGCCCAGGTGCCTGCGGAACTCGTGCAGCTTGAGATCCGCGAGCGGCGTGCCGTCGATGAGGATGCGGCCCTGCTGCGGCTGCGCGAAGGCCATGATGAGCGAGATGAGCGTGCTCTTGCCCGATCCACTCGAACCGACCAGCGCCGTCGTCGTGCCTGCCGGCGCGGTGAACGACACGCCCTTGAGCACCGGTACGCCCGGTTCGTACTCGAACACCACGTTGTCGAACACGACATCGCCGACGATCGCCGGCACAGGCGTCTTCGCCGCGTCCTCCTGGTCTTCCGTCGCCATGTCACGCAGCTCGCGGATTCGATCGAGCCCCGCGAAAGCCTCGGTGATCTGCGTGCCGATATTCGCGATCTGTACCAGCGGGATCGTCACCATGCCGATGAACAGCGCGAACGTGATGAGATCACCCACCGTCATGCGACCACCGATCACATCGCGACCGCCGAGGTAGATCATCAGCGTGCCGATGACGCCGACGACACCGACACCGAGTGCACTCGTGGCCGACGTGCCCGTGATCGTCTTCGCGATGTTCGCGAACAGCCGCTGCACACCCTCGCCGAATACCGCCTTCTCGCGATTTTCGGCCGTGTACACTTTCACGAGGCGAATGCCGCCGATCGTCTCGGTGAGACGGCCCGTGACTTCGGCCGTAATCACACTGCGCTCACGGAAAATCGGGCGCAGGCGACGGAATGCGATCGACATGCTGGCGCCAAATACCGCGAGAAACACGACGGTCGCCGCAGTAAGTCGCCAGTTGAGATAGAACAGCACACCCATCGCGGCGAGCGCTGTGAGCAGGCCACCCGTGAGCTGGATGAGACCCGTGCCGATGAGATTTCGGATGCCTTCCGGGTCGTTCATCACGCGCGACACCAGCACGCCGCTCTTCGTGCTGTCGAAGAAACGCACCGGCAGCCGGATGAGATGCCCTTGCACTTCTTCGCGCAGCCGCGCAATCGCCTGCTGCGCGGCGACGCTGACCACCTGGGACAAGGCGAAGGACGTGAACGCGTTGATGATGCTCGACGCACCCACGACAAGCGCGATGATCCCGAGCAGGCGCAGATCGCCGTTCGGGATGACCTCGTCGAACACCTTTCTGGGAGCGAGCGGCAACACGAAACTGGCTGCTCGGCTCACCAGCATCAGCACGAGTCCAATAGTGACCGACTTGCGGTGCATCCAGATCAGCGCGCGCGCTTCGGCCCACGCGCGCTTCTGGTCGTACTTCGGCTTCTTCTTTTCGGTGGCCATCCCGAAAAGCTAGCGCCGGTTCAGGCGGTTCTCACGCCTTGCTCGCGATATAGGCTTCGATGCGCCCCCGCATTGCGGCATCGGGCAGGCGGCCGCGGGACGCCGCGACATTGTCCTCGGCATACGCACGCTTCGCCGTGCCGGGGATGACGCACGTGACCGCGGGGTTGGACACGATGTACTTGAGGAACACCTGCGGCCACGTCGCGGCGTCGAACTCCTTCGCCCAATCCGGCACCGGCTTGTCCAGCACGTTCTGGAACACCCGGCTGCGGCCGAACGGCAGGTTGATCAGCACACCGATGCCCTTCTCCCTCGCGAGTGGCAGGATGCGCTGCTCCGCTTCGCGATTGTCCACCGCGTAGTCCACCTGAATGAAGTCGAGCGGCTCGTTCGTCATCAGCGCCTCGAGCGCCGAATACTGTCGCTCGTTCGATGTCGTGACGCCGATGTATCGGATCTTCCTCGCCGCCTTCATCTCGCGCAGCACGGGCAACAGCAGCTCGGTGCCTCCGAGATTCCACACCTGCATCAGGTCGATGCGATCCGTGCGGAATCGGCGGAACGACTCCTCCATCTGCGCGATCCCCGGCGCGATGTCTGTGCCGCGCACGGACACCTTTGTCGCGAGGAAGAGCTTGTCGCGAATGCCAAGCTGCGACACCAACTCTCCCACGACGACTTCGGCCTGCCCGTACCCCGGTGCCGTGTCGATCAGCTTGCCGCCGAGTTCGGAGAACCGCTTGACCGTCTCGAGCAGCGCCGGCTTCTCGTCCGCGCTCGGTGCTTCGTATCGGCGCGCCGTGCCGATGCCGATGACTGGAATCTTCTCCCCGCTCGACGGAATCGCGCGCAGGATCTGCGCTCCGGCCTGCGCAGCGAATACAGTCTCGGGTGCACCCTGCGCCACGAGACGGCCCAGTGCGCCCAATGGAGTGAGTGCAGCCCCAAGTCCGGCACCGAGGCCAAGCTGGAGGGCGTCGCGGCGAGAGAGACGGGAATCGCGCATGGTCGGCAGGTCCAAGGAGAGGGTGTCGGCGGGGAACATACTGCTACCCCAAGCAGCGTTCCAAGGCTCGGACGGTCGTGCTGCTGAGGGCGCTGGCGGCGCGCGTGGTATCATGCGGGCGGCGTATCCACATCATAGATTGGCATCATTGCTCCGCTCCTTCGTTCGCTCGAACTCTCCGCGCTATGCACACACCCGATTTCGAAACGCTCGCCAAGGTCGAAGTGCTGGCCGACCTGGAGCCTGATGTCCATGAGTTGATGGTTGCGCACGAAGCCAAGCGCATCCTGTGGTTCCCGAGCGAGCTTCTTGCCCCCGCGCCGGACACGGATCCCGACGCCTACGTGCGCATGCTGCGTGAGAATGCGCGCGGCATCAGCATGCCGGGCCGCGTCGCGCTCGCACTCAACCTCCTCACCGAGGAAGGGCTCCCGCACTTCCATCGCCTGCTGGCGGTGTATCTGGGCAGCGATTCGTTCTGGTCGAAGTGGACGAACCTGTGGACGGCAGAAGAAGACCGGCACGGCGCGGTGCTGCACGACTACACTCGTGACAGTCAGATTCTCAACAACCCGATCCTCGAGCGCATGCAGTTCGAGTACCTCAAGGCGGGCTTCGAGCCGCAGTGGGACAAGGATCCGTACCGCGTGTTCGTGTACACGACGCTGCAGGAGCGCGCCACGCAGGTGAGCCACGCGAACACTGGCAAGCTTGCGGCGGAATACGAGCCGCTCATCGGCACGGTGCTGTCGAACGTCGCGAAGGAAGAGGCGCGTCACTATGTGTTCTATCGCGCGATCTTCGAGAAGGTGCTCCAGCGCGACCCGAATCGCGCGATGGAATCGGCGGCAGCCGTCATGCCTTCCATCGAAATGCCGGGTATCAACATGCCGCACTTCCGCGAGATGGCCGACGTCATCCGCCGCGCCGGCATCTACGGCCCGCGCGACTATCTCAAGATCGTCGAGGAGCAGATTCGGTTCTGGGCCCTCGATGCAGTCGTTGGTCTCAACGAGGCCGGCAAAAAGGCGCAGGAAAAGATCATGGCGATTCCCGCACGCCTCGAGCGCGTTGCGGACATGATGGAGACACGAAGCCGCGCAAAGACGTTTTCGTTCGCCGTCGCCTTCGCGCACGAATTCGCGATGGAGTGAACGGCGGATGAAAACGACGAAGGATACAAGATGATGGATGAAGGATGAAGGAAAGTCGCCGGCAGGCAGGTCTCCTTCATCCTTCATCATTCGTCTTTCGTCTTTCACCCCGGGTACAGCGGCGCGGCTACCGTACCAGCAACAGTGTCCCCGCCAGCACGATGGCGGGCACACCGACAAGCAGCGCGATCGTGGAGACATTCTCGCGCGTCGTCGCGACGCTGCTGAGACGCCAGGAGCCATGCCGACCCGAGTCCGTGCGCTGTCGCGTGCGCTGTCGCGTGCGCTGTCGCGTGCGCTCCGGCTCGCGCTCGAGCACCGGGCTACCGGTGCGATCTCGCATACTGCGGCGAGGCTCGTTGCCGTCATGTTCGCGGTGTTCACCCTCGCGCGATGTCGCGGTCGATCTCCACGATTCCGCGGCCGCTTCCGACTCACCGCTCCGACGTGGATCCACGAGCACCTCGGGACGCGCACCGCGCCGATGCGGCGGCACGATGCGACTCCACGCGCGGAAGCGCTCCCGCTCGAGGCGCCCAAGCACCGTGCCCAGCAGCCCGGACTTCGCCTGCGCCGTCGCGAGGCCGACGATCATCGGCGCGAGTGTTTCGGACGCCATCGGCGTGCGTGGGGGCATGATGCTGGTGACGTGCACACCGGGAATCGCTCGGGCGCGCTCCTCGATTTCGCGAAACGTGACGTGCATGCGTCGGCGGACTTCGGCGAACGCGGATTCGCACCCCGGCGGAGAACCGCCGACCAGCGAATCGACATTGATGAGCACGCCACGTCCCAGAGCTTTGAAGACAGCGAGCGCAGCCGTCGCGCCGTTGACGTAGCCGGACAGGTCGAACGCCGCCGCATCCGCGAAAGCCTCGGCGGGCATCACATCGCCGCGGAGAAGCGGCATCGGTGGCGCGTAGTTGATCCACACGTCCACGCGCTTGAAACGCGCCAGCGCAGCATTCGCCAGCTCGAACGCCGAGGCTTCGTTGCTGATCTCTGTCGCGTGCGCCAGCGTCCACGCGTTCAGCGCTTCACAGTCGCGCCGGACGGCCTCGAGCGGCCCTTCACGGCGCGAACCGAGCACCAGCGCATCGTTGTGCAAGGCGAACTCGAGCGCAACAGCGCGGCCCGGGCCATTTGACGCACCGGTGATGACTACAACATGTTCCGGCGGCTTGCGCGGCATCTCGAATTCTCGCTGACTCGACGCTGTACACGTGTATTCCACCGCATGCGGATACACGAGTACATCGACTCAGGATGCAAGCCTCGGACCGTGTTCGACCGTCAGCGACGCGCCAGTTTGCGCTCGTAGCGCGAGAGTATCGGCGTCACTGAAACGCCATGCGCGGCGATGCTGCAGGCGACAACGGTCACCACCACGCCAACCAGAGTCGTCGCACTCGAACCGGTCACGCCATGATTGAGCGCATACGCGACATAGTAGAGACTGCCAATGCCGCGTATCCCGAACCAACCAAGGAGCCGTCGCTGCGCAGTCGACGCGGAGGTCCCGCGCAGCAGGATCGCCGCTGAAGCTGGGCGCAGCAGCAGCAGCAGGAACCCCGCGATAAACACGGCCGCTGGAGTCCAGAATTGCGAGAGCGCCACGCCCACGAGCACGACGAGCATGACCTCCAGCAGTCGTTCGACGGTATCTCCGAATGAGAGAGCCTCTGAAATGAGCACACCGGCCGCGACCGCCGGCTGCTTCATCTCATGTTCGCTCACGTTTGCCGGCAGCAACGTCTCGGCCGGCGGGTGCGCTATGGCTGCCCCAGCCACAGCTGGCGTACTTCTCGACGCATTCACTCGTTGCTGCCGTTCGCGGGCAAACCATCCCTGCACGCGTTGCCACGCTTCCGGATGCGGAGACTCCGCCACCACTCGCAACTCCGCATGGCGCAGCCCGACGCCGGCCGCGAACACGGCCAGGAAACCCCAGCTGTGCAACCGTTCGGCGATGACGTACGCCAGCGCGATCAGCGCCAGCGCG
>Ga0136611_10003296_pt1 | contig 11304 bp, 15 predicted proteins | sample AntDrymUQ2232306_2_FD_106645 | JGI IMG/M metagenome (GOLD analysis project Ga0136611, IMG submission 106645) | Polar desert sand microbial communities from Dry Valleys, Antarctica - metaG UQ223 (23.06) | ecosystem: Environmental > Terrestrial > Soil > Desert | place: Antarctica: Dry Valley... | reverse complement strand
TGAGATCATCTCTGAAAGCGAGGCGATCGTTGATGGGCGGTTGAGCATTGATGATCTGGACGATGAGATCGACATCGTCTGGCCCGAACCGGCCAGCGGCACGCTCGGCGGCTACATCCAGCGGCGGCTGGGCCGCATCCCGTCCGAGGGCGAGACTGTCGAATTGCCTGGCATCCGGCTGACGGTCCTGCTGGTCGAGCACCGCCGGGTCCGCCAGGTGAGGATCGAACAGTTCGACATCCACACTGCCAGTAACGTGCCGGACGGTGAAGCCCGTCCGACCCCGCTTGCCAGTAAGTTCTGACCAACCTTGAACGAGCCTGCGCACACGACGAGTGCCACATCACCGTGGCAGATCGAGTGGCATGCGGAACTGCCATCAACGATGACGCGCGCCCGCGAGCTGGCTGAATCCGGCGCGCCAACAGGAACCGTCGTTGTCGCCAACTACCAGTCCGAAGGGCGCGGCACCCACGGCAGGACATGGCTCGCGCCGCCCGGTTCCTGCCTGATGTTCACCCTCATCGCGCGTCCAGACATGCCGGTCGATGCGCTCATCGATATCCCCTTGCGGATCAGCGCATCAATCGCTGCCTGCCTGCACGACGACTATGGTTTGGCGTGCGATGTCAAGCCGCCGAACGACATCATGGTGGGCGGCCTGAAGCTCTGTGGCGTCCTGTGTACATCGCATCTGGTTGGCGAACGGATCGAATGGCTGCTGGTCGGAATCGGCCTCAACACGAACATGACCGAGGCGGATCGGCCCCTGGATACGGCGACGAGCCTACGGCATGAAGGGATCGTGATAGCTTCGCACGAGGCACTCCTCGAACAGGTGCTGCCACGGTTGGCCTGGATCGCAACCACCCGCGAATAGAACAAACCTGCGGTGTACACTGGTAGGCATTGATGCGCACGCAGAGGAAACGGCATTTCGGATGAATCATGCTACCGATTGAGTTCATCATTCCGGGTCCGCCAGTGTCGCAGCAGACACGTCATCGCGTACAGTTACACGCTTGGAAGGGAAAGGTTCGGACCGCCGCTCGCCAGAGATGGCCAAGCGACGTTCTTCCGGTCAGGGATGATGTCCGAATCATCGTTCGGTATTTCCATGAGAAGCCAACGGTGCGGATTGATGGCGACAATCTCCTCAAGCCTGTACAGGACACACTGATCGGCCCGGTGTACGACGACGATCGCCAGGTTATTGACGCGATAACGCAGAAGCGACCAATCGACGACCCCGTCTATGTACGGCACATCTCACGGGTGCTCGCTGAAGGATTCTCTCAAGGTGACGAGTTTGTCTACATACGCATCGAGAACGTGATGGACAGGGCCAGGTTGCTTCCATGACAATGACGATGAATGCTGCCGGCAAGCGTCGGTTGTCCCGCATCGCGAAAGAGTATCGTGAGAAGGGCTACCAGGTTATTGTGCGCCCTGAGCAGGACGAACTACCTGTGTTTCTACGCGGATTTCAACCGGCATTGATCGCCTTGAGCGACAATGAGAATGTCGTCCTGGAAATCCGGTCGCGTGAACAACTCACAGATCAGGAGTTCTCCATTGTGAAGCTTGCGGACGCCGTTGCGACACACAAGAACTGGCGCTTTGACCTGGTCAGCACTGGTGCCGAGTATGTCGAAGCCGAGGTACGTCCCGGTGTCGAGCCGGATATTCAGGAGATCAGGTCCAAGATTGGTGTGGCGCGAGAGTTGTTTGGTGAAGGTCAGAGCGAGGGAGCCGCGCTGATCGCAAGTGCGGCGGCAGAGGCTGCATTGCGGCGATTAGCGCGCAAACACGATATTCAACTCGATCACCTCCAGCCCAGCTTTGTCATTCGACAACTGTATATCCTTGGGCTCCTGAGCGACGAGAACTACGGCATTCTTCGGACCGCGATGACTGAACGCAATGTCCTGACCCACGGCTTCCGCCCGAACTCGGCGCCGGACGAATGGGTGCTTCCGCTCATTCACGCGACAAGCGATCTGCTGACCGAAGCGAGCGGCTGACGGACATGGCGAGGTCCCCCGCGATGTGCTGGATCCACATTGTTCAGCGACCAGATTGCTGGTATCGCAACCCACATCTGATTGTGTGAAACTGGCCCATATGACGACTACCGAACTTGACGATGATGCATTCAGGCACCTGGTCCAACGGATCGATCCTCACAGCAGGCTGGTTCGAGCGTGGCGACTGACAGGTGGTGTCTCAGCGCAGATAACGGCGCTTGAGGTTGAGCGCGACGGGCAGGTGTCGAAGTGGGTTGTGCGCCTGCATGGAGAGCGTGACCGCAGCGGCAATCCGGACATCGCCCGCGACGAGTTCCGGCTCCTTGAGGTTGTTCGGTCGTACGGGGTTGCAGGGCCAGCGCCGGTGTACGTGGACACATCGTGCGAACTGTTTCCGACGCCGGTTGTTGTGATCGAGTTCATCGACGGCGAGACGCTGTTCGATGTGCCTGACACTGAGGGTTATGTCGTACAAATGGCCGAGCAGCTTGCGGTGATTCACAGCGTGGCCGACTCGCCGGAGATCTCGTTCCTCCCCCGACGCGACAAGGGGTATGGAGCACGGCCAGCAATCATCGACGACTCGCTCAACGAAGGTCGCATTCGTGACGCGCTGGAGTCCATTGTGAGCGTGACCCAGGCAAATAACTCCGTCCTCCTGCATGGCGACTACTGGCCCGGCAACCTGCTGTGGAACAACGATACTCTCGCTGCCGTCATCGATTGGGAAGACGCGGGCATCGGCGAGCCACTAGTCGATCTAGGGAACACCAGGCTGGAGGTCCTCTTCGCCTACGGAGCGGAGGCGATGCGAACGTTCACCGACCACTACCTGTCGCTGACACGCATCGACACAACCAACCTGCCGTACTGGGATCTGTGCGCCGCGCTGCGCCTTTGTTCCGAGATGGACACCTGGGGGCTGGACGAGACGACCCTGGCGCGGATGAAGGCACAACACGCGGTGTTCGTGGAACAAGCGCTACACGACATTGAATACGACGCGAAGGGGATGGTGGATGGAACGCAGATTCCCTGCGATTGAGCCGTACGCCAGCGGTATGCTCGATACAAGCGACGGGCATCAGGTGTATTGGGAGTGCTGCGGGAACCCCGATGGCAAACCCGCGCTCTACCTGCACGGCGGTCCCGGCTCGGGTGCCTCGCCGGGCCAGCGACGCTTCTTCGATCCGGACGCCTACCGGGTCGTGCTGTTCGACCAGCGCGGCTCCGGTCGCAGCCGTCCACTGGCCAGCGAGCCTGATGCCGATCTCAGCACCAACACCACCGCGCACCTGATTGCCGACATCGAGGCGCTGCGCCAGCTCCACGAGGTCGAGAGTTGGACTGTCCTGGGCCTGTCGTGGGGCACCACGCTCGCCCTGGCCTATGCCCAGACACACCCACAGCGCGTCAACGCACTCGTGCTGGGCCTCATGACGACCACCTCCCGCCGTGAGGTCGAGTGGATCACCGAGGATGTCGGGCGCATCTTCCCGCGCGAGTGGGACCGCTTCGCCGCTGCCGTGCCGGACAGCTTGCGGCACCTGCCGCTGGTCGATGCCTACGCCAGGCTGCTGTTCGACGCAGACCCGGCCGTCCGGGATCATGCCGCGCGCGAGTGGTGCGCCTGGGAAGACGCGCACGTCTCGCTCGCCCCCGGCCATCAGCCGAACCCGCGCTACGACGACCCGGAGTTCCGCCTGCGCTTCGCGCGGCTGGTCACGCACTACTGGCGACACGCCGCCTTCCTCGAAGAGGACCAACTGCTGCGTGACGCGGCATCCCTGAACGGCATCCCCGGCGTGCTGATTCATGGCCGCTACGATGTCAGCAGCCCGCTGGAGACCGCCGTACGCTTGTCGCAGCGCTGGACGACAAGCCAGCTCCACGTCCTCGAAGATAGCGGTCACGGCGACGGTGACAGCTTCCTGCCGGTCGTCATGGACGCCATGACCCGGTTCGCGGCAACGTAATCGCCCAGCCTGGAACCCATATGAGACGTACGGCCAACGCCTGCAATGCAGCGACTGTCTCGACCATGTATCGGCCTCACAGCCAGCCGTTCTCGCGCGCGATCTGGACGGCCTCGACCCGGTTGCGCGCGCCCAGCTTGCCGAGGATTTCCGAGACTCTGTTACGCACGGTTCCTTCTGAGAGCCAGACGCGCATCGCGATCTCAGCGGTCGATAACCCCTCGCCGCACGCAGCGAGAATGTCGCGCTCTCTGGGCGTGAGCGGACACGGGCCGACCCGCAACGCCTGTGCCGCCAGGATTGGGTCAACGACGTCTTCACCGGCAGCGCAGCGTCGAATCGCGGCGGCGAGCGCCTCCACCGGCGCGTCTTTCAGCACGAAGCCGGAGACGCCGCCCTCCATCGCGCGCTGGACGAATCCTGGACGGCCATACATCGTCAGGATCAGCGTCCGGCAGCCAGGCAGGCTGCCCCGCAGTTCCTCCGCTGCGCTGATCCCGTCCTGCCCTGGCATCTCGATGTCCACGACAGCCACATCGGGCAGCGCCGCCAGCGCCGCCGCCAGCAGTTCATCTCCTCGCCCAACTTCCGCGACGACAACAATGTCTCCTTCGAGTTCCAGCAGCCGCCGGACCGCCGTCCGGAACATCACCTGGTCCTCGGCGAGCAGCACACGGATCACCGCGCGGCCTCCGCATTCCGCAAAGGAGAGGTCGCGTCGCCGAGCCGCACCCGTAGCCTGAATCCACCAGTCTCGCCTGGTCCGGCCTCAAAAGCGCCGCCCAGCGTCTGGATCCGGTCTGCCAACCCGGCCAGGCCAGTGCCTGCATCTCCACCAACCGGCCCGCGACCGTCGTCGGCGACTTCGAGCGCGGTGGTTCCATCCGAGACCTCGATCGCTATGCGACAGGTGCGGGCGGTGCTGTGCCTGACGACGTTCGTCACCGCTTCCCGGAGCGCCCAGGCGACCGCCGGCTCATGCGCCGGATCGATGTCCACCGCGAGGTGGGTGACGGTGACTCCGATTCCCGCCGTCTGGAGCGCCGACCGCGCCGCTGCCAGCTCGGCTGCGACGTTCGGTTCCAGATCGCCTGCCACTGCCTCACGAACTTCGCGCACCGCGTGGCGGGCGAGCTGCTGCACGTCGCGCATCTCGACCGAGGCCGAGGGGTCGCCAGCAGCACTGAGACGGCCAGCCAGTTCCGCCTTGACCGCAATCAACGAAAGCGTCCGGCCAAGCAGATCGTGCAGCTGGCGCGCGAGCCGATCGCGCTCATTGGCGACGGCGAACTCGGCCAGTTCGGACCTCGTCGCATGCAAATCCGCGTTGAGGGCGATGAGCTGGCGAACGGCGGCCATGCCTGACCCGGCCAGTACGATCGACAGCAGGATGGCGTGGTTTGGCCCGAATGCGTCCACCATGTGCGAGCCATCCAATTCCAACGGCGCGCCCGCCGCCAGCGCCATGAGGCCGACCCCCACTGCGGAAGCGGGCGGGCGCAGACCAGCCCCGACGATCAGTGCTGGATAGAGCCAGAGGAGCGGCTGGTTCAGGCCGAGCAGATGCAGCAACGCGACGTTCATCACGACCATGGCGGCGGCGGCGGCGACAGACCTCTGCACGCGGCCCGGCCACGGTTGCCACCAATACAGCACATGGACTGTTCCCAGCAACATCAGGCAAGCAGCGGCGGCCAGATCGCTGATTGATCGCTGTGGCTCTGCCAACAGGACCAGCGCTCCGAGGAACACAGGGACGATCGTCAGCCGGACGACATTCACGAGCCAGACCATCTTGGGCAGCATCTCGGATCCAATGGCTGCGAAGGAGCTTGATGTGGGAAGTCCCATACCCAAAAAAGTGTAGGCGACGGCACGGCATGGTGAAAGGCCAGCGCCAAAAGTCGTGACAGATGTCACGCCAGACGATGACAGGATGCACTGTTACCTGCCGACCTGGCCCCTGTAGAGTCGATGGTGGATCGTCGAGGGAACTGTCTCGTAAACTCTAGAGGACTCACATATGGCTGACTTGTCCACCTACACCGACACCAACGACGATACCGACGTCGGACCCGACCGCAGAGCGACCACCGGCACATCACGCTGGCAGATAGTGGTCGGGATCATCGGCATCGTTGTGGCTCTATGGGTTGGCAACCAGATGGTCAACATCATCTTTGCTGATGGTGGGCAGAGTCCTGCGCAAGCGGGTCCTGAGCAACACACAGGTGGAGGCAACACACATGCCGATCCAACGGGAACTTCCTCGGCGCTGACGGACGCTGGATCAACGCCGTCATCGACCCCTCTCGTGTCGATACGTGGGACCGAATACTCCTTCGACGCGCCGGATACGATTCCCGCCGTTCCGATAACGCTACGGTTCACCAATGAGGGCCGAGAGAACCCCGACCTCCATCTCGTGCGACTGGATGATGGCGTGTTGATACACCAGTTCCAGCAGTCTCTTCATCAGGATGGGGTGGACGCGGCGCTACGGTTGACCTCGATGGAAGGCAGCGTTGGGGCCATTGGGCCGGCCCAGACCGCTGATGTCACCGTGGGGCTGCCAGAGGGGGAGTACGTCCTCATCTGCCTGGTAACGAGTCCAAGCGACGGTGTCGCTCATGCCCTCAAGGGCATGGCCCAACCCCTGACAGTGCCAGGCACCCCATGAAGGTCGACCGAATCATGTCACCCGGACTCCGCAGGTTCGCGCTCACCGCACACGTCACTACCACGTCCGGTTGGCGCGGCGTGACCCGACCTCGGACCGGGCGTTCCAAAAGCGGTCCTGGAGGAACAGTACGATCTGAGCGGTCAGGAGATACAAAATGATGCATGCGTTCCGCGAAACGCTGCACTCGCTTCGCGCTTCGCGCTTCGCCCATCTTCGCATGCTATGTGCTGGCCACACTTGTGTTAGCTGCCTTCATCGGTCTAATGTTCGGTCAGATGGCCTGGCAGCTCGACTTCTTCCTCCCTGGAGGATTTGGCCAAATGACGCACGGCGCGGTGGAATCCCACCGCGTCCACGACCTCACGTTCGGGTATCTCGTCACGACGGGGATCGTCGCGGTACTCGCCCAGCTCCGTCGGCCTTCGAAGAACGTCGCCGGCATGTTGATGGCACTTATTCCCTTTGCCGGGTTGGCACCAGTTGCTGTCCTCTCAGACGCGGGAGTAATAGAGCGAAACCCGTTGTACCTTGTCGCCGCACTGACGGCTATTGCAGCATTTCTTCACCCGACCGGGCGTGCTTTCTTCCGTTCGTTCAGTGTCGCGAGAATCAACTGGGTCATGCTCGGATTGGTTGGTATCGCGGCCGTGCCGCTGTTCTCATTCGCATCCACCAACATCCGGCTGCAAGGGACCGTCCTCGACGATCATGCCGGCTTGGGCCACTACGCCTTCATGGCTGCCTTCGCCGTCACTGTCATCGGGGTAGGCCTGTTGGCGAGTCTGCGACCTGATGGCTGGAGGCTCACGGCGAGGGTCGCCGGCCTCCTTCCGGCCCTCCTCGGGTTCAGCTCGGTGATGTACCCTGACGCATCGTCGAGTCTCGGCCTGGCCTGGGCACTCGCGGCTATTGCCTGGGGAGTCGTGTTCATCGCGACGGCCGAACTCACCCAGGATGCGGAGTTCCCGGGACGTCATATCGAAATCGGAACGGTAGAGAAGCAGAGTGGGTAGCGCTGGTGAAGATTCAGCCGCGCAACACGTTTCATGATGACCATGACTGTCCACACAGGTCACGAATTCACCCTCGGGGATATCACGACGCGGCGGGAACACGCTGTAACCCAGGGAGACACACATGGCTGACCCGCCCCGCTACCCCGACACGAGTGACGACACCGGCGCCAGGTCCGGTCACGGAGCGCCCGCCAACAGACCACGTTGGGTGACAGTCGTTGGGATCATCGTCATCGTCCTGTTCGTGCTGTTTCTGATACTCCAGCACCTCATTGGTGGTGGCATGGCTGGCCTGCACCAGTGAGCGAGCTGGGCAGCGGCGAAACGGTCGTCAGCGTCGATTCGCTGAGCAAGCGTTACGGCGATGTGCTCGCGCTCGATGGCTTGACGTTCTCGCTACAGGCGGGGACGGTCACCGGGTTTCTCGGACCCAACGGCGCGGGCAAGACGACCGCGTTGCGACTGCTGCTCGGCCTCGTCCAACCCACGTCTGGGACGGCGCTCATCTTCGGACAGCGCTACCATGAGCTCAAGGATCCCGCTCGGAAGGTCGGCGCGGTGCTCGAGTCAAACGACTTCCACCCAGGCCGCTCGGGCCGCGATCACCTGCGCGGCATCGCTCTGGCCGCGCGGATCGATGGCGCCCGTGTCGATGAGGTACTGGAGATCGTCGGTCTCGCGGCGGCCTCACGGCGGCGAGTGCAGACCTACTCGTTAGGTATGCGACAGCGACTTGGGCTGGCAGGCGCGCTGCTTGGCGACCCGGAGCTGCTTATCCTGGATGAACCCGCGAACGGGTTGGACCCCGCTGGCACTCGCTGGCTGCGCGACCTCCTGCGGCGCTTCGCCGGGCAGGGCCGCAGTGTGCTCGTCTCCAGCCACCTGCTGGCCGAGATCGCCCAGACCGTCGACCAGGTCCTGATCATCGATCGCGGACGCCTGCTCGCAAGCACTCATATCGATCAACTGACCGGGCAGGGCCGTACGCTCGAAGACCTGTACCTCGAATTGACCGAGAAGGACAGCCTGACATGAACGCCATCCTGCGATCGGAGCTGCTCAAGCAGCGCACAACCCGGACGAACGTGGGACTGGCGCTCGGCCTCGTCGGCCTGCTCCTGTTCATCGTCCTCTTGCATGCCGTGAACCTCCCTGCAAATGAGCTTGAGCGCCGCTCCGGTCAGTTGATGGTGTTCGGTTGGGGAACTGCCATCGGAACACTGTTCGCCGCACTGCTCGGCGCGCTATCGATCACCGGCGAATTCCGCTACGGCACGATCCGGCCAACGCTCCTCACCACCCCAGGTCGCGCGCGCGTGATCGCCGCGAAGGTCTGCGCCAGCGCGCTGACCGGGAGCGTGCTCGGCCTGCTCGCCGGGGCGCTCGCCGCCAGCTCTGGAAGCGTCGCGCTGGCCGCACGCGGCATCGACATCCAGCTCAGCGTCAGCGACTATGCTCTCCTCATCGGCGGCGGCGCTGTCGCAGCCAGCTTCTGGGCGGCGATCGGCGTCGGCATCGGCGCGCTCGTGCGCGACCAGACCGTATCCATCGCAGGCATCTGCGCCTGGATGCTGCTCGTCGAGCCACTGCTGCTTGCAAACCTCTCCGACGAAACCAGGTACGCTCCCGCCGCCGCCGCTGGCGCGCTCGCCGGAGCAACCGCCCCAATGCATCTCCCCGACCTCTTCAACCCCGCGATCGGTGCTCTGCTGCTCGCCGTCTACGCAACCGTGATTGCCGCAGCCGGATCGACGGTCATGGCCCGCCGAGACATCACGTAAACACGCGAGCGCTCCACAAAGCAATGCGCTCGCCCTTACGAGCACACCGCTCTGCGCCGTGCTTTTCTCAACGCCCCGTCGCCCCGAACCAGTTCCGGGACGGCACGATAGCGGACCTCCGCGATCGTTGAGTCCCATCAGACTGGACACTCGAGTGTCAGCAGCCTCCGAACGAATCCGAGACGCTCATAGAATCGCACCGCTCCTTCGTTGGCAACGTAGGCGCTGACCGATACTCGTACCACGTGATGACCGTCACACCAGCCAATGAACGCACGCACCAGTTGCTCGCCGACACCTCCGCTGCGGCTGTCATGGTGGACGAACATACTCTCCAGCACCGCCATTTCAATCGGGCGGAGGCTGTTTCGAGCTTTCGTGTACCCAACCAGGTAGCCCACGAGACCGCTGTCCGCCTCCGCCACCAGGCATAGACTCGTTTCCGCTTCGATGTGGCGCGTGAAGTAGTCGTGGCCTTCGTCGTATGACCAGTCTGCGTAATGCACGCGGCGCGGTCATCTACGAAGGCACGCGCGAGATTCACCAGCTCGTCCAGGCGTCCTACGCGCTGGGCTACCGGGTCGACAAGCCGCTGCGCTGCCCGCAGCCACCGGCCCAGGCGTTCGAGACACACGAACTGGTCACGGCATAGGAACCGGCGCGGGCCACGACGACGAGACCGACGGACGGCTAGCCAGCAGCGCTGGCCGTTCCCACGCTATGCAAAGGTGGCGAAGCTGGCCGGGATGGATGCGGTGTCAGGGTGAAAGACGCAACGCCGGCCGGAGTATTCTCCGACCGCCTGCCAACGATGACGCACAAAGGCCGCTAGGGCTTTGCGCGGATCAGTTCCCCAACCTCCTGGAGCAGTTGCTCGGACTCCTGTGGAGGGAACAACACATTGGCTTCCACATACGGGCTGTCTGGCCGAGCTTCGCCACTCTCCGGGAGCGTGAAGCGCCACGGAAACCCATATGACGTCGCGACGTATTCCGCTGACGGATCGACCTCAGGCACCACTTTGACGAAGAACAGGTAGCGCACACCCTCTTCTATCGGAATGTACTCAGTAAACTGCTCACGCGCCGTTTCGACCAACTCTGGCGTAATGGTAGCTGGAAGAGGCTGCTTCTCGTCGTAGAAGACTCCCTCCATTTGCACGACGCTTTGGACGTCAGGACCATCACCCTGCAGGTAGCGTTCGACCTGGACCTCATAGACCTGACCAAGGTGAAAGAGATGCTTGTCAGGCTGACTGATGTCGTTCACATCTCGAGCCGTGTTCACCACCTCACCATGACCACGCACCGTGCCGATGAAGATGATCGGTGACAGGTCGACGAGTTCCTCCAGCGACCCTACAATCGCCGGATCGCCGTGGTATACCATCCGAGACTCGCCGCCTGGATTGGAACTGGAGGCGGTAATGGTGGCGGTGGCGACATCCACTGTGCCGCTACTCTCTATCTCCTCATCCGCGGTTGGATTGGCTGGCTCAGCAGTCGAGTTTGCCGCCTCACTGGTCGCAGCAGGCGGAGCGGATTTATCCATCTGCGGCGAGGAACCCTGCTCAGCTTCCCCGCATGCAGCAAGAACCAGTGACACGGCCACAAGACAGATGAGCGTCCTGATTGTTCGCATCTGACTTCGCCTTCCTGAGGTGCCGACACGCGCAGGCCAAGGTAAACCTGCTACTAAGTAGGTGCTGGTAAATTCGTGGGGTATGCGTTAGCTTCCCATCGAGGAGGTAGCGTGATGCGCGACCACGTCATTGGTCCTGTGCGGCTCAGCGAGGCTGAGCGAATGACCATTCGGACGATG
>Ga0136611_10003295_pt1 | contig 11308 bp, 18 predicted proteins | sample AntDrymUQ2232306_2_FD_106645 | JGI IMG/M metagenome (GOLD analysis project Ga0136611, IMG submission 106645) | Polar desert sand microbial communities from Dry Valleys, Antarctica - metaG UQ223 (23.06) | ecosystem: Environmental > Terrestrial > Soil > Desert | place: Antarctica: Dry Valley... | reverse complement strand
GATGCAGGTGTCGCGGCGCTGCTTGCCGAGGCCGCCTGCAGAGGGGCGGCGTACAACGTTCGGGTGAATGTCATGTCGCTCACGGACACATCCCGAGGAGAGCAGCTTGCGCGCGAAGCTTCGGAGCTGGTCCACGCAACGTCGCTTTACGCGTCAGCGGTTTCGGCCGCGGTGGAACGGGCTCTTACAAAGTAGAGTGCGCCCGCTCGAACGTGCCTGTGTTTAGTCCCGTGGGCAAGGGTTCTTCGCCTGTCCCACATCGCATGGTAACTCTGACTGATGCATTTCGAGGGCCCGGACGGTTTCGAGAGGTTGGTGGCAGGCCAGCGGTCCCGCGTCTGATATCTGTCTTCCTCGGTGGCTCTACGATCCCGCCTGCATCGCCTTCGCGCAGCACCCGTTTTTTCGATGGGATCCCATGCATAATCTCGTTGTTGATAGACTGCGGCTACTCGCCTGGCTTTCCGCTTCACACCCACGAGCTCCCGGTGCCACCACGTCGATCGCTTTACCGGGCCCCGCGCGTGAACCCGGAACATTTGTTGCTGCTCTAATGGCGCACATAGGCATTCTGCGCGTGCGTACGCGTCGAGTTCCACAACGGTCCCCACTTCTTCGATGTTGTTATGCAGCCAGTTCTAATCGCACGGCGTCGTTTTATCCTGCCGCAGGTTGCTGACTGTTTAGCCTCGCCTTGGCCGGTTGCTACGAGTCGTTTGGTGGAACTGCCTGCACACTTGGGTTCAACACCTTCGACGGAACAGCCTTCCTGACCAATTCCCACTGCTCGCAGTATCGCGGCCCGGAAGCCAATCCTACTATCCAGTACCAGCCGAATCGGACAATCGGCGCTGGTCTCGGGTACGAAACCAACGATCCAAGCTACTTTAGCGCCGCGACAGCCTGGGATTGTCCGACAGAGCTGATGAAGGTGCAGATATAGCGACACCGCCGTCTCACGTATTCGAGCGGCGCTGCTCCTGGTTTAGCATGACAAGGGAAAATCTATCGCACTGCCTTCGCAAGCTTTGGCACGGGCGCGCACGGGTCGAAAGACATAGTCGGGGACATGCCCATTACGGAAGAAGAGGGGAATTTCACACCGCAGGGAACGCTCCTGGACAAGATTGGTTTCGCGAGCGGCTGGACATATGGCTACACCGTCGCGACGTGCGTGGATAGCCGAGCGGATGCCGGCTAGTGGTATCTTTGACAGGACGTCGTTGAAGCCGAGGCTACAGGCGGCGATAGCGGCTCGCCAGTCTTTGAATACCGGGTGGACCCTTTGTTTGGCACAATTTCACTGAAACTATTTGGGCTCTTGCGAGGTCGCGATGGAATTTATCCAGGTTATAATTTTTAGCCCGTTGTGAGCGATTTTTCAGGAAGTCGGATACAGCACAGTGACACGCTAAGAAAGTGTCTTGCCCGCTAGTCGGGAAGTATGGCCGATCAGTAAGAGCCCTAGCGATCATTGCTGCCGCGTTATTACCAGGGTGCGTGTCAGGCGAGTCCGCTGTTGCCCGGTCTCAGCTGCGCCCATGGTGCGGAGGTGACGCGGGTACATCAACTCCTGGATCGCCGGCCAAAACCCCCGCTGCAAGCAGTCTGCCCCCTGGCTTTTCATCGGCGATGCGAGTCAAATCCGTAGTCACTCGGAACGAGTTCAGCGTCCGCTTTTCAGGCATCGTTTGGAACGCGACACCACACGAACTGATATTGCGTCTCGGCGGCGCCTCTCCCGAAGCGGGTGTCGATTACTCCGTAGCCGACTCTGCCGGTCGCGTCGTTTGGAGACGGGACGCGGGCATAGGCAAGGATCTGGCACTCATGTTGATTCCGGTTGCCTCCGGCGATTCAATTACGTTTTTCCATGACTGGAACCTGCGCGACTACCGGGGATTCCGCCTGGCGCCAGGCAGGTATTGCGCGCGGGCGCGTGCGTACGTGGGCGGCGACTGGGCCGACGCGGGCGGCGGCAGGGCCGACGTAGGGAACCCCCAGCCGTTCCAAATCAGCCCGTAACCTCCTCGCCCGGTCATCGACCCCTCTACCCTTCCGTCAACACCCTCGGCCCATTCTCCGTCACCGCCACCGTATGCTCGAAGTGCGCTGACCTCATCCCATCTGCCGTCACGATAGTCCACCGGTCGGGCATTGTTCTGATCCCTGGCTTCCCGACATTCACCATCGGTTCAATAGCGATCGTCAGACCCGGCACCAACCGGATGCCGCGTTTGGGTTTCCCGTAATTCGGCACCTGCGGCTCTTCATGAAAACCAGTTCCGATTCCATGACCTACCAGATCGCGAACCACACTGAACCCCGCGCGTTCGACCACCTGCTGTACTGCCGCGCCAATGTCACCAAGCTGGTTTCCTGCCCTCGCCGCATCGACCCCGGCGTCGAGCGCTTCACGCGTAACGTCGAGCAATCTCTGAGACTCCTCGGCCACGGCACCAACTGCCACCGTCGTCGCGGAATCAGTGTGGTACCCTTCGTACTGTACCCCGACGTCGATCGACACGACATCCCCCTCGATGAGCACCCTCTTTTTAGATGGGATCCCATGCACTATTTCATTGTTGATCGATGTGCAGATACTCGCCGGAAAGTCGTACAACCCCTTGAACGACGGAACCGCCCCCGGATGCCCCCGAATGAAATCCTCGGCTATGACATCGAGATCGGCTGTCGTCATCCCGGGCTTCACCGAACGCTCCATCAGCTTCACGGTGTCCGCCAGAATCTTTCCGCCCCGTGCCATGATGTCGACCTCGCGCCGGGACTTGAGCTGAATCATTCCTCGAGCAGCGCTTTCAGGGCGCGATCGGTAATCGCTTCGACGGGGCCAGTAGCATCAACCTTCACGAGGCACATCTTCTTCTCCTTCGCCCACTCGATCACCGGCGCGGTCTGAGCTTCGTAAACACGCAAGCGATTGCGGATCGACTCTGGCTCATCGTCCTTGCGCCGCACCAGCGTGCCTCCGCATTTCTCGCAATCGGCACCGGACTCGAGCCCCCTGTACGGCGTCTGGCAATTCTCACACACCGTACGACCCCCCAACCGCATCACCAGCTCATTCTCGGCGACATCAAAAAGGACGAACTTGTCCACTTTCCTGCCGAGCTCGGCGAGCATCACCGTGAGGCCCTCAGCCTGGGGCACCGTGCGCACCACACCGTCGAGGATGGCTCCCCGGACGGCCTCTGGCGACGTCAGCACTTCCTTCATCATGCCGAGGATGACGGAATCCGGGACAAGATCGCCGCGGTCCATGAACGCCTTGGCCGCAAGGCCCTGCTCGGTGCCGTCCCTGACGGCAGCTCGCAACACGTCGCCGGTTGCCACCTTCGGAATTCCGAGGTGGGCGGCCAGCCGCTCGCCCTGAGTGCCCTTGCCCGCCCCAGGGGGGCCAAGCAGTACCGCTATCATCTGGGCGCGGCGGGGGCTAGAAGCCGCCGCCCATCGCCTGCCGGCCGCGATACCGCACGCGGCCTTTCTTCATGAATCCGTCGTACTTCCGCAACAGCAGGTGCTGCTGGATCTGCGCCATGGTGTCGAGCGCAACACCTACAACGATGAGCAGGGACGTTCCGCCGAACTGGAACGGAACGTTGATGACGTCGGCAATGAATACCGGCAGCAACGCGATGAACGTGAGGAATATTGCCCCCGGAAGCGTGATCCGGGTGACGACATGATCGATGTATTCAGCCGTCTTCGACCCCGGTTTGACGCCCGGAATGAATCCGCCCTGTTTCTTCAGATTCTCGGACAGATCGATCGGGTTGAAGATGATCGACGTGTAGAAATACGTGAAGAATACGATAAGGGCCGCTGATAGCACGTAGTAAAGCCAGGTGCCCGGCTGGAAAAGCTCGGCCGCCTGCTGGGCGCCGGGGTTGCCGCTGAACTGGGCGATCGCCCCCGGCACAATGATTACCGATTGCGCGAAAATGATCGGCATAACGCCGGAAGCATTGACACGAAGCGGTATGAAATTCTTTGCCGCTTCACGCATCCTGCCGCGGGCCATCGTACGCTGCGGGATTTGAATCATAACCCGCCGCGCAGCCATCGTGATCGCGATCGTCCCTGCAACCACCCCAAGCATCACGAAGCCGAGTAAGAGGAGTGCAAGGGGCGCCAATGCGCCCGTCTGAACGAAACGGAAGGTACTGAAGATGCCCGGCCAGAACCGCTCGATGATCGAGAAGAAAATGATGAGGCTGGCGCCGTTCCCAAGCCCGCGCTCGGTGATCTGTTCGCCGAGCCACATGACGAAGATCGCGCCGGCAGTGAGGAACAGCACCATCTGCGCGATGAACCCGAAACCCGGGTTGATGACTGCGTTCTCGAGCGACGAGGTGAAAAGCGCAAAGCCGTAGGCTTGCACCACCGCCAGCAACACGGTGAAATACCGCGTCCATTGCGTGATTTTCTTCCGGCCTTCCTCGTCCTTCTGCATCTTCTCGACTGTCGGCACGACGGCGCCGGCGATCTGCATGAAGATGCTCGCCGATATGTACGGCATGATGCCGAGCGCAAAGACCGTTGCGCGCGACAAACCTCCGCCGACGAAGAGATCGTACAGCCCGAGGATGCCGCCGCCGCCCTGATTTCTGAAGAAATCAGTGAGCGCTACTACATCGACACCCGGAACCGTGATGTGCGCACCTGTGCGATAAAGCACAAGGCATAGGAACGTAAACGTGATCTTCTGCCACAGTTCGGGCGTGTTGTAGATGTTCTGGACCGCCGCCGCTGGGTTGTTTTGTGCCATGTTACTCCTCGACGCGGCCCCCGGCCGCCTCGATCTTCTCGCGTGCGCCCGCGCTCATCTTGATACCGCGGATAATGACTGCACGAGACAGATCGCCATTGGCAAGCACTTTCGCGGGGCCCTTTCGCGCATTGATGAGCCCCGCTTCGACGAGCGACTCCCGCGTGGCCTCGACTCCTGCAGGCAGGCGCTGCTCGAGATCGCTCAGACGAACGACCTGATGCTCTATCCGAAAGATATTCGTGAACCCACGCTTCGGCAGTCGCCTGGTGAGCGGCATCTGTCCGCCTTCGAACTGCGGCTTGCCACCACCGGGGCCATGATGTCCCGCACGGGCCTTGCTGCCCTTGTGCCCCTTGCCGGAGGTTTTGCCTGTTCCCGATCCGGGTCCGCGGCCAATCCGCTTTCGATTACGGTGCGAGCCGGGCGCTGGCACGAGGTTGTGCAGACCCAGCCGTTCCACGCTCTCCGGAGCGTCGGATTCCATCACTGCGTTCTTTTTTGCCACGGCTCTATTCCTCGACCGTCGTCACTTCTATCAAGTGACGAACGCGTTTGATCTGTCCGCGGAGTGATGCCGAATCCTGCACCGTGATTTCCGCCTGATGGTGTCTCAGACCCATCGCTTCAAGGGTCTGTCGCATGCGCCACGAGTGACCGATGCCGCTCCGCACCTGCCGGATGCGCACTTTGCCATTGGTAAGAATCGACTTGGGCGTAGTGCGAGGCCCTTTCGTATTCCACCACACATGAGTTCTAGCCAAGTTGTGACTCCCTTACTTTCGCCCGCGACCGGTAGCCGAGCGAGCTGACTTCGATACCGCGCTCGCGCGCGATCTCTTCTACTGTAGTGAGCTGCTTGAGACCATCGAGCGCCGCCAGTACCATGTTGTGAGGGTTGGTGGAGCCCAGGCTCTTGGTGAGAATATCCGTCACTCCGGCGCACTCCATGATTGCGCGCACGGCACCGCCGGCAATTACACCGGCACCCGGTGCGGCGGGCTTCATCAGAACCTTGCCCGCCCCATGCCGGCCGACGACTTCATGCGGAATGGTGCCGCCCGTCATCGGTACGCGCGCCATGTTGCGGCGCGCACCGTCAACGGCCTTGCGAACCGCCTCGGAAACTTCGTTTGCCTTGCCAGTCGCAAATCCGACCTTGCCCTGTGCGTCACCCACCGCGACGAGCGCGTTAAAAGAAAATCGGCGTCCGCCCTTTACGACCTTGGCAACGCGGTTGATGGCAATGACGTTCTCGACAAGCTCGCTGCCCCCCTCCCCACGTCCGCCGTCACGTCCGCCTGGCGCACCTCGGCCCCCATCACGCGAGCGACCAGGTCCGCCATCGCGGCCACCACCACCAGGCCCGCCGCCAGGACCGCCGGGGCCACCTCGACCACCGCCGGGGCCACCGCGACCGCCACCAGGGCCGCCGGGACCACCGCGCCCGCCGCCGCCACCACGTCCGCCGCGGCCGCCAGGACCGCCAGCACCGCCACCGCTGCGCGCGCTCCGGCCGGGGCCACTGCGCGCAGCTGGCGCACCAGCTGGACGCTCATCGCCTGCTGGCGCTCCCCCTTCCTGATTCTCTTCAGCCATTGCTTAAAACTCCAGCCCGCCTTCGCGGGCCCCGTCGGCCACTGCTTTCACGCGGCCGTGATACTTGTAACCGCCACGGTCGAAAACGACCATCGTGATGCCGGCATCCTTCGCCTTCTGGGCGATACGCTTGCCGACTTCGGCGGACTTCTCCGTTCTCCTGCCTTCCAACCCTGTATCTGAAACCGTCATCAGCGTCCGCATCGACACGTCGTCAACGAGCTGCGCGTAGATGTGCTTGAGCGAACGATAGATCACCAGCCGCGGCCGCTCGCCCGTGCCATTCACCTTCTTCCGAACCCGGAAGTGGCGGCGCGTGCGCAAGCCCGACCGGGTGCGTGGAATTGCCATCTTGCCCATTACTTGCCTCCCGCCTTTCCGGCCTTACGCCGAATCTGCTCGCCTGCGTACTTGATGCCCTTGCCCTTGTAGGGCTCGGGTGGGCGGAGACTCCGAAGCTCGGCAGCCACTTGCCCAACGATTTCCTTGTTTGCACCCTCGACGAGGATCTGCGTCGGCAACGGGGCCTTGAGCGTGATTCCCTGCGGAGCCTTGTACTCGACAGCATGCGAGAAGCCGAGTGCGAGCTGCAATCCATACGGGCGGGTTTCCGCCTTGTATCCAACGCCAACGATGTCGAGTTGTTTAACGAAACCCTTAGTCACACCTTCCACCATGTTGGCGATCAGCGTACGGCTGAGGCCGTGAAGGGACTTGTGGCGCGCTTCGTCAGACGGGCGTGCAACCGTGAGTTTGCCATCTTCATGGGTGACCTTCATGTCGCCGGGGATCGTGCGCGACAGCTCGCCTCGCGGCCCCTTTACAGTGACCCTGTTACCGTCGAGCGTAATCGTGACGCCGGACGGAACATCGATCGGATTTTTTCCAATTCTTGACATTATATGGGCTCCCTTATTACCAGACGAGAGCCAGGATCTCGCCACCGGTGCGCTTCTGGCGCGCCTGGCGGTCCGACATCAGGCCCTGCGAAGTGCTGAGGATCGCCATGCCAAGCCCGTTCCGCACCCGCGGAATCTCGCCAACTCCGACATACTTGCGGAGTCCCGGCGTCGACACGCGCTGAAGCTGGCGAATAACCGGCTGACCACCCTGCGCGTATTTCGATACTACGCGCAACGTCTTCCGGCCCGTCTCTTCCTCGAGGGTTCTGTAATCCTGAATGAAGTGGTTCTCCTTCAGGATCTTGGCAATCTCGACTTTCATTTTCGAACCCGGCATATCTACACGGCGGTGCTTTGCCCCCTGGGCATTGCGGATGCGTGTCAACATGTCGGCTATCGGATCTGTCATGCTCATGTAATTCGTGTCCTCGTTCTGACGTTTCTGTTACCGTTAACCAGTCCGCATTTCGCAGTCAGTCCGCAGTCCGCACCGGCTGTGAGTCCGCAGTCCTCGGTCAACCCGCCCCAGACAATCAGAAAGTGATTGTTTACCAACTCGCCTTGCGCACGCCCGGGATCAGTCCCGAAAGTGCCAGCTCGCGAAAGCAGATTCTGCATACGCCGAAAGTTCTCAAAAACGCGCGCGATCGCCCACAGCGTCCGCACCGATTGTGCTGGCGCGCCATGAACTTCGGCTTGCGCTTGCTCTTCTCCACCATGGCTTTGCGTGCCATCAGATATTCTCTCTGCTGAAGTGTGTGCTGCGCATCAGGCCTGCACGATCACGGGCTTTTCATCGCCCTTGAAAGGCATGCCAAGCTCGCGCAACAAAGCGAGGGCCTGATCGTCCTTGCTCGTCGTGGTGACAAAGGTGATGTCCATTCCGTGAACCTGATCCACCATGTCGTAGTTGATCTCTGGAAAAATCATCTGCTCCTTTACACCAAGGCTGTAGTTGCCCCGACCGTCGAACGACCGCGTATTTATGCCCCGAAAATCACGAATGCGTGGAATCGCGACAGTGATGAAACGATCCATGAACTCCCACATCCGGGCGCCTCTCAGCGTTACCGCCGCGCCGATTTCCTGACCCTCGCGAAGTCCGTAGTTGGCGATCGACTTCTTCGCCTTCCGGCGAACCGGACGCTGTCCGGTTATGATCGCCAGCTCTTCTACGACCTTGTCGAGAACTTTGGGATTCTTGATTGCTTCGCCGACACCACAGTTGACGACGATCTTCTCGACCGTCGGAATCTGATGGATGTTCTTGAGGCCGAGCTGCTCCATGAGACGCGGACGAATGGTATCCTGATAGTATTTTTTGAGGCGCGGCGCAGGAATTGGAAGTCCAGCGCCTGTGTGCTCGGGCTGCGTGTACTCCTCGCGTTTCTTCGCCGCGGCCTTGGCGGTCTTGCTCTGCTGCGCTTCCTTGGGCGCGCCTCCGCCCTTGGACCCGCCCTTGCCGCCAGCCTTGGAATCCTTCCCGCCCTTCGCGCCTTTAGCGCCCTTGCTGTCTTTAGTCGCCATTTATTCCTCTCCGGTCAGCGTGTCCGGGGGATAGGCTCCCCCGTACGCACGCCAACACGTTCTTTCGTACCATCGGTGTCAATTCGAGCCTTGGTGCGCGTTGGCTGCCCGGTCTTCGCGTCGATCAGCATCAGATTCGACGAGTGCACCGGTGCCGGTGCCTCGATGATCCCGCTCTGATCCTCAGGCCCGCGAGCCTTGCGGTGCTTCTTCACGATATTGATGCCCTCGACGAGCACGCGGCCGGTCTTGGGATAAGTGCGCAGTACCTTGCCATCCCTGCCCTTGTCGTCTCCGCGCATCACCCGCACTGTATCGTTCTTCGACACATGCATCTTCACCCGCTCGGCGTTGATACCGTGGCGGACGCGGCTGCGCTTGCCCGCTTTCTTTCTGTGCTTCAGATCTCTCATGCTAGATCACCTCTGGCGCAAGCGACACGATCTTCATGTACTTCTTCTCGCGTAGCTCGCGCGCCACTGGTCCGAAAATGCGGGTGGCACGCGGCTCACCTGCTTCATTGATGATGACAATGGCGTTCTCGTCGAAGCGGATATAGGAGCTGTCCTTGCGGCGGGTTTCCTTCGCCGTGCGGACGACAACGCCGCGCGCAACCTCCGACTTCTTCACCGTTCCGTTCGGCAAGGCGTTCTTCACGGCGACGATGACGACATCGCCCAATCCCGCATACCGTCTTCGGGTGCCGCCAAGCACACGGATGACGAGCGCCGTCTTCGCACCCGAATTATCCGCGACCTTGACCACCGATTCCTGTTGAATCATTGCAAATCCTGGGTTCTTTGAGCGTCAGTTGAATCGAACGGCTATCTGGCCCGCTCGACGATTTCGACGACGCGCCACCGCTTGTCCCTGGACATCGGGCGAGTCTCCATGATCCGCACCGTGTCTCCGGTCTTCGCATCGTTCTGTTCGTCGTGCGCCTTCAGCCGCTTGGTTCGCCGCACCATCTTGCCGTACACCGGGTGTTGAACCCGGCGCTCGATCGAGACGACAACGGTCTTCTCCATCTTGTCGCTGACCACGAGACCGATCCGCGTCTTGCGCGCGGAGCGTGCTGCAGCCGTCGTGTTCTGCTGTGTCTCAGCCATTCTTCCCTGCCCTCTTGCTCGTGCGAGTACCAGCAGTCCTGGCGCGGCGGATGCGGCGCGTCTTTGCGCCCCTCGCCTTCGGAAGCGATGCCGATGTGCCGGCTTCCCTGATTCCGATGATCTTCTCACGCAACACCGTCTTGAGCCGCGCTACGTTCTTGCGAATCACGCGCAGCCGAAGCGGATCCTCGAGAGTCTCCGTTCCCGCGCGAAACTTGAGACGAAACCGTTCCTCTTCCATTTCAGAGATGCGGGCGAGAATGTCCGCCTCGCCCATCTCGCGAATATCCTTACTCAGCATCTGTATGCGCCTCCTCACGAGCCACGAACTTCGTTTTCACGCCGAGCTTGGCACCGGCGAGTGCCATCGCCTTCTTCGCGATCTCCGGCGTCACACCCTCGAGCTCGAACATCACGCGGCCAGGCTTCACCACCGCCACCCAACCCTCAGGTGATCCCTTACCCTTGCCCATGCGCGTCTCGGCAGGCTTTTTCGTAATCGGCTTGTCCGGGAAAATCCGGATCCAGACTTTTCCGCCACGCTTGATGTGTCGAGTAAGCGCCACACGAGCCGCTTCGATCTGACGGTTGGAAATCCATCCGGGCTCGAGCGCCTGCAGGCCGTACGCGCCGAACGCCACCGTCGAGCCACGCGTCGCAAGGCCTTTCATGCGCCCCTTGAACATCTTTCGAAACTTCACTCTCTTCGGACTCAGCATCGTTCTATTCTCCTAGACGCCGGTCGAGTAGGTCTTGCCGCGACGGTCTTCGACAATCTCGCCCTTGAAGATCCAGACCTTGACACCGATGGTGCCGAAGGTGGTCTTCGCGGTGGATGTCGCGTAATCGATGTCGGCACGGAGTGTGTGCAATGGCACGCGCCCTTCGTGATAGCCCTCCGTCCGCGCGATTTCAGCGCCACCGAGACGCCCGCCGCACTTGATCTTGATTCCGCCGGCGCCCATCCGCATGGTGCTCTGCACCGCGCGCTTCATGGCGCGGCGGAACGAGATCCGCTGCGCAAGCTGATTGGCGATGTTGTCCGCCACCAACTGTGCATCGAGCTCCGGACGCTTTATCTCTTCGACATTGATGCCGACTTCCTTGCCACTGATCTGCGCCAGCTCGTCGCGAAGCTGATCGACTTCGGTGCCCTTCTTACCGATGACGACACCCGGACGCCCGGTGTGAATCGTGACCACGACCTTGCCCGGCTTCCGCTCGATGCGGATGTCCGCGATCGCGGCATGCCCAAGACGCTGCTTGAGATAGTTGCGAAGCAGCTCGTCCTCGCGCAGCAGCGCTGGAAAGTCACGGTTGTTCGCGTACCATGTGGAGCGCCACGTCTTGGATATTCCAAGACGAAAGCCGATCGGATGTGT
>Ga0136611_10003294_pt1 | contig 11308 bp, 10 predicted proteins | sample AntDrymUQ2232306_2_FD_106645 | JGI IMG/M metagenome (GOLD analysis project Ga0136611, IMG submission 106645) | Polar desert sand microbial communities from Dry Valleys, Antarctica - metaG UQ223 (23.06) | ecosystem: Environmental > Terrestrial > Soil > Desert | place: Antarctica: Dry Valley... | reverse complement strand
GAATCTTCGCTCGGCCTCAGCTCTAGCCGACTTGCCCATTAATTGGCGGAGATCTGCATCGAGGGCAAGGCGCGTGATCTGAGCAGCCAGGCTGACCGCGTCACCAGGATTAGCACAGGCCGCGAAAGATCCTTCAGCAACGATTTCAGCGGCGCCGCCTAGGGGACTGACTATGACCGGGCGCGCGGTTGCCATGGCCTCGGCGATGACCAGACCGAAAGGCTCCGGCGAGGTGCTGGCGTGGACGATGACGTCGAGCGTGCGCATGGCGGACGGCACATCCGGGATATGGCCCGTAAAGAATACGCGATCCGAGATGCCCAATGATGCCGCCAGCTCCTTCAGTCTTTCGAGATTCTCCTGCTTGGTTCCGGTTGCATAGATCGGCCCACCGATGATGTATGCTGCAATAGGTAGCGATCGATCGATAAGCGATACGGCGCGAAGAAAAACGGAATGACCTTTCCACGGCGCCATCGTAGCTACGAGGCCGATCCTCACGGGAACCAAGCCCGAGCGAACGACCCCGAACATCTCATCGAGGTCCAGCTTCGCTCCGTCAGGTCGAAATACCGCCAGATCGACCCCGTTCATGATCGTGCGTATGGGGAGCCGGTTGCCGCAAGTGGCTCTCAAATCAGCAGCAACGCTTCGTGAATTGGCCACGCATAATGCACAGCGTGGAGACAGAAAGCGAAGAACGCGAGCCATGACCGGCCGGGACGAAGTGAAGTCGTGCATATGCCAGAGCAGAACTGATTCCGCCGGTTTCGCCATTGCTCCGATTCCATGCATCTTCAGTCCGTTGGTGTGAACTACGTCTGGCCGATACTTGACCAGACGTTGTCGGAGCCGAAACGCGTAGCGAAGGATCGATGGAACGGCGGCGACCGCTCGTGCGGTGACAAGGGTCCGCCTGGCCCCACCTCGCGACGTGGCGTCACCAAGGTGGGATAGCGCGAGTGGGAACAGTAGTACGGTACACGGAACCCCCAGCTTCGCCAGTTCGTCGGCCAACTCGCCATCACTTGAGACTATGACATGGAGTTCCCAGTCTGGCTCGAACTCCCGGATACCTCGAAGCAGGTCCAGAAGACACCTCTCGGCGCCACCGATAGTGCCTGACGGATTAAGGAATGCGATTCGCACGGTTAGATCAGCGGGCGATTAGTGCGCAGCGAGGCTATGATAGAGTTGAGCGAGCTGACGGGCGTGCTCGCTCCACGAATATTGTTGCGCGTGTATGATACCGGCTGCGATTCGCTCCGACCAACGGTTAGGGTGATTGTCGTGTTCGTCGAGCAGAGCAAGGATTGCGGTTGCCCACGCGCCGCCATCGCCGACAGGAGCATAAGCAGCAGCAGCGCCGCCGACTTCGCGCAGGACTTCGATATCGCTCGCAAGTACGGGTGTGCCACAGGCCATGGCCTCGGTCACCGATAGCCCGAAACCTTCCCTCTCGGAGGGCAGGACGACAAGGGTCGCGCGGCGATACACGGCGGCGAGGGTTGCTCGGCCGAGGAAAGGCAAGACGGTGATTGAGTTTTCAAGGCCGAGTTCTGATACCATCCTCGCCTGGGAGTCGGTGAACGGGCCACCAACTCTGATGAGGCGCGCGTCGGGGCGATCGCCGAACACTGATGCGAAGAATCTAAGAAGGGTGTCGATCCGCTTGCGTGGTATAGTGCTCGAGACATGGAGTATTTCAGGGGCTGCCTTTGGACCCAAAAGTGATTCCAGGGTCCGATCCTCTGCGCCACTGGGAACAACAGTGCAGGCAGGGTGAACCCCGGCTGGTATGAGACTCGTTCTTACCGCTTCAACCCACCCGCGGGACACGATCTCGCGTTGTATGGTCGCGGAATCACATACCACATGTGTAGCACTTTTGAGACCGCGAAGGGTGATGCGCGCGAGGGGGGCAAGTACGCGCTCGCCGATCGTGGTCTGCGAGTAGAGCACTTCGAACGCATCGAGATCGTGACAGGTGATGATCGTATTGCGGCCTTGCAGAGCGCAGACTGATGCCGCATAGGTATGGTCAAGAACGTGGTATACGTCAGCGGGTGGGGCTTTTCGTCGGACCGCTCGTGGGTAGTCGAGATGGCGTGCAAGGAGTCGATCGGCGACTGAACGCGTCGCACCGTCACCAAGCCTGCCGAGACGCTTTTTGAGAGGAAGCCGGATACAGTCGACATCGAGCAACGAGTCTATCTCCGGAAGTTCACTCGTGAGCATTTCGGCGAAGAGGTCCATGCTTGGCCAGCCTTCGGCGAGCATGTCTGCTATCAGACATACCCGTATTCTCCTCGGGTCAGCCAACGTTCCGGGGTCGCGGCATATTCAATAAGACCTCTCCATGGACTTGAGTAGTTTTTGTTAAGCTCAGGATTCCGAGCGCCGGAGGCGAACGATAACCTATCAGAGCTTGCTGGCCATCAAGTTGCCGATGAATTTGAGTCGCACTACACAGTAACCTTGTTCGTACTATTTACCACGTCAGAATTGCAACTGATCTCATGAACGAGAAGATTGAAGGCGCCGGGTGAGCAGGACGCGAAAATTCGCCTATGGGGTTGGTTTCGGTTACATCAACCAGATCGTCCTGATGGCGTCGGGATTGTTGTTGACGCCTTTCCTCCTTCAACGGCTAGGAACGGGGAAGTACGGCCTATGGGTGGTAGCCGCTCAACTTCTTCTTTATCTCGGCCTAATCGATTTAGGAATCGTCGCGATTATTCCCAGGTCGGTTGCGAGTATCGCGGGGAGAACCGATCCCGCAGGCCGCGACGCCGCAATTGCGCAGCTCATCACGGCCACGCTCAGGATAGTCGCCGCACAGACTTTGTTCGCGGCTTGCACAGCTGTGGTGGTGCTTCGCTTCTTGCCGGCTCAATGGGAGCCGATCAGAACTCCGCTGACAGCGCTCCTTGTTTTCTATGTGCTGTTGTTCCCATTTCGGTTGGCGCAGGGAATCTTGGCGGGCCTCCAGGATACCCGCTTCATGGGTACGGTACAGTTGGTCGCCTGGGGGGCGGGCACACTAGCGACCGTTTTGTTGGTGTTCAAGGGGTATGGCATTGCCTCCCTGGCGGCGGGCTGGATACTGACACAATCGTGCATAGCCCTCTGCTCAATACTCAGGCTCAAGCTTCGTTTCCCCGGAACGTTCCCCCGCCGTCTTTCCGCGATTGATCCTGGGGCTGCGCGCAAATTGCTGGGACAAGGCGGTTGGGTGAGCGTATCCCAGGTTGCGCAGATGCTTCTTGGAGGAACGGATATTCTCCTCATCGGGAAGATTCTCGGCCCGGAAGCTGTAGTGACTTACGCGCTCACCGGGAAACTCATCGCTGTCCTGGCCAATCAGCCACAAATGTTAATGCAGGTCGCGGTCCCAGGTCTTTCGGAAATGAGAGCGGCGGGGAGCTCAGTAGCCATTGTTCGTGTCGCTTCGGCGCTGATACAAGGAATGTTGCTTATTACTGGCCTTGTTATCTGCGTCGTCATGGCAACAAACCGCGCATTCGTCGAGGCGTGGGTAGGTAAGCAGCACTTCGGCGGATTTGCGCTGACAATGCTGCTTCTCGTCAACCTGCTCTTACGCCACATCACCGTTGGCGCGATCTACACGATATTTGCTTTCGGCCGCGAGAGAAGAATTGCCATTGTAAGCCTTCTTGACGGACTTGTGGCCATGGCCGTTGCCGCCCTACTTCTGCCGGTTATTGGAATCGCCGGTGCGGCGGTGGGGCTCATCGCCGGAGTGACCCTTGTGAGCTTGCCGGCGAACTATTCGGCGCTCCTGTCGATCACTGGGTCAACTATTCGGGATTTTATTAGACCGCTTAGCCCATGGGCGTTGCGGTTCGTTCCGGTTGTCCTGCTATGCGCGGTTATTCAGCAATTGTTGGGTCCGCAAAATCTCGTTGGCGCCGCGCTGATCGGGTTGGTAGTGGCGGTTCTATATCTTGTTGCTATGCGCGTAGTGTTACTCCAGCCGCCATTGTCGCAATACATCCCAGAGCGCATACTGCGCGTGTCGGCACTAAGTGTCGGTGGCCGTCGTCAAGGTGCAACTCCTAGACAACCGCCTGTTTGACATCACTCGCCATTTCATTCTAACGGCGACTCGCTTGGCGTTATCGAACTTTCTATGATCGCCGGCAAAGAACAGCGCCGCGTTCGACGTGCGTCCATCTTACCGAACGTTTGAACCACATGTATCGTTGGCGAGGACTGAAAGCAATAACGATGGATTGCGGAGGCCATTTTGTGTTATCGGGAATACTAGAGGATTGCGGCGGGGTTTTTCCTAGCTGCGGCGGCGGCCTGCTAGTTCAGCGTTCGGTCAGCGTTCACGGGTCCTGTGCTGGTACATCATCAGTAGCGCGCCCATCGGCGATGATTACGATTCGATCCAACTTTCCTGCTACTCTGTTGGCGCTCGTTTGATGCCGGTTGGCCTCCTTGCCGGACAAGTCAAGCAACGGCTTTCAGTTGTCACCCCCGATCGGCCGCGCCCTTTTCTCAGATTTGCTCGATTGCAGGGCTTTCGAATTTGGAGACGACTTTTCCCCCTTCAATGGCCTGTGAACCCTGAAGGCAGACTGTTCATCAATGTAGGCAGCGGGTACGTCACACACCCGTTGTTTGTGAATGTCGACGCATTGCCGGCGGCACACGTACACTTCAGCCGGACAGTTGAGGATTTGAGCCCGTTCAACGATGACTCAGCGGACCTAATCTACGTTAGTCACTGTTTGGAACACATGAGCCATCGCAAAGTCAACTCTGTGCTTGCCGAGTGGCGGCGAGTGTTGAAGCCGGGTGGAGTCTTACGCCTTGGCGTACCCGACTTTGACCAACTCTTGGCTTTCTATGAAGCTTCAGGACGAAATGTTGAGGCTATACAGCCGGTGCTGATGGGAGGTCAAACCTACGCGTTAAATGCCCACTACACTGTCTTTACCGAGCAAAGCTTGACGCAAAGATTACTCGACGTTGGTTTTTTGGCCGTTCGGCGTTGGCAGTGGGGAACTGACGAGCTGACGAGCCTGCCCGACCATACAGCTGAGGCTGTTGAAGTGGGCGAAAGGATAATCCATCTGAGTCTCAATCTTGAGGCCATAAAGTAGCAAATGGCTTTGCGTTTCCCTTTCGGATGAGCGTGAAGTTCATCTCTTGAATCCAACAACATCGCTGGGCCATCTCTCAAAGAGGGCCGAGCCCCTTCCGCGACTTCTCGTGCTATCTGATGTTTCAGTTGAGCGGACAGGAGGTGGTGCGTTGGCGTTGTTCCGACTTCTTGGCGGCTATCCCCCTGAAAGGCTGTTGGTCGTGTCCTATCCTACGACTAACTGGAGGGAGACGATAACAGGACTACCCGCCGTCGAATATCGGCGACTTCAATACAAAATTCCGCGCTGGATTTGGAATCGGTTCAATCCTCTCTGGCCGGTGGTGATGTCCTGCTACATCAGAATTTACCGGACGGCGGCGATTGAGGCTATTGGAAATTTCAACCCCGAGGCTGTCCTTACGGTTACGCACGGCTATTTGTGGATCTTAGCGGCTTCGATAGCGCAGAAGCGTCGAATACCTCTACACGTTATATGTCATGATGACTGGTCCCACATGCAGACACAAAGCCAGCCAATGTGGGCGAGGCCGTTTGTGCGGACAATTTGTAATGACATTCTACGCCGCGTCATCGGCAAGGCAGCTTCGCGTCTTTGTGTGAGCCCGACTATGGCAGAATTGTATACCCGGGAGGTGGGTGCGCCATGCGAGCTACTGTACCCATCTCGCGGTGAGGAAAGCCCCAGAGCAAAAGTGCGCCTGCCACGGCCGGGTAGAACAACCCTTGTAATAGCCTATGCAGGGATGATTCACCACGCCGCTACGGCAGATGCTCTTGCAGCGGTCGCAGACGTTCTGAGGCCCTTGGGTGGGTGCCTGCAAATTTACTCCCCTGATTCAGCCGACACACTGCGCCAGCTCGCACTCAAAAAACCTAATATCTATCATCAAGGGTTTCTTGCGTTCGCGGGTGCGATGGGAGAAAAGGTTGCTAGGACGGCGGACGCGTTGATTATCACCGCATCGTTCGAAGAGAGAAATCGCCGCGACGTGTCGACTTTGTTTCCTAGCAAAATGGCTGACTACACCGCTATTGGGTTGCCAATCTTGATTTGGGGCCCGGTGTATTCGTCCGCTGCGAGGTGGGCTATGGAAAATCCGGGTGCTGCAGTTCTGGTGACAAGTAATGAAGCAGACGCACTCCGCGAGGCGTTTCTGAAGCTAGGTGATGCGAAATACGTTGCCTCTATTGCTGCGGCAGGAATGGCCGCCGGAAGTCGGGATTTCGGGGTCAGTAATGTGAGGCGGCGCTTTGCCGCTGTCATCACACGCCACCTCTAGTCCCCGTTCCATGGCAGAATCACTGATCGCACTCGACCACCGCCAGATTCTCCATCTGGGTTCGGGCAGGAAATACGCTCCCGAGGCAATCAACGTTGATCGGATATCCACGACGGATCCGGATGTGGTGCATGACTTGGACAGCTTCCCATGGCCGTTCGTCAACGGACGATTCAGAGAGGTCAGGGCATTCGACGTCATGGAACATCTCAATGACATCGTTGCGGCTATGGAAGAAATACATCGCATTTGCGTTGACGGCGCATCTGTCTTGATCACCGTGCCGCATTTCTCCAGCGTTAACGCGCATACGGATATCACTCATAGGCACAACTTCTCTTCGAGAAGCTTTGATTACTTCACAGGGGCCAACGAGTTCGCATTTTATACCTCAAAGCGCTTCATGCCAGTTAAATCAACTATCATCTTCGCGCCGACACTCTTCAATAAGGCCGTTTGGCGGGCGGCTGCGCGATGGCCCGGTGAATACGAGCGGAGATGGGCCTGGCTTTTCCCCGCGTGGTTCCTCTCCTTTGAGCTGAAGGTCATAAAAGCGGGGGGATGAATCGAAAACCGCATATCGTGCATCTCACACCCGCGCTCTTCGGCGAAGAGGGTGTTTTTGGTGGCGCGGAACGCTATACCTTCGAACTCGCCCGTCACATGGCGGTGTCCGCGCGGACGACGCTTGTAACCTTCGGAAATGAGCCTCGGAAATTCACGACACCAGAGGGCTTGCGGGTAAAAGTTCTGGCGCCTGCTTGGAAAGTGCGAGGTCAGGAGTTCAATCGCATCCATCACGGTATAGCGTCCGCCGTTCTGTCCGCGGACATTGTTCATTGTCACCAGCCCCATACTCTCGCTGCGGAGCTTGCAGCGATTCTGGCGCGGGCCATCTGCCGGAGGGTGTTTGCAACGGATCTTGGCGGCGGCGGATGGGGCTTCTCCGGATATATGCGAACGGATTCGTGGTTCGATGGTCACCTCCACATTAGCGCTTACAGCGAGAGGATCGCCGGCCATGTCGGGATGAAGGGCTCCAAAGTGATTTATGGTGGCGTTGACTCCCGGTTGTTTTCGCCTGACCACGACACCCCGAAGGAGCCGCTTGTGGTTTTTGTCGGAAGGCTCCTATCTCACAAGGGCATCGACGACCTTGTTGCTGCGTTGCCCGAAGGGCTAACCCTGGAACTCATTGGCCGGTCAGATAATCAACGGTATCAGACAAGCCTTCACCAACTTGCCGAGGGCAAGCGCGTCATTTTCCGGTATGACTGCGACGATGCGGAGATAGTTCGTGCGTACCGGCGTGCGATGTGCGTCGTCCTCCCAAGCGTATACCGCGACATGTATGGCCACCAAACAGCCGTGCCAGAACTCCTTGGGCAGACCTTGCTTGAGGGGATGGCCTGTGGCACTCCTGCGATATGCACCGACGTTGCAAGCATGCCGGAGCTTGTCGATCAGGGAAGAACCGGATTCGTGGTTCCCCCTAGTGACCGGGTAGCATTGCGGGGACGGCTGGAGTTCCTGCGCGACAACCCCTCTGAGTGCTACAAAATGGGACAAGCCGGACGTCGACGCGTTGTTGAGAAATTCAACTGGCTGAGTGTTGTCTCCAAATGCCTGGCCGCTTACAGCGAGGGATGAACCTGCGGTTAGTCCGAATGGCTGTTGGTGCTGATGGCAAGTCCGAGTCCGGCCAGGTAGGCCAGTACGTGGCTACTGCCCCTCGACCATGTCGGCAATGATGCGGACCTTCAATTGATTCTCCAGCAAGCGAGCCCGTCATCACGCATCAGGCTCGACAAGTTTCTCAAACGCGTCGAAGACGGCATTTGCTTCGAAGCGCTCGATTACCATCTGGCGCCCCCTCCTGGCCGCCGCGAGTGCCTCCATGCGATGATCAAGAACGTACGCGATCCGATCCGCGAGCATGCGCGCGTTACCCACCGGGTAAGTGAATCCGGTTACGCCATCCACGATCGTTTCCTTCAGTCCGCCGGTGGAGCTCGCGACGACGGGAATCTCACAGGCCAGCGCCTCGAGCACCGAGAAGCCTAGCCCCTCGGCGCGGCTGGCCTGAACGCAGATGTCGCTCGCCTGGTAGTCGCCAGCAAGGTCTTCCCCTGGGCGTACCGCGTCGGTCGCGATGACCTGATCCTCTACCCCTGCCTCCCCCGCAAGTCGGACAAAATCCCGATATCCCCCGCTTCGGTGGAGAACCGTTACGCGACGGCCGGATTGACGCAGCATCAGAATGGAGGCGAGCAACGTTTCGCTGTCCTTTTCCGGGGCAACACGGCTGCTGAAGAAGATGACCGGCTCGTTGAGCGGCAACGCCGCGCGCTCGCGTAAAACGCGCACATCCAGAGTTGAAGGACGGAATCGTGACGTATCCACTCCATATATGGGGACGACGTGAACAGGCAAATGCGTTCCATGCGCTCTTACGGTATTGCCGAGGTGATTGCTGAGCACACAGTAGCGCTGACCGACTCTTGCATTGATGCGGGCGATCACGCCAAGGGCAGCAATTTCTCGCAGCCGAAAGGGCTTGCCCGGAAAGTGCCGCGCTTTTCGCTCGATGTAGTATTCCTCAACAGGACTGCAAACCAGCATCATGCATCGTTTGCGGATTTGTCGCGCCGCGAAGTTGGCGGCGAGTGCGGCGACGCCATAGCCCTGCACCACGATGAAATCGGTTTGGTTACTCCGGCGGATGAGCTCCCGGCGTACGAAGCGTCCAAAACGCCACCTGGATTCAGGTCCGGTGACGAGCTCGATCGGTGCGTCCGGCGGCTGACTGATAATTACGCCGCTTGAGATCTCGCGGCCGATAATTGTCAACTCGAAGCGATCGGCGAAGCCTTCGACCAGGCGCACATCGGTGCCGCTTTCAACTACGAAAGTGAGCCTCAGCCTGCTCACGATGCCGCCAAGGGGCCGTCAGGATTGGTGCGAAGCTTGTCGTGGGGCGTTCTCGTGGGAACTCCCAGGGCAAGACGCGACTCGGCTAACTGTATTAACTGATCGGCCATGGCATCCCATGAGTGGCTTGCCAACTCGCTGCGAAGCGGTGCGAATCGGTCGCGCCATGCCGCTGCATTCGGGCGCCAGGACCGCAGCTTCCCCGCGAGGCTGAACGCGTCTGAAGGATGCTGGAGAATCATCTCACCAAGCGCAGGTGGGTACCGCTCCGCTATTCCAGCCGTTGCGCTGATGAGCGCCGGTAGCCCGGCGCAAATCGCCTCGTGGGCGGCGAGCCCATATGCCTCATATCGCGAAGGAGCCACCAGCAGATCTGAAGAAGCGTAGAGGGCGGACATGTCGGTGACGTAGCCAAGAACCTTGACGGACTGCGAGAGCGTGCGATCGACAGCCACCGAATCGCGCCACGACTGCACGGCTCCTCCCCCTCCGGCGACGAGGAGCTTCGCGTTCCAGCCGGGCTCGGAGCCGAGAATTCGCCATGCATCGAGTAGCACGTCGAACCCTTTGTTGTTGTCGTGGCTCAAAGCGCCGGCAAAGAGGACTACCGGAACCCCCTCCGCGATGCCCAGACCCTTTCTAGTGCTGCCCCGCGCTTCGGGCGTGTGTCGCGCCGCCTGCGGATCGCTGCCGAGGTAAATGGTTTCGACGCGACCCGCCGTGTCGGGGAGCCATTTTACGATGTCAGTTTTCGTGTGATGCGAGTTGGCCACGATGAGCCGCGCCGATCGGATCGCGCGCGCTTCCCTGTAGATTGCTGTTTGCTTGGCAATCCTGTTCTTGACCCGGAAGGCGACGGGCGCACCTCGATCAACTGTTGGCCACGCATGGTGAAGGCTGTGAACCCAGTTCACACCGGGCCACGAACAATTGCCGCCGTTCGAGAGCACGATAGGCGGGATGCCCTTCTTCGAGAGAGTGGCGGCGACTTTCCGGCCGAGTCGCGAGAGGTGCATCTCGCCCAGGAGCAGTGAGCCAGCAGGAGTCGGCGCTAAGTGGATCTGGACATTGGCCTCTCGTCGAAGCTCGTCGGCCACCCTGTGGGTAATCAGATGCACTGTTCTGCCGTTCTCAAGGAGGCGACGGGCAAGGGCAAAATTTGCTTTGTCCATGGCGCCGTACCGGTCAATCCCGCCGGCGACTATTACCCAGGCTGGCGGCAGTGAATCATCCAACAAGTACGACGTCGCTATTGGGGTGAAGGACGGCTCGGGATTTTCCACCATGTTGAATTCGAACCCCTGCGGCGATCGGCGCAGTTTGGCGGACCATGAAGCCCATCATCAGAAAAAGGAGGACCGTTGACGGAATTGCCCCAAGCAGGCCCGTGTCCAATACTCCTGTTCCGAAGACGCTTACGCAAGCTACGTCCGCATGGGTAAATGACATTGGCTTCGCGATCTTTGACGAAACCGCTGATTCTCGCTCCCGCGCGCTGATCGAGGTCACAACGCTCGACGAAATGATCCTTCGTGGCAGTTCGGTTCCATCTGTGGTGAAAATCGACGTCGAAGGCGCGGAACACGCTGTTCTTATGGGCGCTCGAGACCTTCTCTCGCGCCACCGACCGCTTCTCATGCTGGAGCTCCACCTCGACATAATGGAGCGGCGTGGCCAGGCTCCTCGCGAAGTAGTCGAACTTTTGCTTTCACTTGGATACCGTTTTCAAAAACTTTCGGGCAAGAAAATGGGTGCTCGTGACGTGTATGACGTGCCACATGCCATTCACCGCGTTATTGCAGTCTGATTGTTTGCATGTCCGGAGCCTCAACCCGAACGCGTACTTCGTCCGCCGCTTGAAGACTCACATTCATGTGGTGTTGCAGCCGCCATAAAACCTTTCCGAAACTTACGATAGTGGGCACTGGCGCTCGGAAGCCACCCAATGGGCACATAG
>Ga0136611_10003293_pt1 | contig 11311 bp, 11 predicted proteins | sample AntDrymUQ2232306_2_FD_106645 | JGI IMG/M metagenome (GOLD analysis project Ga0136611, IMG submission 106645) | Polar desert sand microbial communities from Dry Valleys, Antarctica - metaG UQ223 (23.06) | ecosystem: Environmental > Terrestrial > Soil > Desert | place: Antarctica: Dry Valley... | reverse complement strand
GTGCCATTGACGGGCTTGGTGCCTGCGGCGGCGGTCCACACCAGCGTTTCCCCGTTGACCGTGTATTCGGTGGGGCTGATATACGTGCGCGTGGTGCCGGTCGCGGGATTGTCCTGCACCACCTCGGCCACCGTGGCGGGCTCGATAAACAGGCGGTCTACGAGGGTGCCGGTGCCGCGCTGGATTGTTTCTCCCAGAAATGGCTCACCCTCGGGAAAGTCGCGCCGATCAAGGCGCATCAGGTCTTGATTGTCGAGCAGGGGGGCCTGCGGGTCGAGCGAGAACAGAAAATCGCCCGGCAGGGCAATGCCCTGGGTGAACAGCTTGATCTCGCTCTCGGCGCCGGTCAGCAGCCCCTGGAGTAGCGTGGGTGTCGCCGTGTAGCGCACGCCCGTGCCGCCGCAGACCAGGCAGGTCAGAATGGCTCGGCCAGGATCGCCCTGTGACCCGCACGAGCAGCGCCGTCCACGCCACCAGCGCATCCAGGAACCCATGCGCCGAGTCTGTTCGTTGTGGCGCTGTGGGCCGTAGTAGGGCGCGCTATTCAGCCTCATTGCAGGGTCACCATGCGGAAGCCTTGAAGCTGGCGCTGGAGTCGTGGTAGCGTTTGTTGCAGCCAGCCCCGGTATTCCTCGACCAGCGGCGCGAACGGACCACCTGTGTTGAAGTTGTGTGATTCCGAGATACCATCGCGTCCAGTCGAGAACCCGGCGCGACCGCCCGTGATGCCCAGGCCGGTAAAGCCCAGGAGGTTCAGGACGGCCAGGTAGCCCAGCGCCTGACGGGCGGTGGCACCAGGGCCATCATGCAGGTCGCGTAGCCCAGCGATCATACGCACATGCCAGAAGTTTGGCACCGGCATACTACCGAGTAGCAGGGGCATCCAGCGCGAGCCGGTGAAGGCCCAGACCGGCCCCTCGCCCACGCGCGCTACCAGGTCCACATAGCCGCCCTTTTCGTGCAAGACAATCCAGGGTTGCGGCACGGTCAGTACCGGGTCGCTCGCGATAATGCCGTGGATTCGCTCCACAGCCAACACGGGCTTACGTTTCATCATCACACGCCAGATATGCGAGGCCGGGCCGCGTGGCTCCATATCGACACCTTCGAGTAGGCCGTCTACTTCAACCGATGGCTCCATGGCTTGCAGCGCCCTCGTGCTGTAGCGTGTCGGTTCAAGGTCAAGCGTCAGTACACTCTGGAGGTCGGCCTGGGCCTGATCCAGCGCGCGAACCAGGTCAGCGTCGGTGACGCGGGTAAAGTCGATCAGCACCGTGTCGGCCTGGTTCGCGGTGGGCAACGCCCAGCCGTCAACCTCAAGCGTCACGTAGTTGCTGTCGCGGTCATCGACCAGTGTCACGGTATGCGGGCCGTCTCCCGCAGGTACGGCAACCGGCAGGCCGCCCGCCAGCGCCAGTGTGCGCCCCGCGAGCGTAAACACCAGCGCGTGCGTGCCGCGCGCCCAGGTTTCAGAAAGCGCGACGACCGTCACCGGCAGCGTTTGGCCGGTCAATTGCAGGGTTCGGGATTGCAGCGGCAGGCCGCGCAGGTAGTGTTCACGCAGGGTTGCCGGGGTGATCAGGCGCACATCAAAGGGTGCCGAGTAGACCGCCCCGATAGCCAGGCGATAGCGCCCGGCAGGCACGGCGGAAAGCCCATGCAGATCAACCAACGACTCCAGGCGAAAGGTGTCAGTCTGCGCAGGCGTGGCCGCCAGGAGCGACAGGTCCTGGGTTGCGACCAGGCTCCAGGCCTCGGCACGCCAGCGCCAGAGCTGGAGCGACACCGGCGTGGTGACCGCATAGGTATGCCGGATGCGCGCCGTGATCGTGGCGGCGGCGGGCTCGTAGCGACTGTAGGATCGCCGGTCAGCGGCAAGGCTTTGTATCATGGCTCACAAACAAAAAATACACGGTGGCGTCAGGAGTGACGCATGGCCCAGTATACCACAAAAATAGTGGCGCTTGACATTTTCGTCGGTATTTTATACAATAGACAAACAAACACAGGAGGACCCACATGCAAGCACGAGTCGAGTTTTCGGCCCTGCGCGAGGCGCTGGCAAGCGCGGTGCGCGCCGCAGGCGGCAAGTCCGCCATCTTGCCCATCACACGCGGCGTGTTGCTGCGCGTGGTGGATCAAAGCCTGGTGGTGCAGGCGACTAATCTCCAGGTCGAGATCACCCGGCGTATTCCGCTCGCGGCCATTCCCGAGCCGGTTGACGGGGCGGTCGTGATTGGGGCCGAGGCGCTGCACGACTACCTGGCCTACGCGGACGGCACCTTTGCCGAGTTGTCCCTGGGCGACCGGCTGCTGCTTGACGTGCGAGTGGGACGCGGCAAGGCCGAGTTCAAGGGCGTGGACGCCGACCAGTTTCCCACGATCCAGGAGCCCGGCGCAGACGCACTGCTACGTCTGGACGCCGACGAGTTCAAGAACGCGCTGGCGCGCCTGGAGCCGACCGCCGCCCAGGAGTCAGCGCGATCCTCGCTGCACGCGATCAAGATCGAGCTGCGCCCCGGCGAGCCGCCACGCCTGGTGGGAGCCCAGGGCATCATCGTGGCCTACCGCGACATTCATAGCGCGCTGGCCCCGGATTCGGATCGCGACTTTCTGGTGCCGCTGCCGAACGTGGCCGCGATTCGCGGTGTACTGGGCAAGGGCGCGGTTGTTGTCACCGCCTCCGAGGGACGCCTATCGTTTACGCAAGACAACCTGGTCATATCGTCGCTCCTACTGAACGAGGCCTACCCGAGCTGGCGCCGCGTGATACCGGGCGCGCCCGACACCATCGCCGTCGTCTCCCAGAAAAGCCTGCTACGGGTGGTGACCGGCGCGGTGCAGGTCACACGCTCCAGGGACAAGTTTGAGTCAAGCATGGTGCTGGATATCGAAGATGGCATGGTTCGTGTCTCGGGCAAGGCCCAGGACCAGGTGGCAACGATCACCGAAGACGTGACGGCGGAGGTTGCGGGGCCTGCGCGCCAGATACTGATCAACGCGCTGTTTTTCCAGACATGTCTCGCGCAATTCCCGGATGGCAATGTCGCGCTCAATCTGACGGCGGGTCATACACCCCTGGCGCTGACCCGCGCGCCCAACAGCGGCAGCGCCCGCGAGATGTACCTGATCATGCCGCTGTCCGCTGCGCCTGTCCGCCCGGTCGAGGAACCCACGCCCGAGCGCCGCGTGCGCGGGATCACCAAGTAACAAGGAGGCTACGCATGTTTCTGAACGAATACCAGCGCACCGCCCAGTACACTCTGACCCCCGACATGCAGGCCGTCGTGGCGAGCCGCGTTGACTACAGCAGCCCAGACACGGTGCGCGATATCGACAACACGGAACCCGATGCCCGCGCGCTGCTAATGCTCGGCGGCATCGGCCTGATCGGGGAAACCGGCGAGGTCGTGGACACCCTGAAAAAGGTGATCTACCACAACCATCGCCTGAGCCATACGCACCTGGTGCTGGAGGTCGGTGACTGCCTGTGGTATCTGGCCGCCTTCGCGGGCGCGTGCGGCATCCCGCTGACCGAGGTCGCCCGTGAGGGTTTTGGCCCGATCACAGCCCCGAACCGGCGCGACTTTGCCGCCTACCAGACCGCGATTGCCCGCATGCATTTCAGCAGCGTCGAGGACGGCGAACTGCTGCGCGATGTGCAGTTACTCCAGTTGACCGAGCAGACACCGCGCGCCCTAGGCGGCACGTCGGGCGCCAAGTTCAACGAGTACGCCGGATTGTTTTCGCTCGGCCTGGGGGCCCAGGCGGGGATACTGGCCAACACGGTCACGGACAGCATCATGCTGGGCGAGGCGCTGAGACAGGAACGTATGCGCCATGAACTGAGCCAATACCTGATCGTGCTGACCGCGCTGGCGACTCTGGTCGGCGTGCGTATGGATCACGCCGCCCAGGCGAACATCGAAAAGCTACGCAAGCGCTACCCGGATGGCTTTGACCCCCAGCGCTCGCAGGCCCGCGCGGAGGTGCCGCATGGATAAGGTTGTGGCGTTGTACGCTGATGGCGGCGTGATTGGAGTCAACCCGAGCGTCACGGGCGGCACGTATGCCTGGGTTGCCGTTGACCCCGAGGATCACGAGGTGTGCTACGCATCCGGGATTGTGCTGCCGGACCCTGACTGGCCCACGATCAGCAACAACCTCACCGAGCTTATCGCCATCCTGGAGGGCCTGGAGGCGCTGGGACCCGACTGGACCGGCACGGTGTACAGCGACTCGCAGGTGACACTCGGGCGGGTCTTCACGGGCTGGGCGCGGAAAAACGTGCCGCCCTGGGCCAACGACCGCCTCAACGCCATCATCATGCAGCCCGCACATCGGCACCGGGGTTATCAGCTCCTGCAAGGACATCCAACCGTGGCGGACCTGGAGCGCGGGATCGGGGCCAAGCGTGGTCTGCCGGTCTCGAAGTGGAACGTGCGTTGCGACGATCTGTGCCAGGAGGCCCCACGCAAACTCATGGAGCAACTGGTCAACAACAAGGAGGCCGTATGAGAAAAGTATTCAACTGGTGGTGGGCCAAGCACACGCTGCATCAAAGCGCGGTGCATCTGTCGAATGACGACAGTCAGCCTGAAAGCGGGCAGCACACCCTGTGTGGACGCCCGGTCAGCGAGTATGCCCATAAAACCATGAGCGACAAGGTGGAGGCAACCTGCAAGACCTGCATTACGAAAGAGGCGGCCCTGGACAAGGAGGCGACATGAAATATCTACTCAAAGTGTTCAACGAGTCAGGGGTCCGACAGGCCATCAGTCGGAGTACGGTGCATCTGGCCCAGGTGATGGGCAGGCCCAACCTGAACGCCGCCCGAACCCTGTGCGGGCGCCCACTGCGCGACTACCCACGCACAAGCACAAGCGACGGGCTGGAGGTCACCTGTAAAACCTGCGTCACGCGACTGGCGGCAATGCCCAAGGAGGCGACATGAGCGACAAAGAGCGGGTAAAGCAAACGCCCCAGACGCTGGTCGAGGGGCGCTGCTATCGTAGCCGCAAGCCCGAGGGTGGCGTGCGGCATATCCGGGACATCGAGCATCGGAACGGCATGAACATCGCGACCGGCCTGGCCTGCAATGACACCGATGCGCCAGGGACCTTTCCGGCGCTGTTCTATGGGCCCCTGGATATTGTGGCTTCCTGGTGCGGCGAAGAAGTGCCGTGCAGGCACCGCGACTGGGGGAAAGATTGAGCTTCAAGACGATCTACGCCGACTACCCCTGGCCCTACGAAGTCTGGAACAAGGACACCGGCCACGGCAGGTCCGCAGAAGCACACTACCGCACCATGACCTGGGAGGACATCGGGGAGACCATGCGGCTCACCGCCGAGCTATCGGAACCCGGCACCGCCACGGTTCTCTGGGTCGTGCCGCCGTCGATGGACCAGGCGATGGACCTGATGCGGGAGGGCGGCTGGAGCTATGTTACCAAGCTGTTCTGCTGGGTCAAGCTCAATCGCCTGTCGCCGGGTGTTTTTACCGGCATGGGCCACTATACCCGCGCCAACACCGAGGACGCACTGCTCTACGTCAAGGACCACCCAAAGCACACGCCCAAGCGGAAAAGCAAGGGTATCTCGCAGGTCGGCGTGACCTGGGACCTCCAGGAAACCGAGACCCACCTGCTGCAAGTGACGCGGCATAGCGAGAAGCCAGCGGTGTTCTCGGAGCGGATCGAGGCCCTGTTTCATGGGCCCTATCTTGAAATGTTCGCCCGGCGTCTCCGGCCAGGCTGGGTCTCGATTGGCCTGGAGCTGGATGGCCTGGACATACGCGAGTCGTTCCCGGTGGCGGTCACGGGGGCGGCCCTGCCCACACTCGCGCCGGTCGAGGATGACGACCTGGTACGCCAGGACCTGTTATTGCCCCATTGACAGCCTGTACCAAGCTGTGGTACAATCATGCCGACCTGAATGGATCAGGTCGGCATGATGGCGTCAATGGGGGTGCGATGCGTGATTCATATGTGTACCTTGGCTGGGGCGTAGCGACACTGCCGACTGGCCCAGCCGACCCGGATTCGGATCAAGACACCTGGTGGCTGGACGCGCTCAAGGTCCAGAGTAAACTCCCCGTATTCCTGGGTTTTGATGGTCAACACGAATGGGCCATGTTTCTGATACTCACCAATAACCCAAAGGTGTCCGTGGACTACAATGTCCCGATGCTCGACCACCTGGCGATGTGTGACGGGGAATTATGGAAACTACTGGAGGACCCGTCGCTCCCAACCGAGCGGGCCGAGTCGTGTTGGCGCATGTTTCGCTTCGCCGCCGAAGAACACTACGGCATCCCACTCGGCATAGGCAGGCCCGTGATTGTGATTACATAGGAGGCGTACCATGGCACGCAAAGGCTACAAGCAGGCGTATTTATCGCCCGAGGCGGAATCCAACTACACCACGCTCGCCAGCGAAATCGGCGTCGTCCTGGGCAAGGAGCCCACGCAAAGCGACGTACTGGAGGCCGCGCTGTATCGCTCGGTGCGCCAGACCACACTGATTGAGGCGCTGATCGAGGCGACCGCGTTCCGGCTCTGGAGTCGAAAACAGGGCATGAGCGGCTGGGAAGAATGGGCCACCGCGCACGGCGATGAACGTGCGACCTATCTTGGCCACGCCAACGATCTGGTTATGCAGATGCTGCGGGAGGCAGTGCCAACGCGCCCTGCGCCTGCTGGAGTATGGCCCGTTGGTCCAGCAGGTCCTGATACAGGGCTAGACGGGCAGGAGTCTGCCGAGAGTGCAACGCCTGGCGCAGGCGTGCCAGGCGCGCATTGATCGTGTCCAGCGCCTGATCGCCTGCCGCCGCCAGTTGCCGGGCGGCCTGTGCCGACGCTTCAAGCTCACGCCCGAGGCGTGTGTGCATGGTGGTGAGGTTACTGAGTAGATCGTCCAAGTTTCCCCTCAATCAGGCGGTGGCGCTGGTCGAGCGCCAGACCGCGCGCCCCAGGTCCACTGAATGTGGCCTGGGGCGTCATGGCGCCCGGCGTCAGGTGGCGGGCCCCCTTGCTTATCGCCACGACGTGGTGCGTGCCGTCGCCGGTACGCCAGACTTCCGTGCCGCCGCCAAGCGCGACGGGGTGCGCGCGGGCCAGGCCGGGCGCGTCAGTTTCTACGCCGTCGTCGCTATGCCGGTAGGCGTAGGTGCGTGCGCCCTGGTGCTGGCGCTGGAGTACGGTTTTGCTTTTCGTGACCGGCTCCGGCGCCTCGTAGGCGGAATGCGTCGGGTGATCGCTGGCGCTTTCCATATCCTCGTCCACGCGGTGGCGGCCATGCCAGTAGGTCGCTGGCCGCTTGCCCGCGTGCGCGCCGTGAAAAGGCGGCTCCGGGTCGTGGCGCGCCGTCCCGCAATCGTCGCAAGCACGCGCCGTCGCAATCACGCCTGCGCCCTCGTGGTAGTGCGTCACCAGCGTGCCCGCGCCCTCCTTGCTCCGGCAGATCGTGCAGGGTCCGCTCGCCTTCGGCTGGTGGTAGCCCAGCCCCTTGCGGAACACCCGCAGGACCGTCGTGATCAGGCTCATTCGTCATTCGCTTTCAGGGCCAGGCCCTCGCGTTGTTTCTGATATAAACCGGCCAACCCGATATCATCGAGCGCGCCGTTGGGCGACTGCACGATCCGCCCGAGGTCGGCCTTTTTTCTGAGGCGTCTTTCTGCGGTCAAGTCATACGGGGTATCCGATACCAGATCATGGATTTCTACGTCCTCGGTCTGGCCCATGCGGTCGATACGTGCCGAGCGCTGCTCATGCACCACCGAGGTGAGCGGCACGTCCACATGCGCCAGCCACTTGCCGCGCTGGAGGTTGAGTCCTGTTGCGCCCGCGTCGGAGAGGATAAAGATGTCCGCCTCGGGGGTTGCCCCGCCGTCCGGCGCGAACTGGAGCCGCTTGCGGTCTTTTTCGGCACCACTGTCGGAACCAACGAGATGCACGACGCGGTGCCCATCGGCCTCCAGGGCATCACGCACCTGGGCCACGGTTTCAAGGTGGTGCGCGAAGACCACGCCCGGCTTGCCCTGCGCCCGCATATCGCCCGCCAGCTCGCGGAGATGCTGGATTTTGGCATTCTCCTGCCACGGAAAGCTGTTGACGACGCGCGCCAGCGCCCACTCACGTAATCCCGCCACGTCGTCTTGCAGGTTCTTTGCGACGGCCTCATGGCCGCTTTCGGGACCCGTGAACGAGCCCGGCGTGATGCGCTTCATGGCCTCGACCTCGACCACGCCCTTGCGGGCCGCCCCCTTGACCGCCTGCACATCACGCAGCACACCGGCGTAGGCCGCCTGCTGTTTTGGTGTCAGGGCCAGCGCCTGGCCCTGGTTGCCCCGGATACGTTGCGCCTTGCGTCCGCTCGGAATACGCTCGGCGTAGACATACGGCGCAATCTCGCGTTGCAGCGCCGCGCCATGCACGCTTGAGCCATACCGCCGCAGAAACAGATCGCGGTCGTGGTACTGTGCCGGATCGAGCTTGGACAGCATATCAAAGATTTCAGATGGGTCATTCTTGACCGGGGTGCCCGACATCAGGACATGGTGGCCGTTGAGGTCGCCTAGCGCGTCGATCACGTTGGCCATCCCCGCGTTCTCTTTGCCCGCGCGGTTCGAGAGATAATGCGCTTCATCGACCACGGTCATCGCGTCGGGGCCAGTCAGCGTGTGCCAGCCCTGGCGCTTGAAGGCCGCCTGGACGGTCGAGGCACGTTCGGGGCGGGTCATGCCGCGCAGATGGTCGGTGACGGCTTCCGGGGCCATCCCCAGGTGCTGGGCCACAGCCCAGTTGGCGTCATCGCGCAGCGCCTGGTGAGTCACCACCACGAAGTCATGCTGGGGGTCAGCGTAGGCCGCTCGGCGTGCCGTAGCGTCAGCGCCACGCTTGGCCCACCAACGAAAGCCACGCCCGCCGTCCGCCCGCCGCATGCCGGGGTCAAGCACACGCAGGGCTTCGGCATGGAATTGTCCCTGTACCACGCTCGGCACCACAAACAGACCGCGCTTGACCGCGCCCTCGCTATGCAGGTGGGCAAAGGCGCCCAGGCTGGTGATCGTCTTGCCCGATCCGGTTCCGAGCGCCCAATACGCCTTACGCCTGGCTTGCAGCATCTTGATCGCGCGTTGCTGCTTGACCTTGGAGCCGTCCATGCGCAGGTCGGCGTACAGCGTGACCTTGCCAGTCGCATTGAAGTTGGTCGCGACGTTGGGCCAGACTGATCCCAGGGCGCCCGCGACCTGCGGCGGGAGCGTCATGCCCTCGGGTCCCTGCTCGGCACTAAAGCGCAGGCCGCCCGCGCGATGATAGTGGTCGCTCCAGGCTGCCGCGACCTTGCCGCGTAGCAGGCGCTGGGCGATCAACGGTGCGTTCACGCCATGCTCGGCTACCAGCGCTTTCCAGGACGATTCGTGGTCTACGGGGTCGCGCTCTTTGAGATACCAGCCGCGTAAGACACGCTGATCCTGGCGCGTCAATTCGCCCGGTGCCCGAAACGCCAGCGCCCCGGCAGGCAGCTCGGCCAGCGTGCGCTGTATCGCCTCGTAGACGTTCGGGTCATCGGTGTCCAGGATACCGGCTTGCGCCTGCGAGGCCTGGTGCAGGCGCTCCGCGACGGTCCCCGCGCCGGGGGGCCGGGTTTCGTCAATCAGTCGGCGCACGGCGGCCTGGCGCTTTTGCGGACTCCAGTCATCCGGCATCAGGCGGTCGAGCGCGGCCACGTAGCCATCGGTATCGTCTACATGCGCCCGGATAAAGTCGGGGTCATGCATTTCGGCTAAGGCGTCAGGCAGGCGCTTCCCGTCCGCGAGTAGTGCCGCCAGGTGGTGCTTGACCGCGAGCGCCAGGGGCCGGGAACGGAGCTGCGGAGCCTGCCCGGCTTCCACGCCGCCCGGTGTTTCAAGTGTGGTGCGGGTGCGACGGCTAAAGCCGCCCGGTAGCCAGTTGGCTTCGTCGCGCTGGCCCTTGACGATGGCGGATACCTCTTCGCGAGCGACCGCCTCATCGGCAGGCACGTCGGAACGCACCAGTTTCGGCGCGGCGCTGGCGAGTAGTACCAGGTGCTGGCCTTCACGGGTGTGGCGAATGTCGTAATCGTCTTGATCGAGTCCCAGGGCGCGTGCGGCATGAATAACGCCGGTGATGTCCTTGCCGGTGACGACGGTCGCGGCAATCGCGCCTGCGGGGGCCGGATCGCCGTCAATAGCCGGGATACGCGGCGACTGGCGCAGCGCCCAGATCAGCTCGGCGCGGGCCATCATCGCCCCGGCTTCCGTGCCGATGCGCTGCATGCCGTCGCGAATAGCCTGTTGTTTGAGACGTGACAGCAGCGTAGCGTGCAGAAAATCATCGGCAGCGCCGTCGTGGTCAAGGTCGATGCCGCGCGCCTCGCCTAAGATACGCTCGCCGTCCGCCAGGGCCTCTTTGGCCTCCTGGATGCCGGGCCCTTGCTGGTAGTCTTCGAGCGCGCGGGTCAGGTGTTCGACATCAGCCTTTTTGAGCTTCTTTTTGAGGTGCGCGGCCAGCACCTGGGCCGATCCCTTGACCCCCAACACCGTCACCGTGTCGCGGTCAAGGCCACTCTGCCCGAGCGCCGCCAGCGCCGACAGGTTGAGCGAGCCAAAGGCACCCGCGCCAATATGCTCACGCATGGCCTGGCGCAGCTCGGGACCCGTGACTGCGATGCCGTGCAGCGCCGTGCCGGGGTCCTCAGTGGCGGACAGGAGCGAATGCCCGATCTCGGTGGCATGGTCGCCCATGATCTGCTGGCGCAGCGTGTCGGTCAGCGCGTCGGGCGGGATGGTTTCGCTCGCCTTGAAGGCGTCCTGGAGGTAGCCATCTTCGAGCAGATGATGGTCAGCCGGGTCGAGTTTGTTTTCAGTGTCCCGCACCTGACGCAGCTTCGCCACGCGCTCATGGGACGCGAGCAGCAGCTTCTGGACCGTCTCGGCCTGGTCGCCCAGGTCGCCTAAGCGCGGGCGTGACACCGCGCCGGAGTCCTGCGCGGCTTTGGTGCCTGCGTGCATCTGCTCTAGCATGTCGCCAAAGCGGGCCGCCGCCTCCATCGTGGCAGCCGGATTCTTTGCAGACAAACGACTGGCCCAGGCGCGTTCTTCTTTTTCGATGCGCGCCAGGAAATCGGTCGCGGTCGCGTGATCGCCCTGTAAGGCCGCGCCTTGGGCCTGAGTCAGCCAATCACGACGGCGGGCGGCACTCAGGTCAAAGAAGGCCATGGCGGGGCTGTCCGGGCCGCACAGCGCCTCTACCGCGCCGTGCTGACGTGCCAGCAATTGCTCGCTT
>Ga0136611_10003292_pt1 | contig 11311 bp, 10 predicted proteins | sample AntDrymUQ2232306_2_FD_106645 | JGI IMG/M metagenome (GOLD analysis project Ga0136611, IMG submission 106645) | Polar desert sand microbial communities from Dry Valleys, Antarctica - metaG UQ223 (23.06) | ecosystem: Environmental > Terrestrial > Soil > Desert | place: Antarctica: Dry Valley... | reverse complement strand
CGCGCACCGAAAAACCAAAGCCCTGATAAAGCCGGTCGAAATCGTCCTGGCCCCAGCCGCTTTTGCTGCGCTGCATTCGCGTGAAAAGTTTATCGGCGCTTCCCATATCTTCAAAAGTACGCCTGAATTTCGGCGTACTTTTCGATCTCGTTTATCTCGTTTATCCCAGTTTGTTTTCGTCCGGCGGCGCGACATCGAGCGCCGAAGGCACGTCAAGACGCGCGTATAAATCCGCAAGAGACAGCGTACAATCAATCGCGTCGAGCGTCAGATTTTCGTCGCGCGTCGCATGAAATTCGGTTGTCCATTTTGCGCCGTCGCGCCGCCGATGCTCGACCAAAATCTGGTCTTGCGAAACCAAAACGTAATGGCGCAAAGAGGGCAATTGCGCATAGTGCAAAAACTTTCCGGTGCGATCATATTCTGCCGTCGATGGCGACAAAACTTCGATGATGACGGCCGCATCGAGCAGCGTGATGTTTCTAGAGTCGTAGCGCAGTGGCGGACACGCGACGACGACATCGGGATATGTATTGATCCCCGTCGCTTCGACCTTGACCCGTTGATCGGAGCCGCGCGGCACGCACGGCTTGCCACGTAGTTGCGTGCCTAGAGAAACCGAAGCCGCCATTGCCAAATCGTTGTGCGTCGGTGACGCGCCCGCCATCGCGTAAATCGCGCCGTTGACAAATTCGTGCTTGGTCAGCGACGTTTCCTCGCGCCGCAAATATTCGTCTTCGCTGATGAAAAAAGAAGCAGGTTCGGCAACCATAATATCTCCACGAAAGTACGCCTGAATTCACGCGTACTTTTGTCCATCCTGCCTTTATCCTGACGCATCCTGAAAATCCTGTTTTCCGAATCAATCGTTGACACGCAGAACCGACAGAAACGCTTCTTGCGGAATCTCGACGTTGCCGACTTGCTTCATGCGCTTCTTGCCTTCTTTTTGCTTTTCAAGCAGCTTGCGCTTGCGCGAAATATCGCCGCCGTAGCATTTGGCGGTCACATCTTTTCGCATCGCCGAAAGGTTCTCCGACGACACGATTTTCGCGCCAATCGCGGCCTGAATGCGAATCTGAAATTGCTGGCGTGTCAAAAGTTCTTTCAGCTTTTCGCACATCACTTTGCCGCGCTTGTATGCCTGGTCGCGGTGACAGATGAAACTCAGCGCATCCACAATATCGCCGTTAATCATGATGTCGAGCTTGACAAGCGGCGCCGCTTTATAGTCTCCAAGTTCGTAATCGAGAGAAGCGTAACCGCGCGTACGGCTTTTCAATTGGTCGAAAAAATCCATGATCATTTCCGATAATGGCATTTCGTAAGTGATCGTCACGCGCCCGCCGCTCGAACTGAATTCCATGTTCTTGTGGACGCCGCGCCGTTCTTCGCAAAGCTCGAGGCACGGCCCGACATACAGCGGCGGAACGATGACGGTGCAAGTCACCATCGGCTCTTCGATGTTTTGAATCTCGGTCGCGCTGGGCATTTTCGCGGGATTGTCGATTTCGAAAACTTCGCCGCTTGTGCGCGTGACTTGATACACAACCGACGGCGCCGTCGCGATGAGCGTCAAATTATATTCGCGTTCCAATCGCTCTTGGATAATATCCATATGGAGCAAGCCCAGAAAGCCGCAGCGAAAACCAAAACCCAGTGCTGGCGACGAATCGGCGACGTAAGTCAGCGACGCGTCGTTTAAACGCAGCTTTTCCAGCGCGTCGCGCAAGTCGGTGAACTCGTTGGATTCGACGGGATAAAGCCCGCAAAAAACCATCGGTTTCGGTTCGCGATAACCCGCCAGAGCTTCGCTTGCCGGGTTTTTCGTGCCCGTCACCGTGTCGCCGATGCGCACTTCGGCCACGTCTTTGATACCCGCGATGAGATAACCCGTTTCGCCCGCGCGCAATTCTTCGACGGGCGTCATTTTAGGGCGAAAAACGCCCAACTCGGTCAGCTCGAAACTGTGGTCGCTGCCCATCAGCTTTACGGTTTGGCCGGCGCGCAGCGTGCCTTCCATCAATCGCACATAAACGATAATGCCGCGATACGCGTCGTAGCTCGAATCGAAAACCAGGGCGCGTAAGGGCGCGTTGTCGTCGCCGACAGGTGCGGGAATGCGCTCGACAATCGCCTCGAAAATGTCTTCGACGCCGATGCCGCTTTTGCCCGACGCGAGCAAAACTTCTTTGCCCGGCAGGCCGACGATTTCCTCGACTTCGGCGATCACGCGATTCGGGTCGGCGCCCGGCAAATCGATTTTGTTGAGAACGGGAATGATGTGCAGATTTCCCATGATCGCCAGGTGCGCGTTGGCGACGGTTTGCGCCTCGACACCTTGCGAGGCATCGACGACCAAAAGCGCGCCTTCGCACGCCGCCAGAGCGCGCGAGACTTCATAGGAAAAATCGACGTGGCCCGGCGTGTCGATCAAATTAAGAATGTAATCTTGGCCGTCGCGGGCTTTGTAATCGAGGCGCACGGCGCTGGCTTTGATGGTGATGCCGCGCTCGCGCTCCAAGTCCATCGAGTCGAGCATTTGCTCTTTCATGTCGCGGTCGGCGACGGCGCTGGTCATCTGCAACATGCGGTCGGCGAGAGTCGACTTGCCGTGATCGATGTGCGCGATGATCGAAAAGTTGCGGATATGGCTCTGCGGTATTTTCACGCGCCGCAGTTTATCAGACGAAAAGTACGCCGGAATAAAGGCGTACTCAGGGCAATCGCATTAGCAATATGCAAATGTGAAAGAAGTGTCATTTCGAGCGGAATTTTCTCGCCCAGCGAGAAAATGAAGTCGAGAAATCTTGGCGGACACGCAGCAACGGCAAGATTCCTCGACTTCGCGCGACTGATCGTCGCTCTTCGCTCGGAATGACACTTCTCTTTCCCCCGATTTGGCTTGAAAACCCTAATGCAATTGCCCTGAGGGCGTACTTTTGCAGCGACCGCGCGCGTTGTCACATAATAAATCACGTTTGTGAAACAGGAGCCAGACAATGCAGGCAATGGAAGAACGCGATTTATCTTTTCAACGGGTCGAAAACTCGAACCCGCGAAAGCTGACAAGCGAACAAATAAAGCATTACAACGAGCACGGCTACATCAGGCCGATTGCGATTTTCTCGCCTCAAGAAACCGCGCGCAATCGCGAGTATTTCGATTCTTTGCTCGACGAAATGAACCGCATGAAAGATGGGCGCGATTCGTATGCGATCAACGGCTATCATTCGCATTGTCGCGGCATCTGGGACATTGTGACGAACCCGAAAATCCTCGAATATGTGCAGGACATCGCGGGACCGAATTTCGTGGGCTGGGGCACGCATTTTTTTTGCAAGATGCCCGGCGACACCAAAATCGTGCCGTGGCATCAGGACGCATCTTACTGGCCGCTTTCGCCCGCGCGCACCGTGACCGTCTGGCTCGCTATTGATGACGCCGATGCCGAAAACGCCGCGATGCAATTCATTCCCGGCACGCACAAACTGGGCGCGCTCGACTGGAAAACAACCGACAAGCCCGCCGTTCTGGAGCAGGAAATTACCGACATCGGGCAATACGGAAAGCCGGTTTTCGATGAACTCAAAGCCGGCGAAATCTCGCTGCACGCCGATATGCTGGCGCACGGCTCGACCGCGAATTCTTCGCAGCGCCGCCGCACCGGCCTCACGATTCGTTATTGTCCCGCCGAAGTGCGCGCTTTAAATCCGAGTTGGGCGACGCAAGCGATCTGGTGTCGCGGCGCCGATCCATCGAATCATTGGGCGAACAATGCGCGTCCCGACGGCGAAGATTTATGGCCGCTCGATAAGCCGCGCGCCATCGGCGGCAACTGAAAAAGTACGCCTGAATAAAGGCGTGCTTTTCGTTTTATTGCGTATGAACCGCAAAGTTTCTATAATTGCTTTGCCATGAAATTTTTTGCGATGCGAATTAGCCAGCCGGCGGCGGAAGATTTCCGGCGTTAGTTTGCGCGCGTTCGCGTTTCTCGTCTGATTCTCAACCCGCCGCCGGCTGTTCCGGCTGCGGGTTTTTTGTTGCGTGAAGAGTAAAGAGTGAAGCGTGGCGAAACGCATCACTTTCTACCCTTCACTCTTCACCCTTTACTCTTCACGAGGTTTTATGAACGTTCAACTTTACGACACAACACTTCGCGACGGCGCGCAGGCCGAAGGCATTTCTTTTTCGGTCGCCGATAAGATGAAAATCGCGCGGCGGCTCGACGAATTCGGCATCCATTACATCGAAGGCGGATGGCCCGGCTCGAACCCGAAAGACGAAGAATTCTTCGCGCTGGCGCAACGCGAGAAGTGGAAAAATTCGCAGCTCGCCGCGTTTTCGATGACGCGCAGGGCGAACATTGAAGCCAAAGACGACCCGAATTTGAAAACCATTCTGGCGGCGAATACGCCGGTCGTCACGCTTGTCGGCAAGACTTCGCAGTTTCATGTCGAACACGCGTTGCGCGTTTCGCTTGACGAGAATCTGGCGATGATCGAAAGCAGCGTGCGCCTGATGTGCGAAAACGGGCGCCGCGTATTTTACGACTGCGAGCATTTTTTCGATGCGTGGCGCGAAAACCAAAAGTACGCCTTAAAAACGCTCGAAGCGGCGGCTGAGGGCGGTGCGGAAGTTCTGGTGCTTTGCGACACAAACGGCGGCAGCTTGCCCGAACACGTCGCGGCTTGCGTGCGCGAAGTTCGCGAAAAACTCGGCGTCGATGTCGGTATTCACACGCATAACGATTGTGAACTCGGCGTCGCTAACGCGCTTGTCGCGCTGCAAAATGGCGCGGTTCAAGTGCAGGGAACTATCAACGGATTCGGCGAGCGCAGCGGCAATTGCAACCTGGTTTCGGTGATTGCGAATTTGCAGGTAAAGATGAACACCGAAGTTGTCGCACCCGAACACATGAAGCAACTGACGCACTTGTCGCTTTTCGTTTCAGAAGTTGCGAATCTGGCGCCCGACGACAGGCAGCCGTTTGTCGGCAAAAGCGTGTTCGCGCACAAAGGCGGAATGCACGTCGATGCCGTTCAAAAAGCCGGTGGCCGCGCCTACGAGCATATCGACCCGACAAGCGTCGGCAACGAACGACGCATTTTGGTCAGCGAATTGGCAGGAACATCCAACGTGCGTGAAGTCGCGCAAGGGCTGGGAATCGAGCTGGATAAAGGCTCCAAAGAAGCGCGCGCGGTTTTGCAGGAAGTCAAGAAGCTGGAAAGCGAAGGCTGGGAATTTGAAGGCGCCGAAGCGAGCTTTCAATTACTGGTTCAGCGCGCGTTGGGCAAATCGACCAAGTTATTCGACTTACTGGGCGTTCGCGTGATCAACGAATTGCGGCCCGTCGGCGATGCGAACACCGATTGGATTACCGAAGCGACCTTGAAAATCCGCGTCGGCGACGAGGTTTTACACACCGCCGCAGAAGGCGACGGCCCGGTTCACGCGCTGGACAATTGCCTTCGCAAAGCCATCGCCGCCGCGTATCCCGAAATGGATGCGATTCGGCTCACCGATTTCAAGGTGCGCGTGGTGAACACCAAAGAAGGCACCGCCGCGAAAGTGCGCGTGTTGATCGAATCGGCGAACGACAGCGAATCGTGGAGCACGGTCGGCGTTTCGACGAATATCATTGAGGCGAGCTGGCTGGCGCTGACGCAGGCGATTGAATACGGCTTGGCTTCTTCCGAAAAACAGGATGGAAGGATGTTGCAGGATGTTTAGGATGGAAGAAAAGTATGCCTGAATAAAGGCGTACTTTTCTGGTGAGGAAATTTGATGCAACATGAAGAACTTACGCGCATCATATTGGCGGCGTGTTTTGAAGTGAGCAATGAATTGGGCGCAGGATTTCTCGAATCGGTTTATGAGAAGGCGTTGCTCCTCGCGCTCGAGCAAAAAGGTGTAAAGGCGCACGCGCAAGTGCCTCTCGAAGTGCATTTTCGCGGCGTCGTGGTCGGTGCATTCTTGGCCGATGTCCTGGTTGTAGGTAAGGTCATTCTCGAACTTAAAGCTGTCAAGGCTTTGCTACCCGAACATCAAGCGCAACTCATCAACTATCTCAAAGCCACGCAAATGGAAGTCGGTCTGCTTGTCAACTTCGGCCAAGCGCGCCTCGAATACAAAAGAGTTTACACCTGACCTTTTTTCCATCCTAATCATCCTGCATCATCCTTATATCCTGTAAGTCCCATGAAAAAGTACAAAAACCAAGTCGAAGAAAACGAGCAATCGCGCATCGCCCGCAACATTTCGCGGCGCGAAGGGCGCCCGACGCGCGGCGCGACGTTAACCGAAATCGAACCCGATTCTCTGGCTGCCGAACTGGGAATCGAAGTCGGCTCGCGTTTAATACAAATCGACGACAAGCCCGTCCGCGACGCGATTCAATTGAAGATGGCGGACGTCTCGGAACGGATTTCTCTGACCGTGATTCAGCCCAATGGCACGCCGCAGATTTTCGATATTGAAAAAGACGCGTTCGAGCCGCTCGGTTTTTCCAGCGATGCCGAACTGTTCGACGGCGTCACGCGCTGCCAGAACAAATGCCCGTTTTGCTTTGTCGACCAACTGCCGCCGCGCATCAAAAACGCGCCCAATTTAAGGCGTACTTTATACGTGCGCGACGACGATTATCGCCTCAGTTTTCTGCACGGCCATTACATCACGCTGACGAATCTAAGTGACGAAGATTACGCGCGCATCGTCGAAGAAAAACTGTCGCCGCTTTGCGTTTCGGTCCAGGCGACCGATCCGGCGACGCGCGTAAAAATGCTCGGAAACAAAAGCGCCGGCAACATCATCGAGCGACTGGAATTCCTGATTTCGCACGGAATTCAAATCAATGCGCAAATCGTTTTGTGTCCGGGAATCAACGATAAAGAACAATTGAATCGTTCGGTTCGCGACTTGATGAAACTGTGGCCCGGCGTCGAAAGCGTCGCGGTTGTTCCTGTTGGATTGACGAAATTCATGCCCGAAAATCGCGGAATGCAAGTCGTAAAACCCGATGAAGCGCGCGAGATTCTGGCTCAATTAAAACCGTTGCAAAAAGAATGTAGCGCGAAATTCGGCGCGCGTTTCGTTTACGCGAGCGATGAAGTTTATTTTCTGGCGGGGCAAGATTTGCCGCGCGCGAGTTTCTACGACGGCTTTCCGCAATACGCCAACGGCGTCGGCATTACGCGCGCGTTCTTGGACGAAGTCAATCAACTGCGCCGCAAAAAAGTACGCCCGAATTCAGGCGTACTTTCCAAAATCACATTGGTAACAGGAAGTTTGGCTGCGCCCGCGTTGCGCGAATTGGCGAGCGCGATAACCGAAAAAGGTTTGGCGCAGGCGCGCGTTGCGGAAATCAAAAACACGTTCTGGGGCGGCAATGTCGCGTGCGCCGGACTTTTGATGGGCGAAGAAGTGTTGCAACAATTGCGAAACGAAGAACGCGCCGACACGATTTTTCTGCCGCCCGACGCCGTCGATAACCAGAACCGAATGCTCGACGACATCACGCTTTCGCAAATGAGCGCCGAATTAAAAACCGATGTGCGCTGCGACGCGACCGGCCCGCTGCATCTGGCGCAGCTGCTCCAGAATTGACAAAACAGTGGGAATGATGCCACGATAAGGCCATGACGAAATTTCGCCTGGTTTTCTATCCTGCGTTATCCTGCTTCATCTTTTTCATCCTGTCTTCCCCAAAAAGTACGCCTGAATTAAGGCGTACTTTTTCCGGCGATTCGATGGGCGTCACGGCGGCGATGATGCTGCATCAAAGCGAAGGTTTTGCTTTGATCGACGCTCGAAAATTGCGCGCCGACGACTTGCCGATTCCCGATTCGATTTCGTTGAAAAATGCGCGCAACCTCGCGTCGTCGCGGCGCGCGATTGTCATTGGCGATGAAAACGAAATCGCGGCTGCGCGCAAAAACTTGAATTGTGAAATCGCCGGTTGGGTACCGTCGCAAACTTTGAATCGCACCACAAAACTGCAAGCGCAATGGGAAATTTCGCCGCGCGAACTGATGAAAAATCGCGCGCGTTTTCAAGTCGTCGATTTGCGCGAAGACGAAGAATTCGGCAGCAGTCGCATTCCGCGCAGCGAAAAAATCTCGATGTTTGACGTTGCGAAAAAACTGGACAAGCGCGCGCCGGTCGCGCTATTTTGCCTCACCGGACACCGCAGCGCCTTTGTCGTCGAGCAGTTGCGCGCGCAAGGTTTCTCAAATCTGCGCAGCGTGCGCGGCGGCTGGCTCGACTGGAAAAATCAGGGTTTGCCGCTCGAAGGAGATTAAGATGCGCGAGTGGCTTTTGCAACGCAAGTGGGATGTAATCGGCGTTTCGTTCGCGGTTATATTAGGCGCGGTTTTGGTTTACGTCAATTTTACGACGGTGCAGCCAAAGAAACGTCAGGCGATTTGTCAGTCGAATTTGAAAATGATTGGCTTGGGCACGCTGCAATATGTGCGCGATAGCGATGAGAAGTATATGCCGGCGAATAACTGGCAGGACGCGATTAGCCCATACCTGAAAAAACCGCCGAGCTTTCTGTGTCCTTTGCGTGGCGATTTGGCCAGCGGTTACGCTTATCAAAAACTTTTTTCTAATGCCAAAATGAGCTTGGTAACCGATATGTCGAAGTGCATCATTTTTTTCGATTCCAGCCTGCCGATGCGCAACGCCTCCGACTCCGGCGCTTCGGTGCCTTCGCCTTCGCGTCACCTTTTAGGAAACAACTTCGCCTTCATGGATGGACACGTCAAGGCATTCGTGAAGCCGGATTTCGTGTCCGGCACCGCCGAATTGCGCGCTGCCATTCTGGAGCGACAAAAGCGACAAGTCGAATGGAAAAAACAGCAGGACAAAATAGACGCGAACAAGAAACGTCTCTCGGAGCGTAAAGCGAAAGCGAAGAAGCCGTGAATGAAAGTACGCCTGAATAAAGGCGTACTTTTCGCAAAAGGGAACTAGAATGCGCGACTTTTTAATGAGACGCAAATGGGATTTTCTCGGCGTGTCGCTGTCTGTTGTTCTCGGCGCGGTTTTGATTTATGTCAATCTCACAGTTGTGCGGCCCAGAAAACATCAGGTGACTTGCCAGTCGAATTTGAAGCAGATCGGTCTGGGATTCATGCAATATATCCGCGACTACGACGAGCGGTACCCGCTCGCAAATAATTGGCAAAAGGGTTTATGGACTTACACCAGAAGCGAATCAATCTTTCATTGTCCCGAACGCGCCGCCGCGCCTAATGATTACGCTTTTCACAAGCGCATCGCGGACATCGAATTCCTGTCTGTCGTCCAAACGCCGGCTACCTACATTTTGGTGTTTGAATCCGATGCCGCAAAACTCAATGCGTGCGATTATGGAAGTTCGCTGCCGCGTGCGCCGCGCCATCCCGACGGACATAATATTTTGTTTGCGGACGGCCACGTCAAAGCGTTGGCGAAGCCGAACTTCACTGCAGATTTCAATTCGGCAATCGACTTTCCTCTGCGCGACAAAATGCGAAAACACAACGCCGATTGGTGGCGCGAAATTCTGCAGCGCGACAAAATGCGCTTGGCGCGGACTCGTCGCATCATCGCGTGGCAGAAAAAGCGAAAACAGCTATCGCAAAACAAGCAGGCAAACCCATCGCGTTGACACAGCGAAAAGTTCGCCTGAATAACGGCGTACTTTCTGGGGAGAAACTTATGCGGGAATTTTTGGCTCGCCGCAAACTCGATGTCATCGGCGTTTCTCTCGCGGTCATTCTCGGCGCGGGATTGATTGTCACAGAGCGCACGGTTTTTCGGCCCAGGCGAAATCAGAGCATTTGCCAGTCGAATCTGAAAAACATCGGTCTCGGCACTATGCAATACGTGCGCGATTGGGACGAAGAATGGCCGCTTGCGCGCAATTGGCAAAAGGGCTTGTGGCCCTACACCAAAAGCGAGACGATTTTTCATTGTCCGGCGCGCCCCGATCTCATCAGCGATTATGCCTATAACAAGCGCATCGCCGATCTCCAAAAGCTCAGTCGCGTGGTCAGTGCAGCAGCCGAGGTGCTGGTTTTTGAATCTAATGCGGGCAAAATCAACGCGAGCGATTACGGGACATCGCTGCCCAAAACCGCGCGGCATCCCGGCGGCACCAACATTGTTTATGCCGACGGACACGTTAAGGCGCGCCGGACTCTGGGTTTCCGCAAAAATTTCGACAGTCTCAAAACGCAGTGGCGCCTGATCGATATCCAAGACATCAAAAATGACGACAGCCTTTCCAACGAGAAAAAACAAGAAATGCTCGGCTGGCTGACGCCCAAATGAATCAACAAAGTACGCCTTAATTCAGGCGTACTTTTTGGTTTTCCGTTAAAATAGAAAGGCCATGCCAAAGCCTCTTATCGCTATCGTCGGACGACCCAACGTCGGAAAAAGCACTTTATTCAATCGCCTCGCGCGTACGCGTATCGCCGTCGTCGAAGATTTCGCGGGCACGACGCGCGACCGCCTTTACGCCGATTGCGACATCTGGGGCCATCCTTGCACGCTTATCGACACCGGCGGCTTCGACCCCAAAGGCGAAGGCTATTCGCCTGCGATTGTCGCGCAGGCGCAGCTCGCCATTGATGAAGCCGACATCATCGTGTTTCTCACCGACGGGCGCGAAGAACCGACAAGCCTCGACTACGAAGTCGCCGATTTGCTGCGCCGCACGCGCAAGCCGGTGATTGTCGCCGCCAACAAAGTCGATAATCCGCGCATGGCGGTTTCTAATTTAAATGCGCTGCGCATCGGCGATCCGATTTTGATGTCCGCCGCGACGGGCATCGGCGTCGCCGAATTGACTGAGAAAATCGAAGAGCTTTTGCCGCGCGAAAAAGAGGAATATCCGAGCGACAATTCGTTTAAAGTCGCGCTTGTCGGCAGGCCGAACGTCGGCAAAAGCGCGCTGACCAACAAACTTTTGGGTTACGAAAGGAGCATCGTTTCGCCGATTGCGGGCACGACGCGCGACGCCATCGACACCAAATTGACGTGGAACGATCAGCCTGTGACTTTAATCGACACGGCGGGAATGCGGCGCAAAGCGCGTGTCAAAGCCGAAGAAACTTCGACCGAATATCACATGGTTTTGCGCGCTCTTCGAGCGGTTGACAGATGCGATGTTGTAATTATCGTGCTCGAAAGCGGCGGCGTGACCGACCAGGATACAAAAATCGCGGGCTACGCGCACGAGGCCGGAAAAGCGGTTTTGATCGCGATCAACAAATGGGATTTGATCGAAACGGAAGAAGATTTGAAAGCGATTGGCCGG
>Ga0136611_10003291_pt1 | contig 11312 bp, 6 predicted proteins | sample AntDrymUQ2232306_2_FD_106645 | JGI IMG/M metagenome (GOLD analysis project Ga0136611, IMG submission 106645) | Polar desert sand microbial communities from Dry Valleys, Antarctica - metaG UQ223 (23.06) | ecosystem: Environmental > Terrestrial > Soil > Desert | place: Antarctica: Dry Valley... | reverse complement strand
TCAGCACCGTGTCGCAGCGCTGAGGCGACCTCAGGCGGTGGCGCGGTGCAGGGCGACGATGCCGCCGGTCAGGTTGCGCCACTCGGGAGCCTGCCAGCCGGAGTCGGCGATGAGGTCGGCCAGCGCCGCCTGATCGGGCCAGGCGCGGATCGACTCGGCGAGGTAGACGTAGGCGTCCGGGGCGCTCGCGGTCACCGACGCGATCGCCGGAAGGGCACGCATGACGCCGTCGAGGTAGGCGGTGCGGAGCGCGCCGTTGACCGGGCGGCTGAACTCGCAGACCACGAGGCGGCCCCCCGGACGGGTGACCCGACGCATCTCGCGCAGGCCGGCTCCCGGGTCGACGAAGTTGCGTAGACCGTAGGAGATGGTGACCGAGTCGAACGTCTCGTCGAGGAAGGGCAACCTCGTCCCGTCGCCGGCGACGAAGGCGAGGGTCGGGCGGTCCAACCGACCCTGCCGCAGCATGCCGACCGAGAAGTCGCACGGGACGGCGGTGGCACCGTGCGCTGCGAACGGCTCGCTGGAGCACCCGGTGCCTGCGGCGAGGTCGAGGACGAGGTCACCCGATCGGGGGGCCACGGCGGCGACCATCTGTCGTCGCCAGATCCGCTGGATGCCGGCCGTCATCAGGTCGTTGGTGAGGTCGTAGCGCTTGGCGACCGTGTCGAACATGCGACGTACGTCGGTCGGTTGCTTGTCCAGGTCAGCGCGGGCCACGCTTGAAGGGTAGATGTCCGGAGGCGAACGGACGCAACTTGGGGGTGGGTCCGTGCGTCTCTACACTCGACCACTCACACGCTTCTGCTTGCTTCTTCGGGGGACCCGCCCATGTCACACCGCGCCACCGCTCTGCTCCTCGCGCTCATCTGCTCGTTGGTGGGACTGGGGGCAGCCAGTCCGGTCGCGGCCTCGACCGGCTCCGCTGCCATCACGTCGGCCCGGGCCGACTTCACCCCGCTGCGCCTCGGGGACAGCGGGTGGCGCGTACGCCTTCTGCAGAGCCGCCTGCACCAGCTTGACCTCCACTCCGAGGTCGTTACCAGTCGCTTCGACCGCGAGACGAGCGACGGCGTCCGCACCGTCCAGCGCCGTCGCGGCTGGGTCGCCGACGGAGTGCTCGACGAACGCACGTGGCTCAAGATCGTCGCGCTCACCAAGGAACCGACCACCGACGCCCTGCACAACGTCTACCAGCCCGGTCGCGCCCTCCTCGAGGTCGGTGACGCCGGCCTGCGGGTGCGCGAGGTGCAGGCCAGGCTCAAGCAGCTGCGGTGGTTCTCCGGTTCGGTCACCGGCACCTATGGGCGCTCGACCAGGGTGGCGGTGTCGGGATTCCAGGAGAAGCGGCGGGTCCCGGTCACCGGCGTTGTCGACCGGCGGACCCTCACCCGCCTCACGGACATGACACGCCAGCCCACCCGGGCCGAGCTTTTCAACGTCGTCCCGACGGGCGCCCGCCTCGACGCCCGGTGCTCCACCGGCCGTGTCCTGTGCGTCGACAAGACCTCGCGGTCACTGCGCTGGGTCGTGGACGGCGTGGTGCGGCGAACCGTCGAGGTGCGCTTCGGGTCCGACGAGCTGCCCACCCGCGAGGGCGCGTTCGCGATCTTCAAGAAGTCGCGCGACCACGTGTCCAGTCTCTATGACACCGCGATGCCGTTCGCGATGTTCTTCTCCGGCGGCCAGGCCGTGCACTACTCCCCCGACTTCGCCGCCAACGGCTACAGCGGGGCGTCCCACGGGTGCGTGAACGTGCGCGACCGGAGCGGGGTCGAGTGGCTCTTCGACCACGTCCGCCTCGGCGACCGGGTCATCGTCTACCGTTCCTGAGCCAGCCTCCGCCGGTCTACGCCGTGACGGCACGCCGCAACCCACGTGACCCGGGCCACTCCTGTTCGCGCTTCGGCCGATCTCCCGCGCCGGGGCTCATGAGCCCCGGCGTAAACTTCCGCCTCGTGACGACCCCCGCGTCCGCCGGTTCGGAACCGGCTCCCACCTCCGACCTCGCCACGGCCGCAAGCGCCGCTCTGACGGTGCGCACGATCCCGGTGGACCTCGCGGGAACGACCCTTCTCGACCTGGTCCCGGAGAGTGAGCCGGTCACCTGGCTGCGCAGGGGCGAGGGCCTCGTGGGCTGGGGCGTCGCCGCGCGGCTGGACACCTCGGGTCCGGCGCGCTTCAGCGACGCAGTGAAGTGGTGGTCGGAGACCGTGGCCCGCGCCGACGTCGTCGACCGGGTCAACGAGCCCGGGACCGGGCTCGTCTCGTTCGGCACCTTCGCCTTCGCCGACGAGCCCGGCGAGTCCAAGCTGGTCGTCCCCCGGGTCATCGTCGGACGGCGCGGGGACCGCACCTGGGTCACCACCATCTCGCCCGCCGCCGACACCGACGTCCCTGCCCTGGTGCCTGCGACGGGGCCGCTGCCGCCAGTCGGGCTGACCTTCTCCGACGGCGCCCTCAACGGCGAGGAGTGGATGGGGGTGGTCGCCGATGCAGTCACCCGGATCAACGCCGGCGACCTCGAGAAGGTCGTGCTGGCCCGCGACCTCATCGCCACGACCGAGGAGCTCCTCGACGTGCGGTGGCCGATCCGCCGGCTCGCCACGAACTACGAGATGTGCTGGACCTTCCACGTCGACGGCTTCTTCGGTGCCACCCCCGAGATGCTGGTGCGCCGCGAGCGTGGCCTGGTGACCTCCCGGGTGCTGGCCGGAACCATCCGGCGTACGGGTGACGACGAACGCGACCTGGCCCTGGCCGCGACCCTGGCCCGGTCGTCGAAGGACCTGGAGGAGCACGAGTACGCCGTGCGCTCGGTCGCCGACGCCCTCGAGCCGCACTGCTCGTCCATGAACGTCCCCGAGGCGCCCTTCGTCCTCCACCTGCCCAACGTGATGCACCTGGCCACCGACGTGAACGGCGTCGTCCACGACGAGGCGAGCTCGCTGGAGCTGGCCGAGTCGTTGCATCCGTCTGCTGCCGTCGGTGGCACTCCGACCCCGGCCGCCGTGGCGCTGATCAGCCAGATCGAGGGCATGCCGCGCAATCGCTATGCCGGGCCGGTCGGCTGGATGGATGCCTCGGGAGATGGCGAGTGGGGCATCGCGCTGCGTTCGGCGATGGTCGTCGAGGGCGGCGTACGCCTCTTCGCCGGCTGCGGGATCGTGGCCAGCTCCGACCCCGAGGCCGAGCTGGCAGAGGCGCAGGCGAAGTTCGTGCCCGTGCGCGATGCGCTCGAGGCAAGCTGAGGCCTACAGGTCCTTGCCCGGCTCGCGACGCTCGAAGGCCACACCGTCGGGCAGCAGGTTGGCCATGTGGCTGGCCACCATGTCGAGGCCGATGTCGCTGTAGACGCGGTCGTGGATCGCCAGCGACGTCGGGGCCGCCACCGCGCGGACGAAGTCGACGGCCTCGGCGACCTTGAGCCACGGCGCGCTGACCGGCGCAAGGAGCACGTCCACAGCGCGACCGGGGACCGTGAGCGCGTCACCGGGGTGGTAGACGGTGGAGCCGGCGATCTCCAGGAGATAACCGGAGTTGTCGAAGCGGTCGTAGTCGGGATGGATCACCGCGTGCTTGTCGCCGACCACCTCGACCGACGCTCCCGCCACGTCGAGGCGGTCGCCGGGTGACAGGACCGTGACGCGCTCGGCGACGTCGGGTGCCTGATCTCGCAGCATCCGCTCGACTGCGGCGATCGTCCAGATCGGCGCGTCGATCGCGCGGAGGTGGGCGGGGTCCACGTGGTCGGCGTGCTCGTGGGTGATCAGGATCGCGTCGGCTCCCTCGATGGCCTCCCGCTCGGTGAAGACACCCGGGTCCAGGACGATGACTGACCCGCCGGACTCGATCCGGACACAGGCATGACCGAACTTGGTGAGACGCATGTGACTCACCCTAGATCGGCAATGAATCGGGATCCTTTACCGGACGCGGTTAGGGTAGGCGGAAGCCCTCTGCGGGTGGAATGCCCTGGGGGAAATGCACCGCACCCGATACGAAGAGAGTTCACATGTCTGTACGCCGCGCGCTCGTCGGCAGCGCCCTTGCGCTGCTCATGCCCGCATCCCTGCTCATGACGACCGAGTCCGGCTCGGCCACTGACTCCGCGGCCTCCGCCGCGACGTCGTCGGTGCGAACGGCAGCAACCCAGCGCATCTCGCTGGAAGCACTGCCCCAAATCGTCCAGCAGGGCCGTGGCACCGCCAGTGCCAACTCCGCCAAGGCTGCCATTACCGCGACCATCAAGCCGGTCAAGGTCGGCCGCAAGGTCATCCTGCAGCAGCTCAACGGCAGCTCCTGGAAGAGCGTCGCTGTCGCCAAGCAGGAGAAGTCCGGCCGTGCCAACTTTGCCGCTCTCGTCTCCAAGAGCGGCCGGGCGCTGACCTACCGCGTCAAGGCGACGCAGTTTGCCGGTCTCAAGGCCATGACCAGCAAGACGGTCGACACGTCGCAGTGGCTGGTCCCGACCTTCACCGACGAGTTCTCCGGCAGCACGCTCGGCCCCACGTGGGCGATGCGCGGCCAGGACTACGAACCCACCAGCAAGCGCACGTGCTCCAAGGGCAGTCCCAAGGCCGTCAAGGTGACCGGCGGTGCCGTGCGCCTCAGCGTGATCAAGGACCGCTCGCGCAGTGGCAAGTGCACGGCGAGGTCCCGCACGGAGACGAAGAAGATCGCCTACCGCCTCAACGGCCACATCGGCACCGGCGGCGGCCTGTTCGACTTCAAGTACGGCGTTGCCGCGGCGCGCGTCAAGATGCAGAAGCTGCAGGGCCAGCACGCGAGCTTCTGGATGCAGCCGGTCGGCGAGAACCGCCCGGGCAGCGACGGCCACGAGATCGACATTATCGAGTACTTCGGTGACAAGCACCCGCAGGGCGGCCTGACCAGCTTCATCCACTGGTACAAGGGTCAGCGCCTGATCAAGACGGGCTCGTGGATCAAGAACTCGACGTCGTTCCTCAAGAACAAGAGGGACGGCTGGTCGAAGAGCTACCACGTCTTCTCGGTCCAGTGGACCCCGAGGGTGATCATCTTCCGCATCGACGGCAAGGAGACCTGGCGCACGTCGGTCCGCGTCTCCAAGGCCCAGCAGTACCTCATCCTCAGCCTGCTCGCCTCGGACTACGAGGCGCTCGAGCTGCCGGACAGCAAGCTGCCGCAGCACATGTACGTCGACTGGGTGCGCGTCTGGGAGACCCCGGTCTCCTGACCTGCCCCAGCCAGCTCCAACTGAACGACACGATCCGCGCGTTGACTCCTTTCCCCGATCTCTAGGGAGGAGTCAGCGCGCGGATTCGTCTGTCGAGGTCCGCGCGGTTGTCGCGGCGCGCGAGCACCTCGACGACCTCGATGCCGCCGTTGGGTGAGGCCAAGGCCTGCTCGAGCTCGGGCGCGCTGCGGACCTGCAGGTGCGGCGTACGGGTGGCCGCGCACAGGCTGGCGATGTCGACCCCGTGCGGGGTGCCGAAGAGCATCTCGAAGCGGTCGGCGTAGGCCGGAACGCCCTGCTCGAGGGTCGCGAAGATCGAGCCACCGTCGTCGTTGAGCACCACGATCGTCAGGTCGGGCCGCACCTCTCGGGGACCGAGGACCAGCCCGGTGGTGTCGTGGAGGAACGTCACGTCGCCCATCAGGGCCATCGCACGCGCGCGTGCGATGGCCCTGATGGGCGACGTGACGTTCCTCCACGACACCACCGGGCTGGTCCTCGGTCCCCGAGAGGTGCGGCCCGACCTGACGATCGTGGTGCTCAACGACGACGGTGGCTCGATCTTCGCGACCCTCGAGCAGGGCGTTCCGGCCTACGCCGACCGCTTCGAGATGCTCTTCGGCACCCCGCACGGGGTCGACATCGCCAGCCTGTGCGCGGCCACCCGTACGCCGCACCTGCAGGTCCGCAGCGCGCCCGAGCTCGAGCAGGCCTTGGCCTCACCCAACGGCGGCATCGAGGTCGTCGAGGTGCTCGCGCGCCGCGACAACCGCGCGGACCTCGACAGACGAATCCGCGCGCTGACTCCTCCCTAGAGATCGGGGAAAGGAGTCAACGCGCGGATCGTGTCGTTCAGTTGGAGCTGGCTGGGGCAGGTCAGGAGACCGGGGTCTCCCAGACGCGCACCCAGTCGACGTACATGTGCTGCGGCAGCTTGCTGTCCGGCAGCTCGAGCGCCTCGTAGTCCGAGGCGAGCAGGCTGAGGATGAGGTACTGCTGGGCCTTGGAGACGCGGACCGACGTGCGCCAGGTCTCCTTGCCGTCGATGCGGAAGATGATCACCCTCGGGGTCCACTGGACCGAGAAGACGTGGTAGCTCTTCGACCAGCCGTCCCTCTTGTTCTTGAGGAACGACGTCGAGTTCTTGATCCACGAGCCCGTCTTGATCAGGCGCTGACCCTTGTACCAGTGGATGAAGCTGGTCAGGCCGCCCTGCGGGTGCTTGTCACCGAAGTACTCGATAATGTCGATCTCGTGGCCGTCGCTGCCCGGGCGGTTCTCGCCGACCGGCTGCATCCAGAAGCTCGCGTGCTGGCCCTGCAGCTTCTGCATCTTGACGCGCGCCGCGGCAACGCCGTACTTGAAGTCGAACAGGCCGCCGCCGGTGCCGATGTGGCCGTTGAGGCGGTAGGCGATCTTCTTCGTCTCCGTGCGGGACCTCGCCGTGCACTTGCCACTGCGCGAGCGGTCCTTGATCACGCTGAGGCGCACGGCACCGCCGGTCACCTTGACGGCCTTGGGACTGCCCTTGGAGCACGTGCGCTTGCTGGTGGGTTCGTAGTCCTGGCCGCGCATCGCCCACGTGGGGCCGAGCGTGCTGCCGGAGAACTCGTCGGTGAAGGTCGGGACCAGCCACTGCGACGTGTCGACCGTCTTGCTGGTCATGGCCTTGAGACCGGCAAACTGCGTCGCCTTGACGCGGTAGGTCAGCGCCCGGCCGCTCTTGGAGACGAGAGCGGCAAAGTTGGCACGGCCGGACTTCTCCTGCTTGGCGACAGCGACGCTCTTCCAGGAGCTGCCGTTGAGCTGCTGCAGGATGACCTTGCGGCCGACCTTGACCGGCTTGATGGTCGCGGTAATGGCAGCCTTGGCGGAGTTGGCACTGGCGGTGCCACGGCCCTGCTGGACGATTTGGGGCAGTGCTTCCAGCGAGATGCGCTGGGTTGCTGCCGTTCGCACCGACGACGTCGCGGCGGAGGCCGCGGAGTCAGTGGCCGAGCCGGACTCGGTCGTCATGAGCAGGGATGCGGGCATGAGCAGCGCAAGGGCGCTGCCGACGAGCGCGCGGCGTACAGACATGTGAACTCTCTTCGTATCGGGTGCGGTGCATTTCCCCCAGGGCATTCCACCCGCAGAGGGCTTCCGCCTACCCTAACCGCGTCCGGTAAAGGATCCCGATTCATTGCCGATCTAGGGTGAGTCACATGCGTCTCACCAAGTTCGGTCATGCCTGTGTCCGGATCGAGTCCGGCGGGTCAGTCATCGTCCTGGACCCGGGTGTCTTCACCGAGCGGGAGGCCATCGAGGGAGCCGACGCGATCCTGATCACCCACGAGCACGCCGACCACGTGGACCCCGCCCACCTCCGCGCGATCGACGCGCCGATCTGGACGATCGCCGCAGTCGAGCGGATGCTGCGAGATCAGGCACCCGACGTCGCCGAGCGCGTCACGGTCCTGTCACCCGGCGACCGCCTCGACGTGGCGGGAGCGTCGGTCGAGGTGGTCGGCGACAAGCACGCGGTGATCCATCCCGACTACGACCGCTTCGACAACTCCGGTTATCTCCTGGAGATCGCCGGCTCCACCGTCTACCACCCCGGTGACGCGCTCACGGTCCCCGGTCGCGCTGTGGACGTGCTCCTTGCGCCGGTCAGCGCGCCGTGGCTCAAGGTCGCCGAGGCCGTCGACTTCGTCCGCGCGGTGGCGGCCCCGACGTCGCTGGCGATCCACGACCGCGTCTACAGCGACATCGGCCTCGACATGGTGGCCAGCCACATGGCCAACCTGCTGCCCGACGGTGTGGCCTTCGAGCGTCGCGAGCCGGGCAAGGACCTGTAGGCCTCAGCTTGCCTCGAGCGCATCGCGCACGGGCACGAACTTCGCCTGCGCCTCTGCCAGCTCGGCCTCGGGGTCGGAGCTGGCCACGATCCCGCAGCCGGCGAAGAGGCGTACGCCGCCCTCGACGACCATCGCCGAACGCAGCGCGATGCCCCACTCGCCATCTCCCGAGGCATCCATCCAGCCGACCGGCCCGGCATAGCGATTGCGCGGCATGCCCTCGATCTGGCTGATCAGCGCCACGGCGGCCGGGGTCGGAGTGCCACCGACGGCAGCAGACGGATGCAACGACTCGGCCAGCTCCAGCGAGCTCGCCTCGTCGTGGACGACGCCGTTCACGTCGGTGGCCAGGTGCATCACGTTGGGCAGGTGGAGGACGAAGGGCGCCTCGGGGACGTTCATGGACGAGCAGTGCGGCTCGAGGGCGTCGGCGACCGAGCGCACGGCGTACTCGTGCTCCTCCAGGTCCTTCGACGACCGGGCCAGGGTCGCGGCCAGGGCCAGGTCGCGTTCGTCGTCACCCGTACGCCGGATGGTTCCGGCCAGCACCCGGGAGGTCACCAGGCCACGCTCGCGGCGCACCAGCATCTCGGGGGTGGCACCGAAGAAGCCGTCGACGTGGAAGGTCCAGCACATCTCGTAGTTCGTGGCGAGCCGGCGGATCGGCCACCGCACGTCGAGGAGCTCCTCGGTCGTGGCGATGAGGTCGCGGGCCAGCACGACCTTCTCGAGGTCGCCGGCGTTGATCCGGGTGACTGCATCGGCGACCACCCCCATCCACTCCTCGCCGTTGAGGGCGCCGTCGGAGAAGGTCAGCCCGACTGGCGGCAGCGGCCCCGTCGCAGGCACCAGGGCAGGGACGTCGGTGTCGGCGGCGGGCGAGATGGTGGTGACCCAGGTGCGGTCCCCGCGCCGTCCGACGATGACCCGGGGGACGACCAGCTTGGACTCGCCGGGCTCGTCGGCGAAGGCGAAGGTGCCGAACGAGACGAGCCCGGTCCCGGGCTCGTTGACCCGGTCGACGACGTCGGCGCGGGCCACGGTCTCCGACCACCACTTCACTGCGTCGCTGAAGCGCGCCGGACCCGAGGTGTCCAGCCGCGCGGCGACGCCCCAGCCCACGAGGCCCTCGCCCCTGCGCAGCCAGGTGACCGGCTCACTCTCCGGGACCAGGTCGAGAAGGGTCGTTCCCGCGAGGTCCACCGGGATCGTGCGCACCGTCAGAGCGGCGCTTGCGGCCGTGGCGAGGTCGGAGGTGGGAGCCGGTTCCGAACCGGCGGACGCGGGGGTCGTCACGAGGCGGAAGTTTACGCCGGGGCTCATGAGCCCCGGCGCGGGAGATCGGCCGAAGCGCGAACAGGAGTGGCCCGGGTCACGTGGGTTGCGGCGTGCCGTCACGGCGTAGACCGGCGGAGGCTGGCTCAGGAACGGTAGACGATGACCCGGTCGCCGAGGCGGACGTGGTCGAAGAGCCACTCGACCCCGCTCCGGTCGCGCACGTTCACGCACCCGTGGGACGCCCCGCTGTAGCCGTTGGCGGCGAAGTCGGGGGAGTAGTGCACGGCCTGGCCGCCGGAGAAGAACATCGCGAACGGCATCGCGGTGTCATAGAGACTGGACACGTGGTCGCGCGACTTCTTGAAGATCGCGAACGCGCCCTCGCGGGTGGGCAGCTCGTCGGACCCGAAGCGCACCTCGACGGTTCGCCGCACCACGCCGTCCACGACCCAGCGCAGTGACCGCGAGGTCTTGTCGACGCACAGGACACGGCCGGTGGAGCACCGGGCGTCGAGGCGGGCGCCCGTCGGGACGACGTTGAAAAGCTCGGCCCGGGTGGGCTGGCGTGTCATGTCCGTGAGGCGGGTGAGGGTCCGCCGGTCGACAACGCCGGTGACCGGGACCCGCCGCTTCTCCTGGAATCCCGACACCGCCACCCTGGTCGAGCGCCCATAGGTGCCGGTGACCGAACCGGAGAACCACCGCAGCTGCTTGAGCCTGGCCTGCACCTCGCGCACCCGCAGGCCGGCGTCACCGACCTCGAGGAGGGCGCGACCGGGCTGGTAGACGTTGTGCAGGGCGTCGGTGGTCGGTTCCTTGGTGAGCGCGACGATCTTGAGCCACGTGCGTTCGTCGAGCACTCCGTCGGCGACCCAGCCGCGACGGCGCTGGACGGTGCGGACGCCGTCGCTCGTCTCGCGGTCGAAGCGACTGGTAACGACCTCGGAGTGGAGGTCAAGCTGGTGCAGGCGGCTCTGCAGAAGGCGTACGCGCCACCCGCTGTCCCCGAGGCGCAGCGGGGTGAAGTCGGCCCGGGCCGACGTGATGGCAGCGGAGCCGGTCGAGGCCGCGACCGGACTGGCTGCCCCCAGTCCCACCAACGAGCAGATGAGCGCGAGGAGCAGAGCGGTGGCGCGGTGTGACATGGGCGGGTCCCCCGAAGAAGCAAGCAGAAGCGTGTGAGTGGTCGAGTGTAGAGACGCACGGACCCACCCCCAAGTTGCGTCCGTTCGCCTCCGGACATCTACCCTTCAAGCGTGGCCCGCGCTGACCTGGACAAGCAACCGACCGACGTACGTCGCATGTTCGACACGGTCGCCAAGCGCTACGACCTCACCAACGACCTGATGACGGCCGGCATCCAGCGGATCTGGCGACGACAGATGGTCGCCGCCGTGGCCCCCCGATCGGGTGACCTCGTCCTCGACCTCGCCGCAGGCACCGGGTGCTCCAGCGAGCCGTTCGCAGCGCACGGTGCCACCGCCGTCCCGTGCGACTTCTCGGTCGGCATGCTGCGGCAGGGTCGGTTGGACCGCCCGACCCTCGCCTTCGTCGCCGGCGACGGGACGAGGTTGCCCTTCCTCGACGAGACGTTCGACTCGGTCACCATCTCCTACGGTCTACGCAACTTCGTCGACCCGGGAGCCGGCCTGCGCGAGATGCGTCGGGTCACCCGTCCGGGGGGCCGCCTCGTGGTCTGCGAGTTCAGCCGCCCGGTCAACGGCGCGCTCCGCACCGCCTACCTCGACGGCGTCATGCGTGCCCTTCCGGCGATCGCGTCGGTGACCGCGAGCGCCCCGGACGCCTACGTCTACCTCGCCGAGTCGATCCGCGCCTGGCCCGATCAGGCGGCGCTGGCCGACCTCATCGCCGACTCCGGCTGGCAGGCTCCCGAGTGGCGCAACCTGACCGGCGGCATCGTCGCCCTGCACCGCGCCACCGCCTGAGGTCGCCTCAGCGCTGCGACACGGTGCTGA
>Ga0136611_10003290_pt1 | contig 11312 bp, 10 predicted proteins | sample AntDrymUQ2232306_2_FD_106645 | JGI IMG/M metagenome (GOLD analysis project Ga0136611, IMG submission 106645) | Polar desert sand microbial communities from Dry Valleys, Antarctica - metaG UQ223 (23.06) | ecosystem: Environmental > Terrestrial > Soil > Desert | place: Antarctica: Dry Valley... | reverse complement strand
GCCAGACAGAATAAATTTATATTTAGCCACAGATTTACACGGATTAACACGGGATAAAACCAAAACCGATAAAACCAATAATTATAAAAACATCTTTCTTATATCTGAGTTCATCAGTGTAATCTGTGGCTAAAAAATCTTACAAAATATTTCTGTCCGACTACTTACGAAAAACAAAACATCTTTTATTTAACTGAAATATTTAGCCGCTCGGTCGCCAAAATTAGCGGCGACGAATCTCTCAGCGCAGCCGAATCGCAAAAAACCTTGAGTAAAAATTTGGAATGCCAATCATTTTAGGTTTATGATAAATTCACAACATATGCACAGAGCGATTGTCTATCACACAATTTCCGCACCCGAAATGCGCCTGCCGTCGGATATTGACATCTCGCCGCGACGCTTCGAGGAACATCTGCGGTGGTTGGCAAAACGGCGCGAGCAGGTCGTTACTCTCCGCGATACGCTTCACGCACCGGAACGCAAAAATCTGATTGCAATCACTTTCGACGACGGTTACTCAGATAATTTAACCGTTGCTCTGCCGCTTCTGGAAAAATACGATTTGCCGATGACGCTTTTTATGGCGACGGGTTTTATCGGCAAAAAAGATTATCTGACTACGGATGATTTAAAATTTTTGGCGGCGCATCCGCTTATCACAATCGGTTCGCACACATTTTCGCATCCTCATTTAACCGAATTATCCGAAGCCGAAGCGCGGTTGGAGCTTTCGGACTGAAAAATCTTGGAACTCGGCGTTGCCTGCGAAACGATTGCGCCGCTCGAAAGGCGTTCGGCATTTTCGGAAGCCGGAAAAAAGTTGGTTGCCGAACGGTCTTACGCCGAAAAATTCATCGCTGATTCAGAAGATTTTTTTGAGCAATCAGTAACCGAATCTGAAAAGCAGGGTGAATTGTTACTGATTGAAAACTGACTGTTAGTTTGCCGCGTCATTTTTAACGGCAGATTTGAAAATCAGGAGGGAAACAAAATGTCAAGAGTCGCATTAGCACACGATTATTTTATCCAGATGGGCGGAGCCGAGCGCGTCGCCGAAGAACTGCATTCGATTTTTCCAACCGCTCCGATGTTTACGACCGTTGATCGGCGAGAGGAATTGCCGTTTGGGTTGGAAAAGAAGAATGTGCGCGCGTCCTGGATGCAGCATTTGCCGGTGAACACTAAAAACCACCGGAATTATTTTATGCTTTATCCGTTGGCGGTCGAAAGTTTCGATATGTCCGATTTTGATTTGATTATCAGCAGCAGTTCCGGTTATGCCAAAGGCGTTCGGAAGAAAAAGGGCGCAGTTCACGTTAACTATTGTCATACGCCGATGCGCTGGGTTTGGCGTTACGAAGACTACGCCGCCCGCGAACAGTTTGGCGGGTTGAAGCGAAAAGTCTTGCCTGTTCTGCTCAAAAATTTGAAACGCTGGGATTTACGCGCCGCAGCGCAGCCCGATTTATATATTGCCAATTCGCAAATCGTCGCCGACCGCATCAAGCAATGTTACGGGCGCGAGGCGACGGTGATTCCACCGCCGATTGATGTCGGGAGATTTTCGATTGATGAACCGGACGAAGATTTTTATTTATTGCTTTCGCGTCTAAATCCTTATAAACGGCTTGACTTGGCAATCGAAGCGTGCAAAAAACTCGACCGTCCGCTGGTCGTCATCGGCGACGGCGCGGCGCGTGAACAGCTCGAAAAAATTGCCGGACTAAAAACGCGATTTTTGGGACGACAGTCCGACGAGATGGTTGCCAAATACGCCAGTCGCTGCCGCGCTCTGATTTTTCCGGGCGAAGAAGACTTCGGGATGACACCGCTCGAAATCAACGCTGCCGGACGACCGATAATTGCTTTCCGCGGCGGCGGTGCCACCGAAACGGTGATCGAGGGCGAAACCGGCGTGTTTTTCAACGAACAAACGGCGGATTCTCTGATCGGGGCGATGGAAGAATTTGAAAGTCTTTCGTTTGACCGCCGAACGCTGCGAGGACACGCGGAAAAATTCGACCGTCAGGTTTTCGCCTCTCGCATCCGCGAGTTTGTCGGAAATATCGTTCCCATCGCGCAGACCACCGAAATTTCGGGAACCAATGTTAATACAGCATTTAACAGACCAAAGCGCGTCGCGTGAAACGGGAGAAAGCTGGTGCTTGAGTTTTATTCAAATGTAGATTTACCGGCAAACGGCAATTTACACAAAACGAAAATTTCCCCCGCAGTCCGTCAAAAGCCGTCTGCAACCGGGCGAACGAATCCGCGTCGTCCGCATCGCCCGCGCGAATCTGACTCCTGCCTTGCGCGGACGCGAACGCGCTCTGGCGAGAGATTTTCCGCAACTCAAGATGGAGGTCGTTACGCCGCCGCGCTGGTGCGAAGCCAAAGTTGATGTCGAAACTGTGCTGGACGATTTGTTCTCCGTTAAGACTGCACGGACGTTTTTCTCAAAGCATATCCAACTTTTCGCCTACAATCCGCTGCCGACAATCGAAGTGTTGCGCTGCCACAAACCGCACATCATTGATATGGATCACGAGCTGTCTAGCGTGCCGTGCGCCGAAATTATCACCTTGCGAAATTGGTTCGCGCCAAACACGCCGATTGTGATGCAGACGGCGCAAAACATTTTGAAAAAATATCCGCTGCCGTTTTCATTACCGGAAAAGCGAGCGTTCCGGCAAGTTTCGGCGGCTTATATATGCAGTGAAACAGTCAGAGAAGTTTTGGACGCGAAAATTTTTTGCAAGCCGACCCAGATTGCTCATTCGAACTCAGCCGCGCGTCAAAGGCTGTTGAGGTTTGCGAAATAAACGTGGTTTTGACAAAATCAGCAATGGCGCACGCACCAACACAATAAAAGAAGGTAACGCTTATGCGATTAGATTCATCTCTGCAATTACCCCAAAGGTTGCGCTACAAATTGTTTGATGCTCCGAAGGGTTACGGCTTGCCGGTCGCTACGGAAGTTTTGGAACAACAGTATAAAGACGGATTTTGGGATTTTCTGGATTCATCCGATGAATTAGCGAACTATATGGTAACGGTCGGCTATGTCCAACACCTCGCCAAGCCTTTAGACCGTGAGCCGCGATTACTCGATATTGGTTGCGGACACGGAAATTTAGCCGAATTGTTGAGCGGTTATCCTTTGAATAATTACTTAGAGTTGGACTTATCGGCTGAAGCCGTCCGGCAGGCAACCGGACGCGACTTGAAAAAGTCCGCTTTTCAAGTCGCAGACGTTGAAGAATGGATGCCGACGGAAAAGTTTGATTTTATTATTTCGACCGGTTCAATCTCTTACCTGAAAGACCCGGTTGCCTTCTTGTGACGTTACGCGCAAGCATCAGATGAAAACGGCAGGTTCATCATCTCCCTTTGGCGATACGCTCATCACAGTGCGATCTGGCGAAACATCGAAGAGCAGTTTAAAGTTCTCGATTCGACGGTTGTGACCAATCACAAAGGGCAGATGTGGGATGTAAAAGTCCTGCGGTAGATCGGAAAAACCGAATATTATAGCTAAACGGCTTTAGCCATAATTTACCGCGCTGCTCACGCCTCAGAACGTAGCTTTGAACAATTATCCGGCGGCGTTAGTAAACCAAGTCAATAAATCTTTGGAAAATCAGCCGCTTTGTCCCTGTTAATTATCAGGTTAGTGAATTAGGAAAAGTTATGAATAAAAGCCCATCCACTTTTTTAAGCAAACAGAATTTGAGTTTGCGCGACGGAGCAACAGTTTTGTTTCGCCGCAAGTGGCTCATCTTGACGACGCTTTTAACGGCGGCGATTGTCACCGTGCTGGTTGTGTCGAGAACCACCGACAAATATGAATCGCGGATGAAGCTGCTCGTCAAAAATATGCGTGCCGATGTCACGATGACGGCGGCGAACGCCGAATCGGTTGCCGCCAACGAAGTTTCCGAATCGCAGATTAACTCGGAAATCGAATTGTTGAAGGGAAGAGATTTGCTTGAACAAGTAGTCAAGCGCGTCAATCTGGCGAAACCGTCGGAAGCGGGCGCGGAAGGCAAAGCCGTCGAAGAAGCGGTTTATAAATTGGAAAAGGATTTACAAATATCGCCCGTCAAAAAGGCGAACATCATCGAAGTCAGCTATACCTCGCAATCGCCGGAAACGGCGGCTTTGGTATTAAATCAGTTGGCGGGATTATACCTGGAAAAACATCTCAAAGTGCATCATCCGCCCGGCGCATTTGAATTTTTCCAAAACCAGGCGACCGTTCACGAAAAAGATTTGCGGCAGGCGGAAAACAAATTTTCAAATTTCCAGCAGCAAAAAGGCGCGGTCGGCATCAATCAGCAAAAGGAATTAACGCTCAGCCGATTGGCTGAAACCAAATCGAAACTAAACGATCTCGAAGGCTCGATTGCCGAAACCGACAAGCGCATCGCTGCGCTCGGAACTCAATTAAACGCCACCGACAAGCGCATCACCACGCAAAATCGCGTGATGCCCAACCAGTATTCGGCGGAGCGTCTGAACACGATGCTGGTCGAATTTCGCAACCGCCGAATTCAACTGCTCGCTAAATTTCAGCCGACCGACCGCGTAGTCAGAGAAGTTGACGAACAAATTATAACGACTACCGAAGCTCTACAAAAAGCGGTTAAAACTACTTCGTCCGAAGAAGCGACGGATGTCAACCCGCTCCGGCAGGCACTCGAATCCGACCTTGCCAAAGCGAACATTGACCAAGCCGGACGCATCGCTCTGCGAAAAAATCTAAGCGAGCAGGTCCGACAATATCAAGAGCAATTGACGCGGTTGGCGGGCGCGACGGCGATTCACGACGATTTAGCCAGACAGGTCAAACAAACCGAAGAAACTTACCAGCTTTACTCGAAAAAAGAGGAAGAATCCCGGATTGACGATGCCTTGGACAAGCAAAAAATCTCGAATGTGTCGGTCGCCGAAGCCCCGATTGCGCCTTTAACGCCGAATAAAAACGAGCGTCTGATGGTGGCGGTGCTGGGTTTGTCAATCGGACTATTGTTCAGCTTCGGCAGTGCTTTTGTCAGCGAACTGCTGCGCGATACATTTTATTCGCCGCGCGAACTCGAAGCCTTTACGGGCGTGCAGGTCTTAGCGACGATCCCGCTCCAGTTGGCAAACAAAAACCGTCCGAATATCGAGGCAACCGAAAAAATGGACGAGTTTGATACTTACGATCTAGCCGACGAAATTTTAGTCAACGACGAAGAGTTCAAGCGTTTTTACACGGATAAAGGACGCTTTCAACATCTGAAACACTAAACAATTTTATGAATTCGCATCTGCAAGTTATCTTAAACGGTCTTGAAGCCGGTAGTAAAAATTCCGGCAAATGCACGGTTGTTGCCCTGACGGCGGCGATGTCGCGGGAAGGCGTGAGTTACGTCACTCAATCGTTTGCCGTCGAATTAGCGCAACGCACCGGAAAACGCACGTTAATTGCCGACGCGGACGATCTGCAGCGCGCGGATATGCTTCATTACAATCAGGTCGCCAAATTCTGCTCGCAGACCAACGTGCGGAATCTCTACGTTTTATCGCCTGCCGATGAAACCGCAGAAACATCGGCGAGCCGTCAACTGCTGCAGCCTCAAAACCGCCGAAGCGAATTCGAGCAGGGACTGGAAAATCTGCAAACGCTGCGATTCGTTTTCGATTATGTTTTCCTCGATTGTTCGGCTCTGAAAACATCGGACACCGCCGCGCTTTTTGCTCCGGCGGCGGACGGCGTAGTCTTGGTTGTCGAAGCCGAACGAACCGGGAAAGAACAGGTGCGGAACGCTCTGCACACGATTGAGACGGCGAAGGGAAATATTCTCGGCTGCGTGTTAAACAAACGCCGCTATTCGATTCCAAACTGGATTTATTCAAGATTATGATTTACCGAAAATTACTTTTGTGCGTTTGCCTGAGCCTGACGGCAAGCGCGTTTGTTCAAGCTCAAACCATTCAGCCGACGGAAAAACCGCCGCAATTGACCACACGGGTCGAAGCGCGTTACCGGCTGGTTCCCGGCGACGTGTTGGAAATCGTCTATCGCTACACGCCGGAATTTAATCAGACGGTAACGCTGCACCCCGACGGTTTTGTCGCGTTGGAGATTGTCGGCGACCTGAAATTAAGCGGGCTGACGCTCGAAGAAGCCAAAAATACGATTGTCGAAAAGGCGACGGCTCGTTTGAAAGACCCGGAAATTACTTTGCTTTTGAAGGAATTTCAAAAACCGTATTTCGTCGTCTCCGGCGAAGTCGCGCAGCCGGGCAGATTCGAGATGCGCGAGAGTGTCACGGCTCTCCAAGCGGTGATGACGGCGGGCGGCTTTAAAGACACGGCGAAAATGTCGCAGATTTTGGTTTTCCGCAAAATCAACGCTGAATTTGCCGAAGTGAAAATTTTGAATTTAAAGACAATCAAGCAAACAAGCGATTTGGAAAATGATTTGTCTCTCGAATCAGGCGACATCATTATGGTTCCGCGCAACAACTTCAGCAAAGTTGAAAAGTTCGTCCGGCTGTCGAGCCTGTTTAATATCATTAATCCGCTGCGCTAATTTTATGAATTTCAGACAAGGACAATTATCACTTTTATTTCTCAAATCGGCTGATTTGCTGCTGCTGCTGGTAGCGTTCGGGGCGACGATTGTTCTGAACTACGCGCCTGGAACCGAAATGAGTATGCCGGAGTATTCGCTCGATTTTCTTTCGACGCGCGTTAAATTGAGCAACGCTGTTCTGGGCGGACTGCTAATTACTATTTGGCACTACTGCTTCCGATTTTACGGGTTGTATTTTTCCAGCCGACTCAGCACGCCCCAAGAAATTTTGCTCAGAGTTGCGCGAGCCGTCGGCGCGTGTTCGCTTGCCTTGCTGATAATTGCGAAAGTCGGCGATTGGGATGTGATAACTCTGTGGACGACCGCGTGTTTCTGTTTTGTTGCGGTCGCCTTGTCAGCGGTTTGCGAATGAGCGTTTATCGTCTGTCCAGACGTTTTCGCCGACGCGGAATCAACGCCAAATCGCTGCTCATCATCGGCGGCGGTGTTCGCAGCGAGCAGTTAATCAAAAAAATCAGCCGGAAAAACGAGCTTGGCTACCGGATTTTAGGATACTTGGACAGCACGCCGTCGTATAGTCACCGGCTGCTCGCCGGATTGCCCTGGCTCGGCAATTTTGAAGATTTGCGGGAAATTATTGACCGTGAAGTCGTTGACGAAGTTGCCATCGCGCTGCCGATCAAATCGCACTACGCGCAAATCAAACTGGCAATTGACCAGCTCGAAGAACAAGGCGTGGTCGTGCATCTGCTGTCGGATTTTTTCCCGCATCAGTTGGCGCGCGTCGAGCCGCAGGATTTTCAGGGAATGCCGTTGCTCTCTCTGCACAGCACGCCGGCGGTTTGCTGGCGCACCGAAGTCAAGCGCATCGTTGATGTTTTGGGCGCACTCGCGCTTCTAACGCTTTCGGCTCCGCTGTTCGTCGTAATTGCGATTTTGATACGGCTCGATTCGCGCGGTCCGATATTTTTCACGCAGGAGCGAATCGGCTACAACAAACGCCGTTTTCGAATGATTAAGTTTCGCACGATGGTCACCGATGCCGAAGCGCGGTTGGAAGCCCTCGAACATCTAAACGAAAAACAGGGTCCTATTTTCAAAATTCGGCAGGACCCGCGCATCACGCCGCTCGGCAGAATTCTGCGAAAATTCAGTCTCGACGAACTGCCGCAATTGCTCAATGTTCTGCTCGGCGATATGAGTCTGGTGGGACCGCGCCCGCTGTCGGTCCGCGATGGGTCGAGACTCGAAGAATGCTGGCAAAAACGTCGTTTCAGCGTTAGCCCCGGAATGACTTGTCTGTGGCAGATTTCCGGCAGAAGCAATTTGTCGTTTGAAGAATGGGTCGCCCTCGATTTGAAATATATTGATAGCTGGTCGCTCCAACTGGATTGGTGGATTTTGCTGAAAACCATTCCGGCGGTGCTGACGGCTCGCGGAGCGGTTTAAGGGACAGTTAGCAGTTAGCAGTTAGCAGTCGGCAGTCGAATTTTTTCCTGCTGACTGCTGCTTTCATCCTTTAACTTTATGATGCGAAACGTAAGATCAGTTTTTCTCACCAATGCGTTGCTTTTGCTTTTCAGTGTGGTTACGAGCCTTTTAAGCGCGTGGGCTTTGAAACCGGAAGGGCGCGGTGATTTGGCGATTATCACGACGTAGCTCTTCGTTTTCTCGTTGTTCGGAACGCTCGGTCTGCTTTACGCGCACCGCTATTGGATGGCGCGGGAATCCGCTTGGCAATCGGAAATTTTTTCAAACACCCTCGCCTACACTTTGATTGCCGGACTGATGATGGGCGGCATCGCTTGGTTTGTCGTTCCGCTGCTGACCGTCGGAAGAAGTCCTGAAATCATTCGTTTCACTCAATTTTTTTCGCTGAATATCCCGGTCGTTGCTGAAATCTCAATTTGAAAATTTTCCGCACGGAAATCGGCTACTGTCTGCGGAGTTATCTCGGCATCGTTACCGAATACGCGATTTTGCGACTTGCCAAATAACGCCGGCAACCGTCCTGCCTGCGCTTCCAGTCAAAACTTTAGTAAAATATCATTCACATTAAACCTTTTAATAGAGAGGTTCTAAAATTATGATGAACAGTCCAACCCAAACAGCCAAACGGATTCGAATAAACTCGTCGTTTATTTGGCTTGGGTTCGTGCAGGCGATAACGGCTTTAGGAATTTGGGCGGCGGCTTCGGGCGGGCAGATTTTTCGCGCGTTCGCGCTCGGTTCAATCACGCTTTCGATGATTACCGCGCTCGTCGTCAGTCTTGAGGCGGGTTTGACGGCAATGATTTTGTTCGAGCCGTTTCGCGGAATTCTGCGCCGCCTCCAATACTTGATTGTTCCTTATTCGAGCAACGAGCCGATTCATCTGATTACACCGATTGTAACTTTTTTAGCTTTTGCTCTGTTGCTTTCGCGGCACAAACTGGAGATTTTTCGTCACACGCCGCTGGCGACCGCAACTTCAATTCTGGCGGCGATTTGTTTTCTGCAAATTTTTAACCCGCTGCAAGGCGGTTTGTCGGTCGGCTTAGTGGGTGCGCTCTACTACCTTGTGCCGATGGCTTGGTTTTATTTCGGGCAAGCGGCAAACCGAGATTTCGTGCCGCGAATGCTGCGCTTTATTGTTGTTCTGGCAATCGTTACGTCGCTCTACGGCGTTTATCAACTCGTTTTCGGCTACCCGTCTTTCGAGCAGGTGTGGCTGGCAAATACCGATAACTATGGTTCGATTTGGGTTTACAACATTCAACGCGCTCTAGCGACCTTCAGCAATTCCGAAGAATGGGGGCGTTATATCCAAATCGGCTGTCTGATCGCCGCCGGTTTGGGATTTAGCCGCAACGAGGGAAACAAGCGCGTCCTTTGGTTCGGGGCGGCAGCGGCTTTAATCGCTCTGCTCACGCTGACTGGACAGCGCACTTCGTTTTTCGGTTTAATCCTCGGATTGGCGATTCTGTTTTTGACCGGAGCGCGAGATTCTCGCGGCGTGGCGACTCGCGTGATGCTGATGTTCGCCCCGTTCGTCTTAATTTTCGCGCTGGTCAATCCCTTAACTGACGATGACGGATATGAGAGCGACGGCAATTTTGGCGCAATGATGACGCATACCTCGAAAGGTCTGGTTGACCCGGCGAGCGAAGGCAGTTTGCACGCTCGGCTGGAAACTTGGACGAAATTAGTCACCGAAACATTGCCGTCAAACCCGATTGGAACCGGCTTGGGAACCGGCACGCTTGCCGCTGCTAGAGTTAGTCCAAACAATGATACGGTTATTGACAATCATTTTTTCAGTTTGGCTTTATCAGCCGGAGTTCCGGCGGCGTTGCTGCTATTTTGGATTCTGCTCCGCGCTCTCGTTTTCTGCTTTCGCGGCTGGCGCGCGTCCGATCCTGATTCAGAACAAGCCGATTTGTGGCGGATCATGCTGGCTCTGACGGCGACGTTTCTTCTCAATAATTTTTTCGGCACTTCGTTCACAATTTATACGGTCGCGCCCATCGGTTGGCTGATTATTGGTTGGGTTAGCAAAAATACTTCTTCTGATCGAATCTCGAATTGATTCATTATAGGGAACTTATTAAATGCTTCTTCCCATTTCACCGATCAAAATTAAAACCGTAATTAAGCCGCAGCAATTCGATAGGCTTATTATCCAACTTGAATAAATTGACTAAGTGGAAGCGAAATCTTCTTATAATTCAACCGAGTCTGATAATCTTAAAGCAAGAGGCAGAGCCTTCCAACCTAATAATACCTTTCAAACGCCAGCGATTTTTGAAAGTCAAAGAACTGCGGGCGAACGGTTATCCGATTCGGCAAATCGCTCTGAGTCTGCAAATGCACCGTCGGACGGTCAGACTTTATATAAAGGCGGATGATTTGGCGGAACGAAAAAAGCCGACCCGCTCAAATGAACTCAGAAAGTATCTGCCTTATCTTGAACGAAGATGGGCAGAAGGCGAACGCAATGCGGCGAAACTTGGACGAGAACTCAAAGAAAAAGGTTATCGCGGCAAAGTCTCAACGGTCGTCCATTATTTAGTCGCGTGACGAGAAATTTGCCCCGACCGCCGGGACACTGCCGAGATGGTAAAAGCCAAAATTCGCCGCTTTGCCACGCCGTCGCCGAAGAAAACCTACTGGCTGTTATTCAAGCCGCGCCCGACCGACAAAGAATGGAGCGACCGCTACGTCAATCAATTATTGGAAGATTCGCCCGAGATAAATCAAGCCGCCCGACTAACGGATGAGTTCTTCCGGCTGATGAAAGACCGCCAAGCCGCCAAGCTGCGGAACTGGCTGGCAGAAGCGCAAAAAAGCGGCATTTCCGAGCTAGCCGGTTTTGCCAGAGGCATTCATCTGGACTTCAAAGCGGTCGAGGCGGCGTTCTCAAGCGAATGGAGCAACGGTCGAACCGAAGGGCAGGTCAATCGTTTAAAGTTCATCAAGCGGCAGATTTATGGTCGCGCCAACTTTGATTTACTCCGAGCTAGAGTCGTTCATCAAAACTGAAAACGGAAAGTTCCAAATCATCGAAAATGAAATAGGGCAGAGTCTGCGAAAAACTCAACCAAATGCACCAAAAGTGATACTGCTGACGAAACTAATATGTAGTAAGTAATCAGGCAGAAATAGACTAACATTTTTGCTCTTTGAAATTGATTCGGTATTTCGTGCCGATATTTGTAAAAATTTCATCCACTTTTTCTTTGTATTT
>Ga0136611_10003289_pt1 | contig 11313 bp, 10 predicted proteins | sample AntDrymUQ2232306_2_FD_106645 | JGI IMG/M metagenome (GOLD analysis project Ga0136611, IMG submission 106645) | Polar desert sand microbial communities from Dry Valleys, Antarctica - metaG UQ223 (23.06) | ecosystem: Environmental > Terrestrial > Soil > Desert | place: Antarctica: Dry Valley... | reverse complement strand
TCAACGAAGCGCGTCCGCGTGAAGAAGGCGGCGGCGGTGGTGGTGGCTATTCCCGTTGGTAACTTCAAAATACAAAAGTAAAAAGCAAAAGCTGCACAAATGTGCAGCTTTTGCTTTTTACTTTTGTATTTATGATTTTCCGTTAAAACTCGCTAATGCGACGACAATCTCATCAATCGCCGATTGGCGCGCTCTGCCATCATTTACGCCGTTAACCAGAATTGAAAACACGAGTCGCTCGCCCGCCGCGGTCGTGACGTAACCCGAAAGCGCGGACACTTGATCAATCGTGCCGGTTTTTCCGCGCACATTCGTTGCGGCAACCGTTCCTTTAAAGCGGTTTTGTAAAGTCCCGTCAACCGCGCCGATTGTCAAAGAATCGCGCCAGGCGACGGCGTAACGGCTTTTCGACATAAAAGCATAAAGCGCGACGGCGGAACTCGGCGTCACCAGATTGTGCCGCGAAAGTCCCGAACCGTCCCATTGAATCACGCTGTCGGGCGCAACGCCGATCTCAGTCAAAAAACCCCGCACAGTTTTTAAGCCGAGTTCCGCGCTTGAAGCATTTTGAAGTTTTACAATCGAATTTTCGTCAGTCGTCAAAGCTGTTTCCTGCTTTCTGCCGATTTGCTCGCCGAGCGTCCAGAGAATCGTTTCGGTGTAAGTATTTTGACTCGGCTTCATCGTCTTCGCCGCGACGATGCTGAACGGCGGCGATTCGAGCTTGGCGATTTCAACCGGCGGCGTTGCCGATATCGCAGCGGCTAAAACCGCCTTTTCTTTTTTCTCTTTTTGATTGATTGTCTTGTTTTGTCCGGTAATCGCCACGCCTTTTTGGACCAGTAGCCCGCGCAACATTTCAACAAAAATTTGCGCGGGACGTGAAACGGCAACGTAACCTTTGAATCCTTTATCGTCTGAGGGCAGCGTGCCGGTAATCTCGATGATATTTTGGTCGAGCTTTTTCGTAATTTTCAAATCGCGTTTCACGCCTGCCGCCGAAGTTACGCAGCGGTTGACGATCTTCATAATCGTATTTGCCGGGAGCATTTGAACAGCGCAGGGAGCATTGACCGCACTTGACCTAACGCTTAAATCAACCGCGTTGTCATTGATCGGCAAAGCCGAAATCTCCGCGCCATAATACCATTGTAAATCGTCCCATTCCCAGCTTTCGGGGATCGCACTGCCCGAAAAATAACTTTCATCGCCCACTAAATTCCCTTCAATTTTTTTCACGCCTGCCTGCACGATTTTATCCGCCAGCGCGTTTAAGCCTTTGTAATAATCGCCCTCGTAAAATGTGGTCGAAAACGAAACATCGCCGCGCCCCAGAATAGTCAAATCGCCTCGGATAACTCCGTCAGCGTCGGGCATCGAAGCGGCGAAAATGCTCGTCACAAACCGAAAATCGGGCGAAAGTTTTTCCATCGCCGCCGCGACCGTGTAGCTTTTCATATTCGAGGCGGGCATAAAATATTTCTCGGCATTTTCCTCGAAGACGACTTTGTTCGTATCGAGCGAAACGATTTTTACGCCGACGCTGCCGCGCCGCAATTCGGGACGCGCTAGAGTCAGGAGGATTTTCGATTGCAATTCGGTAATCGTTTGAATCGGAACAATTGCCGGCGTTGGGGTTGGCGACGGCGTAATCGTCGGACTCGGTGTCGGAGTTTGTTTCGCCTTTGGCGTTGGTTTTCCGACGACTTTTTCGCGGCTCGTTTCCTGCGCCGTCGCCGGAATGCCGAAACCTAACGCTCCGCAAAATAATGCGAGCGCGAGAACGGCGACGAATTCGAATCTTGTGATTGATTTTTTCATAAATTAAAGACTGAGAGCAGCATTCCAAAACTTATATTGCAAAGATGTTCTTCGGGATAAAGAATTATGCGTATTTGAAATAATTAGTCGTTGCTCTTGTTAATACTCGGAACGCGATTAAGCAATCCCAGCAACTTATCCGGGTAATCGGTCATAATGCCGTCCACGCCCAACTCGATAAGACGCTGCATCGCCGCCGTTTCGTTGATTGTCCAGACGTGAACTTTCAGATTGCGGCGGTGCGCGGCTTCGACGAATTCTTTCGAGACGACTTGCAAACCGCCGAGATTTTCGGGAACTTGCAGAGCCTGCATCGGCGGGCTGTATGAATCGGCGAGTCCGGTTTTCGATAATGCTAAAAATTTGCTGACTTCCGAAGGACTGGCGGAAGTCGCCGTTTCGGGACATTCGCGGCGGAATTCGTCAATTATCGTTTGATTGAACGAACCGACGATGACTTTTCCAACCATTTTCCGCTCGCGCAGAAGAGCGCACAAAGGTTTGACAATCGAAGGCGTGTGCTGTTTCGGCTCGATATTGAACGTCATCTCCGGCAGCGCTTCAAAGATTTCCCGCAAAGTCGGCACCGTGATTTTTTTTCCTCGAAACGGAAAACCTTTCCCGTCGGGCGAAAATAAATAACCGGCATCGAGCTTTTTAACGGCTTCGAGCGTTAGTTCGTGAACTCGCCCGCGCCCGTCAGTCGTACGGTCAACCGCCGCGTCGTGCATTACGACGAGCGTTCCGTCAGAAGTAGAACGAATGTCGAGTTCGAGAACATCAACGCCCATTCGGGCGGAATAGACGAAAGCCTCCAGCGTATTTTCGGGGATCAAACCGCCGCCGCCGCGATGCGCGAAGACGAGCGGACGCCCCTTTGTTTGACTAAAAACGGCGCGGTCAATCGCCGACTCACCGGTCTCCATAGCCAGATAAATATAAAGCACGCCGATACCGAAAACCGCGCCAAGTAATAAAAACGAGAGCCATTTGATAATTTTTCGCGTCACAATTCTGCGTCTCCCAAACGACGATTGAATAACTCTTGTTTGATGCGATTTTATAGTAATTTCCACGATATTTTCTTTGACGTTTAAGTTATCGCAAAGCCGTTCTGAATTTTTCCAATGCGCCTTCAAGAACCGAATCTTCCCGCGCAATGCAGATTCGCAGATACGAATCCCAATCGTCCGAATCGGCGAACGCGCTGCCGGGAACGCCCGCCACACCTGCTTTTCCCATCAGCATTTCATTGAATTTAAGCGCGTCGGAAAATTCTTCGGGAATGCGCGCCCAAAGGTAAAAAGCCGAACCGGAATTGTAAAGTTTGAAACCCAAATCAATTAACGCTTCGGACGCGAAACGGCGTTTCTCGTCGAATGTATCACGCAGTTTGTCGTAATAATTATCATCCGCCATCAAAACTTTCGATAATGCCGCTTGCAGAGGCGTTGACGGGCAAACGTAAACGACGTTCGCTGCGTTATTCACGGGCGCGACGAGTTCGCCCGCGCCGTAACAATATCCTAAACGCCAGCCGGAAATGTTCCACGATTTGGAAAACGAATTGACGGTCAGCGTTCGCTCCCACATTCCGGGCAGCGAGGCGATTGGAATGTGCGGGTTTTCGCCCGTCACATAATGCTCATAAACTTCGTCGGAGATAACCAGCAAGTCTAATTCCTGCGCTACCGCCGCAATCGCTTCGAGTTCGGTCTGCGTCATCACTTTGCCCGATGGATTGGCGGGCGTGCAGACGATAATCGCTTTCAGCGGAAAATCCGTGCGGTCTTTTAGTTGTTTGCAGCGCGCGGCAAGCGCGTCTTTTTCAAAAGTTAGTTGCGCGTCGAGTTCAAAAGTTTCCGTCTTCGCGCCAAATTCTTCCAAAATTCTCCGGTGATACGGATAATACGGCTCGAAAACCAGAGCGGACTTTCCGCGCAGATAGCTTTGCGCGATGCCAATCAGCGCGCCCGTTCCGCCGACGGTAATCATCAATTCGAGCGGCTTTGCTTCAACGTCAACCTTGATGCCGTTATACTTTTTAATTTTTTCGGCGACGGTTTTCCGCAGATTCGCATCGCCTTCCGAGCCGCCATAATGGTTCTGGCTGGCGGCGATAATTTTATACGCTTCTTCGGCTAATTGCGGGTCAATCGGCAATTCCGATTGTCCTTGCACAAGATTTCCTTCAGGCGGCACGAGGCGCGTAATCGCGCGAATATCTGGTTTAATTTTTTTTGCGGTTTGTTCTTTCATACGATAAAAATAACAGTTTTTCGGCTAGATTTCTAAACGGCGGAAAGGAAATTTACAGGGATGCCGGGATAAACAGAGATGAAAACGAATTCAAATGATTTATCCTCGTCCATCCTGACATCCCTGTAAATTTTTCTCTATTCATTTGTCAATAAGTTTTCTGTTAGAATCAAACAAATGAAAACGATGCCGCAAAACAGTCTGCCGCCGTCGGTCAAGCCGAGTTTTTTGGGCGGTCATTTTCTCCAATTTCGGCGCAGCCCGATTGGATTTTTGACCGGTCTTTCAAAACTTGGCGACGTTTCATTTTTCAGAATGGGCGGGCAGCCTGCTTATCTGATTAATCATCCGGATTTAGCGCGTGATATGCTCGTCGTGAGCGCGCACAAATTTCACAAAGGACGCGCTCTGCTTCGTGCCAAAAAACTTTTGGGCGAAGGCTTGTTGACCAGCGAAGGCGAATCTCACCTGAGCCAACGGCGGATGATTCAGCCCGCTTTTCACCGCGAACGAATCAAATTTTACGCCGCCGCGATGACCGAATCCGCCGCGAAAATGGCAAACGAGTGGCAGGATGGTGAGGTGCTTGAGGTTGATAAAGAGATGATGCGCCTGACGCTGAACGTTGTCGGCAAAACGCTTTTCGACCAGGATGTTGAAGACGAAACTGATGAGATTGGGAACTCAATGACGACGCTCATCGGGCTGTTCGATTATTTGCTTTTGCCGTTCTCCGAGATTTTAGAAAAGCTTCCTATTCCGCAAGCACGACGGTTTAATCGCGCAAAAGAAACGCTTGATAAAGTCATTTACAGTTTTATCAACGAACGTCGGGCGAGCGGCGAAGACAAAGGCGATTTGCTTTCGATGCTGCTCCACGCGCAGGACGAGGAAAGCGGCGCGAAAATGTCAGACGAACAAGTGCGGGACGAATGCTTGACGCTTTTTTTAGCCGGACACGAAACAACTGCCAATGCGCTGACTTTCGCTTTTTATCTACTCTCGCAAAACCCAGAAAAGGAAGAGAAATTTCACGCGGAATTAGACGCGCTTCTCCCGGACGGCGAAACTCCGCAAGCCGAAGATTACCCGCGATTGAAATACACGGAAGCCATTCTCGCCGAAACGATGCGGCTCTGTCCGCCAGCGTGGATTGTAGGCAGATTGGCTATTCAAGAACACGAATTCAGCGGCTATAAAATTCCGAAAGGCTCGCTAGTTCTCGCTTCGATGTATATTTTGCAGCGCGATAAAAGATTCTGGGAAGAAGCGGACGTTTTTCAACCCGAACGATTTCTATTTGATAACGCCGTCAAAGAAGCCAACCAAAAGTTTATCTATTTCCCTTTCGGCGCGGGCGTTCGCCGCTGCGTCGGCGAACAATTCGCGTGGATGGAAGGCGTTTTGCTGCTCGCAACTCTTGGTAGAAAATGGAAGCTGAATTTACTGCCCGAACAAAAATTCGGACTCTCGCCGATGATGACGCTGCGTCCGAAATACGGAATGAAGATGAGAGTTGAAAAAAGATTGCACGCGAAACACACGAAAGATACGAAAATTTAAAATTGATTTATTTTCGTATCTTTCGTGTGTTTCGCGTGCAAAAATCCTCACCTTTTTACTTCATATACTTGTCCAAAAAATCGGCGACGAGCGGATAAAGCTCAAGCCGGTTTTTTAGTTTCGAGATGCCGTGTCCTTCGTCGTCGTAAAGTTTGTATTCGACAATCGCGCCTTTGTCTTTTAAAACTTTAACGATTTGCTCGGCTTCGGTGTAAGGCACGCGCGGGTCGTTTTTGCCGTGAATGACGAAGAGCGGCGTTTTAATTTTGTCCACTTTCGCAATCGGCGAAATGCGGCGCAGAAATTCGATGTCGCGGTCGAGCATTCCGTATTCGACTTCGCGCTGGCGACGGCGATAACCGGACGTGTTTTTCAGAAAAGTTTCCCAATTGACGATGCCGACCGTGTTGACCGCCGCGGCGAACGTGTCGGGATAAAGCGTGATTGCCGCCATCGTCATATAACCGCCGTAGCTGCCGCCCATCACGGCGATGCGTTTCGGGTCTGCGCCGTTCGCTCTCAGCCATTCGACCGATGCTGCCAAGTCTTTCACCGAATCTTCGCGTTTTTCCACGTCGTCCAGATGCGTGAAAGTTTTGCCGTAGCCGGTCGAGCCGCGCACGTTCGTGGCGAGAACGGCGTAACCGCGTGACAGATAATACTGGTAAAGCGGATTGAATCCGGGACGCTCCTGCCCTTCGGGTCCGCCGTGAACGCTGACGATGACCGGCAAATTTTTGTCGCCGACTTTGATAGTTTTCGTTTCGCTGGCAATCGGAGTAACCGACAAATTAAGCGGGTTGGGTTTATAAAACCAAGCCGGAATTTCCTTGCCGTCGAACGTTTTATATTTAATCAACTGCGGCTCGATAAAAGATTCTTGCGAAATGTTCGAGCGGTCGCTTTTCGTTATTTGCGTCAAACTTTTCGATTTCAAGTCATAAACCCAAACGTCCGAATTGTATTTCGCGCCGGAAAACGAAAAAGCCAATTTGCCCGCATCTTTGGAAAATTCCAAACCGCCGACGATGCCCTGCGCCGGAAGTTTTACCGGTTCCGATTTTTTGCCGATGTCTTTTGTATTGACGATGTAGAGTTCCGAAAAACCATCGCGGTTAATGGTGTAGGCGAGCGTCTTTCCGTCGTCGGAATATTCGCCGCCGCTCACGTCCCAATTCACGTTGTCGAGCATCTGAACGGCTTTCGTGTCCGTGTTCATCTTCGCCAGATTCATAAACTCGCGCTTGTCGTTCGTGGCGAAAATGATTTCGTTGTTCGAGGTGAATTTCGCGCCGCCGAATTGCGAAGCATCCGTGTGCGGCGTGAGCAAAGTTTCCTGCTTCGTGCGCGCATCAATCAAATAAAGATTGTTATCAAGTCCAAGTTCGATGCCGGCGCGTGAAATAATAATTTTGCTGCCGTCTTTCGACACCGCCTCGAAATCGTTATTGCCATTTTGTTGGTAAATCAATTCTTCTTTGCCGTTTCCCAAATCCATCGCGTAAACATCGAAATAAGTTTTGTCGCGTTTATTTGAGGCGAAGTAAATCCGTTTGCCGTCGTCCGACCAGCCGCCGAAATTGTGGCGAATCGTCGGGCTGTTCGTTAATTCCTTAATGCCTGTGCCGTCCGCCTTCATCCAGAAAAACTGCGTGTTTTCGTTGCCGCCGATGGCTTTCCCGAAAACCGCGCCGCTGCCGTCAGGCGATGAACTGATGAAGCTGACGTTGTCGTCGTAGCTCGTGATTTGTTTCTTCGGCGCACCAACGCCGTTGGCACTCACCGCCGCGTCCGTCATCCAAATCTGCGATGTGCCGGAAACATTCGTCAAATAAAAAAGCCGTTTGCCGTCGTTGCCCGCAAACATCGGCGACGATGCCGAGCGAATATTTAAATACTGCTGAATCGTGTATTTCTCTTGAGCGAACGCCGAAACAGCGAACGCAAGCAGAACGAACAGAAAGAAAAACCTTTTCATAAACTTCTCCTTTAAAGATAAAATTGGATAACAAAACTTTTGTTTCATTATCCATTATCCGTTATTCAATATCAATCGTTCTACAAATGCACTTTTCCGTGTTCGCCGCCGTCGGCAGGCGTTCCCGTGATCAATGCTTTGACGAAGCCAACGAGTTGGACGATTTTCGAGTTCGGCGAATCCCAGTATTCGGCTTCTTCAACCGAAATTTGCAACAGCGCAAGCGTCGGATCGTCCAAGCCTTTCGGAAACCACGCCTTTAGAATCGGATTCCATAATTCTTCGATTTTCGCTTTGTCTTTAACGAGCCGCGCCCGACCGGAAACCGAAATATAAACATTGTCTTTAGGTTCTGAATAGGCGACATTAACACGATTGTCTTTTTCGATTTCGTCAACCTTATGCGTTTGATCGCTGGTGAAAAACCAGATGTCGCCGTCAAGCTCAAACTTCTGCGTGGACATCGGACGACTGCGAAGCTGTCCGCCGTTGATAGTCGTTAACATTGCAAAATCAATGTCTTCGATTAATTCCTTTAATTTTACGATTGATTCCTGTCTGGTGTCTTCCATAAATAATTCTCCTTCCCTTTTATCGATTAGATTTTTATTATCCTTTGATACTTTATATTTTTACGTCGAATAATTTCAAACTGACGTAAAGCCAGGATAAAAATTTGATTGCGCGAAATTTCAACATTTCCTTTTCATAATTTCATTTCTAATGATCGTCGTCGAAATCCATTCGGTTGCTGCCGTCAATAAAAGCCGTCCAACCGATAACTGCCTGCCCGTAATTCAAATCCGCCATTTCGTGAAGACAGGTGAGAAGAAGTGCCGTGTCTATTCCGCTGTGCTGTCGGTCTTCGCGCACGCCCGTCGGACCGAATACGCCTTTCTTCACCACATCGTAACAGGCAAAACCGAGTATCAGTTCGGGCTGTAAATCGTTTAAATTTTCCGCTTGAACAGATTTTTCAAGCGCGATGTAACAGGTTACGGGCTGCTGTTCGAGCGCGACTTCGCAGCCGATTGCCCAGTTCGGATTGATTCGCTCGCGCACCCATTCCGCGATTTTAGAGCTTTCCTCCGGCTGCCCGCGACGAATGTGTACGCCCTGCGTATTTTGTTCGGCAATAATCGGCGCGAGATCGGGAAGAGCCGCCAAATTAACCAGCATATCTGCCATAAAGTTTTCCTGATTGAGCAATCAACCTTCGGGGTAAAATGATCATACGACCGCTTAAAAAATCCGAAATTAACTTGTATGGTCGTGAACGATTACCCAGCCGTTTTTCATTTTACGAAAAATCAAGGTAAATTTCCCTTTCGGATTATCTTTTTCACGCGCCAAAGCCCAACTGCCCAGAACTTTCGCCGCGTCTTTTGACAGAACATCAATCTGCAAATCGGAAAACGTTAAGGTTCCCATTTTCGCCCGCGAACCGTAATTCTTTTTATAACGCTCAATCGTCGGCTGCCAGCCGCGCGTGACCGCTTCGCCCGAAACAAAAACGAGTTCGGTCGAATTCCAATAACCGCGCATAAAACCGTCAATGTCGCCCGCGTTCCACGCCGCGACCTGCGCGTCCATTACCCGGCGAATCTCGGCGGCAATCCGCTCGTTTTTCGATTGCGCGGAGATAGTTGCGGCAAAGAGCGGCAGAAACAAAAAAAGCAATAGTAAATTTTTCATAATTGGTGTAATTTATCAGAGAATTTGTCGCAGGCAAACCGCGAAGATTGCTGCAAGCCGTCGCCAATCGAATTCACGTCATCGCTTCAAAAAATTGCGGATTGGAGAACATTGCCGAAATCACGGGCGTTGGAGCTGGAGATGTTGAGCAGTTAAGAAGCAGAATTAAAGAAATAAAACGCGGGATAAAAATGAAAGGAATTTTTGAATATGCGTAAAATAATTCTCGGACTCGGCATCAGTCTCGACGGCTACATCGCCCGAAAAAACGGCGCGATTGATTGGCTTTCGATGGATTGGGATTACGATTGGACGACGTTTTTCAAAACCATTGACGCGGTTTTGATGGGGCGCAAATCCTGGGAAGTCGCTCTGGCGATGACTCCGAAAAACAAGCGAAAATCGAATCCTTACGGCGCGATGGAAACTTATGTTTTTTCAAACACTTTGAAAACCAGCGGAGTCAAAGGCGTGGAAATAGTTTCGGGCGATTTGAAAGAATTCGTCGGTAATCTGAAAGCGCGTGATGGCGGCAAAAACATCTGGCTGTCGGGCGGCGGAGATTTGGCGAAAAGTTTTCTGAATGAAAATCTGGTTGACGAAATTCATCTCGGAATCATGCCTCTCTTGCTCGGTTCGGGTCTGCCGCTTTTTCTCGAACTCGAACGGGAAATTCCGCTTCGTCTGATTTCCTGCAAAACTTACCTGCATAAAAAAGGAGGAAACGAGATGGTCGAATTATTTTACGAGGTAAAAAAGTAATTTCTTCTTTATGTTGAAACGATTAAAATTGCGCGTCTATGACATTCTGGTTGAAACTGAAGACGGCGAACTCGTTGATCGCATTGTCGCCGTTTTTTTGATGCTGCTGATTTTAATCAATTCGGCGGCGGTCGTGCTGGAGACGGTTGATGATTTGAATGCGCGGTTTGGCAGCATTTTTCACGCGATTGAAATGGTTTCGATTGTGATTTTTTCGGTTGAATATCTTTTGCGACTGTGGGTCGCGCCGCTCAATCCGCGTTACGCGAAACCGTTTACCGGCAGACTGCGTTACGCTTTCTCCTTGATGGCGATCATTGATTTGCTGGCGATTCTGCCTGCGTTTCTGCCGCTGATATTCACCGTTGATTTGCGGATCATTCGTTTTTTGCGGATTTTCCGCCTGTTCCGTCTGTTCAAAATGAGTCGTTACGTTGACTCGCTCAATTCACTCGATGATGTGGTGCGTTCAAAGAAAGAGGAACTACTGGTTATTTTGGTGATGATTGTAATGCTGCTGCTTTTTTCGTCGAGTGTAATGTATGTCGTCGAAACCGAGGCGCAGCCCGACAAGTTTCCCGATATTCCGTCGGCGATGTGGTGGGGCGTGGCGACTCTGACGACCGTCGGTTACGGAGACGTTTACCCGATTACAGGGCTTGGAAAACTGCTCGGCGGATTCATCGCCTTCCTAGGAATCGGGATATTCGCGCTGCCGACGGGAATTCTGGCGAGCGGTTTTGCCGACGAAATCAAACGGCGACGCGAAAAGGGGAAAATCTGCCCGCCGTGTCCGCACTGCGGCGGCGATATTTCAACGGTCGTGAGCAACGAATAAATTACCCGCCGACTGCACGATTATCAAACGCCGCGACCCGGACGCAATCGCCGAATGCGTATGACAAAAAATCATTTTCAAGCCAAAATCCATCTGGCATATTGCTTGCTCTACTCTTCATGAAACTACAAGGAGCGAAAATATAATGGGTGATACATCAGTTGTAAAAGTTATGTCGAAAAATTCGCCGACCGGCGAAATGGGACAGAAATATCTGGCTTCGGGCGTGAGTTTAGCAATGCGGCTTTGGGAAAACGAAAAACCGAACGACGATAAGGACGAGCGCAAACGCGATTATGAAACGGTCGGTTATGTAATAAAAGGACGCGCCGAACTGCATCTCGAAGGTCAGATGGTTTTACTCGAAGAAGGCGATTCTTGGGTCGTGCCGAAGGGT
>Ga0136611_10003288_pt1 | contig 11315 bp, 11 predicted proteins | sample AntDrymUQ2232306_2_FD_106645 | JGI IMG/M metagenome (GOLD analysis project Ga0136611, IMG submission 106645) | Polar desert sand microbial communities from Dry Valleys, Antarctica - metaG UQ223 (23.06) | ecosystem: Environmental > Terrestrial > Soil > Desert | place: Antarctica: Dry Valley... | reverse complement strand
GTATACGAGTGTCACAACCTTAGATTTCAATTGACATAACAGTCATTGAGCCGAGGATCGTAGGCTGATAGCATCATATTCTGTCGCCGGATGAACGAAGTAGCCACCACAGTGAGCCGCCCCGTGGTACGAAAGGCAATGAAGTCGCTTGCGGCGCGCGGGCTCATCACCATCAAGGCTGGCCAGGGTGCCGTCGTCGTCGGCGACCTGACAATACCTGCCGCCGAGGCGCTGCTGCTTGCCTTCCACCGGGCACACGTGCGAACCGAGGACCTACTCAGCACGCGGCTGTTGCTGGAGCCAAATACCGCAGCCCTCGCGGCGGCGAATGCCTCGCCACTGGAAATCCGCCGTCTCAAGGACTACGCCGAAACGATGGAGGCAACCACGTTCGTCGATGGCATCACTCCGGACAAGGCTGGACTATGGGCCATATCCGACACGCGCTTTCATGTGGGGCTAGCACAAGCCAGCCAGAATCCGGTGCTTACCGTGTTGATCGAGGTCATCGTCGGCCACCTCTGGCGCCAGGCACAGAGTATTAAGTACCCGGTCACGGAGGAACTGCGCGCGGGCATCGCGGGAGCACACTGCGGTTGCGGAGGCTGTCGCCGCGCGCGACCCGGAGCGGGCGCGCCAGGCGATGCTCGAGCATCTCCATTCGACCAGTGCTCATATCAGCAACTTGTCGCAGGGGCTCGACAGCTTGGTTGAAGCGCTGACCTGAGCTCGCTTCCATATCGCACGAAGAGCCCAGGCAATCCGGTTCTGTCAGCACTTGGTTTGAGCATCTATGAGCCTTACCTTCTCTGCTATCCTGTCGGTTTGGAGAGGTTCAAGCTGCTTCCTCCTCAGGTTTATCATGACTTGTACGACTGAGAGAGCCCGTGGAAGAGTTCCCTACGCCTGATAATCGTCGATATGCTGCATTTGAACTGCCACACTTCGAGATTGCGACGCCGGGTATTCGTACGTCTGCCGCATGGTGTTGTTGGTCAATGAGGTGCGGCCAGGCCAGGATACTTAATGACAACATGCGCGAAGACCTGCGCGGCGCGTTTCAGGTCGGTGACAGTGACCCATTCCTCGTCGGCGTGGGCCGTGTTGCCGTTTGGACCATAGCAGAGAGCTGGAATGTTCCCGTCACGGACGATGATGTTTGCGTCGGTCACGGACTTGGTCCCGGCCATGGGCAAGTCACGACCGGTTACGCGACGGTGGGCGCCCGCGAGGGCAGCGGCGAGCGGCGTGTCCGCCGGCACCGTATACCCAAGGCCGTTGCCTGCCAGATGCACGGTAATCGATGTGCCGGATGCCAAGGCCACAGGCTCGGTCAGTGCGGCGAACTCGGCTTCAATTTCCTGCCAGGAGCGATCCGGACCAAAGCGCCGGATGCCGCTTAGGCGCGCTTCCACCGGCACGCGATTGTAGAAGTCGCCGCCGTGGATTTCGCCGACGAAGAGTGTCTCTGGACCGAGCAAGGGTAGATCGCCCAGCAGTGCCAGTTCTTCGTGGCGTGCCCGTAAACGGGCAGCGACCTCGACCGCAACGTCGATCGGGTTGATCGTCCCCTGCGCAGCATAGTTCTCATGCACGACTGCGCCTGGACGTCTGATCGTGATCGTAAAGATTGCCTGTCCCTTTCCGGCGAGGATCTGATGTTGAGTTGGAAAGGATTCGGCGACGATCGCCGCTTCGCCCAACACGCCCGACGCGACAAGCCGGCGTAACCCCTCCATCTTGCCGACCGGAGCCTCGTGTAGGCTGTGCGCGGCGACCACCACGCTGCCCTGCAGCCGGGTGCCGGCCGCTTGCAGTGCTGCAATGGCCTCGACGATTGCAGCCATAGAGCCCTTCATGTCGTCTGCGCCGCGGCCATGCACGGCGTCGGTCGTTCGGTGTGGTAGTGCGTGGGCCGCGTGGATCGTGTCAAGGTGTCCGACGAAGCTGATTGTAGGGCCCTGTCCGGCGCCGGCCCAGCGTCCAGTCACGTTCGGCCCGCCGGCGTAATGCTGGTCGAGTGTGACCTCAAGGTCCAGCTCCTCCAGCATCTCGGCATAGCGCTGGGCAACCGCGTCGCTTGCGCCGGTCGGACTGGGAATCGAGACCAGCTCGAATGTCCGGGCCGCGACCTGGTCGTCGGCGATATGGATTGCAGGGGACTGCTCTATCTTCATCTTTCCTCGCTGTCCGGCATGTCACAGGGGCGCCGAGCCTCTTGGTGCTAGCCTTTTATGCCGGTAAGCGTGATTCCCTGGATAAAGGTGCGCTGGGTCAGGAAGAAGAGCACAATAATTGGTAGTACCATGACGGTGGAGGCTGCCATCAACATGCCCCATTCCGTGCGCACGCGGCTGAGAAATCCATACAGACCGAGTGCGAGCGTATAGTGACTTTCATCGTTCAGGTAGATCAACGGTCCAAGCAGATCGTTCCAGTTGGCATTGAACGTAAACAGGGCGACGGCGGCGAGTGCCGGCTTCGATAGCGGAAGAATAATGCGCCGGTAGATCTGAAACTCGCTCGCGCCGTCGATCTTCGCTGCCGCCGATAGTTCTTGCGGAATCGTGAGATAGAACTGCCGGAGCAAGAAGATAAAAAAAGCGCTGCCGGTGAGAGAAGGCCAGGTGAGCGCGTTGAACGACCCCACCCAGCCGATCTGGCGAAAGATCAGAAAGGTCGGGATCAATGTCACCTGGTAAGGGATCATCAGGGTCGCGATGAGCACGAAAAACAATGCATTGCGACCAGGCCAGCGAATGCGGGCGAAGCCATATGCGACCAGAGAATACGAGATCAGCGTTCCCGCGACGTTAAAGAGAGCAATGTAGAGGGTGTTGCGCAGATACAGGAAGAACGGGATATATGTCAGCGCCCGTGGATAATTGCTCCAGGTAAATGGTCGCGGGATCCACTCGATCGGAAGGCGAAAGAGCTGTTCAGTCGGCTTGAGCGAGGTCGAGACCAGCCAGACAAATGGCAGCGCAAACAGCAGGCTTAGCGCAATGAGCAGCAGGTGTGCGCCGATCCGCCTGGCAATGCGCCGGACTGCCTTCCGCTGCGTGGCAACATGCATCGGGCGCGTGTCGCTGAGTGATTGTTCGGCCATCAGTTCTGCTCACCTTCATAATAGACCCAGCGGCCCGAGGTCTTGAAAATAACGAATGTGATCAAGAACACGAACGCGAAGAGCAGCCAGGCCATGGCGCTGGCATAGCCCATCTTGAAGTAGCTGAAGGCATTGCGATAGATCAGCATCGCGTAGAAGAGCGTGGAGGAGGACGGATTGCCGCTGCCCTGCGTCAGCACAAAGCCCGCAGTGAAGTACTGAAACGCACCGATCACGCCGAGCACAAGATTGAAGAAAATCGTGGGTGTGAGCATCGGGATCGTCACATGCCAGGTCTTGCGGAGCGTGTTCGCGCCATCGAGGTCCGCCGCTTCGTACAAGTGCTCCGGAATATCTTGCAACGCCGCCAGGAAGATGACCATGCTGCCACCAAAAGCCCACAGCCCGATCAGGATCAGGGATGGCTTCGACCACTGTGGATCGCTCAGCCAGCCGACACCGCCTACGCCGACACCGCGCAGCATCGCGTTTGCCAGACCGAACTGCGGGTTCAAGATCCAGGCCCAGAGCATAGCCGAAGCCACTTCCGGAACAATACTTGGCAAAAAGAAGATCGTGCGGTAGAACGCCATGCCACGGATCTTGAGGTTCAAGAGCATGGCCACGCCCACCGCGACCAGGAGATTGAGTGGAATGGCGACGGCCGCGAAGAAGAGTGTGTTGCGGAAGGATTTCCAGAATAACGGATCGCCCGTCAGCAATTCACGGTAGTTTTCCAGACCGACGAACGTCGGCGACGAGATCACGTCATATTCGGTGAAACTGTAATAGAACGACGCGAGAATTGGATACACGGTGAAGACCAGAACGCCCACGATCCAGGGCGATACAAAGAGCAGCCCGTTAATGGTGTCACGTACGATCAACGGGCTGACACGTCTGCGTGGTGGCCGGAGGCGTTGCTCCAATGTGAGTGGCGCTCGAGCCATTCGTCCGCTCCTGTTACGATTTTAGCTTGTCGAGCTCGGCCTGGACGTTCTTGGTTACTTCATCGAGGCCCGCTTGCGGTGTTGTTTCGCCACGCATCACCAGATCCTAGATCCGGTTCAGCTCGTCGGAGTAGTAACTCTGGACTGGAATGATTGGGAAGAAGTTGCTCGCGACCGCACCAGTATCGGTAAAAAACTTCAGGTAGGGCGTCATGCGATTCTGCAGCCCCATCGCCTGCTTTAATCCGTCTTCCCAAGGCTGGAGCGCTTTCTTCACACACGGTCCATTGAGCGTAAGCACGCCCATCTTTGCCGCCTCGTCGATAAACGTGTACCGGATGAATTGCCAGGCCTCGGCGGGGTGCTTGGAGGCGGTTGGGATCGTATACATCCAGCCGCTGATCGCGTAGTTCTTGCGCTCTTCGGGTGTTCCTTTGAGGGTTGGCCAATAGGTAACACCGTAATCGATATCCTTCGCGTGTTGGTCGAGCGCCTCGTAGGTCCAGAAGCCATCGAAGAAGAAGGCCGATTGTTTGGTCGAGAACGCGTTTCCCGCCTCGAAGGTGCCTGGCCGCTGATTGAAGGCTGCAAGCTTGTTGATGTCGAGCAGCTTCATATACGTCGCCAGACGCTCAAGGACGGCGACATTGGCAGGGTCGTTGGCCGTAATTTTCTTGTTGGCGTCTTCGTAGAATTTGCCACCATGGATGAACGCCCAGTTGACAAAGTGTCCAGCACTTGGACTGTATCCAATGCGCTGAATGTCACCATTGCCGTCCTTCTTTAAGTATGTGATCGGACTGCAGGAGCAGATCTTCCAACGTCGCGGGAGGCTTTTCCGGATCAAGATCGGCGTCACGCATGACATCCTTGCTATAGAACATGCAGAAGTACTCGGTGCCGCCAGGAATGGCATAGAGCTTGCCATTATAGGTCGAGCTATCGTAGATCGGTGTCACAAAGTTTTCACGGGTGAGGCCCGCTTCCTTCACAAAGGCATCGAGATCCATCAGCGCGCCTTTGCGCGCCAGGGTTGCCAGCGCGCCCGGGCGCATGATCGTCGCCTTAGGGGGTGTACCACCTGCCAGCAGTGTCGTCAGCTTCGTCTGCCAATCCGGGTCAAAATTGCACTTGACGGCAATCTCAGGATTGTTCTTCGTGAAGTCGTCGCTGATATTTATCATCAGCTTGTTGTAAATATCGCCCCAGTTCTCGTTGAGCAGGTTGAGCGTGGTCGCCTGAGCGCCTGGTGCCGGCGCTGCGGTCGCCGCCGCGGTCGCGGGTTCAGCCGGTGCTGCCGTCTGGGATGCTGCTGGAACGGCCGGTGTCGAGCCGCAGGCGGCGATCATCGTTGCTCCTGCGGCCATGCCGGTCAGGCGCAGGAACTCTCGGCGGGTGATCGGGTGCTTGTTCATGGTCATTCTCCTGATCGACGAACGTTTAGGTGATACTGGCCGCTCTGGAAGGCATGCCCTGTAAGGTGAAGTCGAGCAACGCGCCTTGCTCGAAACGGCCGGCGTCGAGTACGCCGAAGCTCAGCTGTTCGCGGCGTCCAAGGATCGGCTGCAGGTCCATGACGGTATTGCCGCGCAGCATAAGCTCGGTCGTCGCCTGCGCGACGCCGGCATGGCAGGTCATGCCGTGCCCATTCATGCCCACCGCATGGTAGAAGTTCGCGAGACGCATATCTCGCGAGATGATCGGGAAACCATCCTCCGTGGTTCCGTAGACGCAACACCAGCCGTTGAGGAAGACGCTATGTGGAAGATGCCAGAAGCGCCGGTAGACTGTTGCGACCGCGTCGGGATAGCCTGAATCATTGACCCTGTTCACGTAATCAGGATCGACGGTATATCCGGACTTGGTCACATTGTGGTGCTGGCCGAAGAGCAGCATCCCTCCTAGCTCGCCACGGCACCAGACGCCCTCGTCCCCGACGGAATCCGGAACACCTGTCAGGGCCGCCACCTCCACGCCGTCGTCGAATGCCGTGGCGACACAGACCTGGATACGCTGTGGTGTCAGAGCGAGTTCGGAGCCGGCCAGCGCCGCGACCTTGGCGCCCCATGGCCCGCCAGCATTGAGCACCTGCCCAACACTCCAGGGTCCACGCCGTGTCACCAGCGTTGTGATCCGCTCGCCCTGCGTGCGAATCTGCAGTACAGGCGTGTTGCGGTGGATCTCGACCCGGCCCGTTTCGAGCGCAAGCCGCTCATATAGCGCAGCCAGCTCGTACGGATCGATGAAGCCTTGATTGGGATAAAAGACGCCGCCTTTGACTCGCTCCGGCTTGATCCAGGGGTAGCGCTCGATCAGGCTCCCAATGTCAAGGATTTCCTGCCGATAGATGTCGCCGGGCGCGTCGCTCCCAAAGCGCGCCTGATACGGCGACAGAGGCGGGGAAAGTCCGCCGGTTCATAGACGACCTGCAGCGAGCCCACGGATGATAGTTAAAGCCATAGTCGTGGCGCAGCTGTTGGATGCGAGCATAGCCCAGCAGCGTCAACTGTGCATACAGCTCGCCCATGTCGTGCAGGCAGATCACTCCCGCCGATCCCCCGGTGGTGCCGCTCCCTGGGTTCTGCTTATCAAAGAGCACGATCCGCAGGTCGCTCTGGCGCGCAAGCTCATACGCGCAGCTCATCCCAACAATGCCACCGCCAATGATCGCGATATCGGCGTGCCGGTGCATGGCTCCTCCTTGCCGTGTCGATGCCTGGTTCATGAGCGGCCGACGATTGGCGCGACGAACTCGAGGTCTTCATCCGATTCAGGACGCAGGAAATCGAAGTCGCAGCCCTGGTCCGGTTGCAGGACGTGCTCGGCGTACAGGCGCGGATATCCACGGCGATGCTTTGGCGGAGCAACCCACGATGCGCGGCGACGTTCCAGCTCCGCATCCGGAACCAGCAGCTCGAGCCTCCGTCCCTCGACGTCGAGCTCGACCAGGTCGCCACTACGCACGAGGGCAAGCGGACCGCCGACCGCCGCCTCGGGTGTGATATGCAGCACAATGGTGCCGAAGCTCGTGCCGCTCATGCGTGAGTCGCTGATGCGTACAATATCGCGAACGCCGGCTTGAAGCAGCTTCTTCGGGACCGGGATCGCTCCCCACTCCGGTAGCCCGGGCACCCCAACCGCGCCGGCATTGCGAAGCACCAGTACCGAATCCGCCGTGACCGGTAGCGCTGGATCGTCGATCTGCTCCAGCATGGAGTGGTAGTCGTCAAACACGAGTGCCGGTCCGCGGTGTTGCTCGAGCTGGGGTGAAGCGGTGGATACGCGAATCAGGGCGCCGCCTGGCGCAAGATTGCCATAAAGGACCGCCAGCGTCGGACCATGCTGGAGCGGCTCGTCGAGCGGCCGGATAATGCGCACTGCGGTTGGCGGGGCAGGGTGCAGGCGGGCGCCTAAGGGCACGCCACTCACATCATGGCAGTCGAGATTGAGCAGGTCGCGTAGCTCGTGCATAAGTGCCGGCACTCCCCCGACCGAGTCGAAGTGGGACATGAGCTGTGTGCCGGATGGGAGCAAGTCGAGCAGCAACGGGGTCGTGGCTGCCATCTGGTTGAAGTCGTCGAGTGAAAGCGGGACGCGCAGGCGTCCGGCGATAGCCAGCAAATGGATGACTGCGTTTGTAGAGCCGCCGCTCGCCAGAAACACGCGCAGTGCATTCTCGAATGCCGCCCGCGTCATGATATCGCGCGGACGTATACCCTGGAGCACCAGCTCGACAGCACGGCGGCCGGTCTGCTCGGCGAGAGCAAGCCGCCGGGTGTCGGTTGCCCCGATGGTCGCGGCGCCTGGAAGCATCATGCCGATGACCTCGGAGAGGACGGCCATGGTTGAGGCCGTTCCCATGGTATTGCACGTGCCGACGCTGGCCGAATAACTGGCTTCAAGCGCCTGCCAATCAGCCTCGCTCAGCTCACCGGAGCGGTAGGCGTCCCAGTAACGCCAGAGGTCGGTCCCGGAGCCAATCTCCTGTCCTTTCCAGCGGCCGGATGTTTTCGGTCCGGCGCAGAGCTGGATCGCAGGAAGATTGGCGCTCGCCGCGCCCATGAGCTGGGCCGGCATTGTCTTGTCGCAACCGCCGAGGAGAACGACACCATCGATGGGCTGCGAGCGCAGCTGCTCTTCGACCTCCATCGCCATCAGGTTGCGGTAGAGCATGGCGCTCGGCTTCATCAGCTCTTCCCCAAGCGACATCGTGTTGAACTCGAGCGACACGCCACCGGCAGCAATGACGCCGCGCTTCACCGCGTCTGCGATCACGCGCAGGCCAAGGTTACAGGTGTTGAGTTCACTCCAGGAGTTTGCGATGCCGATGACCGGCTTGCCGGCGAAGAATTCATTGGTCCAGCCGAGAGTCCGTAGCACCGCGCGGTGCTGTGGACCAAGCTCATCGCGTCCCTCGAACCATTCCTGGCTGCGTAGTCTCACCACGTCTCACCTGGCCTGCATGAAGTGCATGATGTGATATGAGCCTCCGCCTGTATACAAGCTCATTCCGCCATGTAGAGCGCTGACAAAGTCGTGTACGCCAGTAAAGATTAGCCGATTCCGTAATCTAGAACCAGCCTAGGTGTATACAAGATTGTGCGAACCATCGCAACGCCAAGGCAGTGATTGCCATTATATGAGTACATTTCTCGATGTCAAGCCCCAATATTAAGAGATTTGATGCAGATCATGGCGTGAAAGGCCCTTGACGGTGGGTATTGGACGTGTATACTCGTATACAAAGGAGGTGTGGTAGCTTTACGGTAGCAAGCATCCGGTAAGAGGAAGCAAAATATGGAACCGACCTTTCGACCATTGATGGTGGACCGCGTACCACGCTACAGAGAGGCAGCATATGCTGCAATTAAAGAGGCGATCCTGAATGGCCAGTTCGAGCCTGGCCGGCCCCTGATCGAGGAACAGATTGCTGCCGAGCTGCAGATTAGCCGTACGCCTGTGCGCGAGGCACTCGCAATTCTGCAGCACGAGCAACTGCTCTCGCCGCGTGGAGGGCGCGGGTTGTACGTTCGTGAGCTTACACGCGAGGAATTCGTCGCGATGTTTATCGCAAACGAGGCAGTCGAGCCATACCTGGTGCGCCGGGCAGCACGTCTGGCAACCGCGGAACAGCTGGCCGAGATTAAGTCGGCCATCGATCGTGGCAAGGAGGCAGCTGACCATCACAATATTGGCGGGGCGTTGCGATCGGGGCGAGACTTCCACCGTCTGGTTGGAGTTGCCGCCGACAATATGCCGCTGGCCCAGTTCGTTTCGGGCAATGAGGAGCGAACCGATCTGTACCTTTTGAGTTATGAGAAGGCAGTGGACGTACCGGGTATGCGCGCCTCCAACCGCGAGCACGAGGCTATCTTTCACGCGCTTGCCGAAGGCGACCCGGAAGCTGCGGTCCGCCTTGTGATTTACCATTCTCAATCAGTGCGCGAGCGGTTGGCGATGCTCTTCACCAGTGAAACGGAAAAGCAGCGATCGGCCGGGAGTATCCTCGTAGGAGGATAGCCCGGTTGCGGCACAGACCCGCGAAAGAAGAAGAGGACGCATGAGCATACGCACGGCAGAAACGAATGCCACATTGATGGCCCGGGCGCGGCGCGTCATCCCCGGCGGCGTCAATTCGGGCAATCGCGTGCTCCCATGGGAGATGGTCGTGGTCGAGGCGGAAGGAGCCTATTTCACCGACACTGAAGGCGCCCACTACCTGGATTACCATGCTGCGTTTGGCCCGATCATCCTGGGGCACAATCATCCGGAGGTCAACGACGCCGTGCGAGCGGCGATCGAGCGCATCGACCTCCTTGGCGTCGGCATCACCGATCTGGAGATCGAGCTGGCCGAGACGATCGCGCGGCACGTTCCGTCGGCAGAGCGAGTCCTGCTGGCGAACTCCGGCTCCGAAGCAACCTATGCCGCGCTGCGCCTGGCCCGCGCCGTGACCGGTCGCAACTCGATTGTGAAGTTTCAGGGGACCTATCATGGCTGGCATGACGCGGTCCTGATGAACGTGATCAGCTCCCCCGACAAAGTCGGGGCGCGTGATCCAATGTCGCTCGGTATGCTCCCCGAGGTGGTCGAGCACACTATCGTGTTGCCATTCAACGATATCGAGGTACTGGCCGAGACGCTGCAGCGGCGTGGCGAGGAGATCGCGGCAGTGCTGGTCGAGGTCATCCCGCACAACATTGGCTGTGTTCTTCCACGGCCTGAGTTTCTCGCCGCCCTCCGGAAGCTGACGCAGGAGCATGGCTGCCTGCTGATCTTCGACGAGGTCATCACCGGTTTCCGGCACGACCTTGGCGGTTATCAGAAGATTGCCGGGGTCACGCCCGACCTGAGTACCTTCGCCAAGGCGATGGCCAACGGTTATCCTATCGCGGCACTGGCAGGGCGGGCCGAGTTCATGGATCGCTTTGGGCCCGGAGGAGGAGTCTTCTTCGCCGGGACCTACAATGGCCACCCGGTTGGCGTGAGCGCCGCGCTCGCGACGATCCGCGCCCTGGAAGACGGCTCAGTGCATCGCCATACCTTTGCCTTGGCGCAGGCGGCGGCGGACGGCATCGCGGCAATCGCGCGCGAGATCGGTCTGCCGATGACCGTCGCCCGCTTTGGCTCAGTCTTCGTTCCCTACTTTATGGAAGGTCCGATCGAGAACTACACGGATCTGTTGAGTAACGATACGCAGAAAGATGTGGCTTTCCGGCGAGCGATGTGCGAGCAGGGCATCTTCATGGTTCCCACCGCCCTCAAGCGCAATCATGTCAGCGCCGCCCACACAGCAGCCGACATCGATCGGACCCTCGAAACAGCCCGGCGAGTGCTGCCCCGGATAGCCGGCAGCACGACCTGAGCATCCAGCGAGGAGGCGCAAATGCGGCGACTGGCAGGCAAAGTTGCGATCGTCACCGGCGCAGCCTCCGGAATCGGCGCGGGTACGGCCGTGGTCTTTGCCGAGCATGGCGCCCGCCTTGTGCTGGTGGATCGCGACGGCGACGGGCTGGAGGCGCAGCGACAGGCACTGCAAGAGCAGGGAGCGGATGTCGTGGCGTACCAGACTGATGTCGCCGTCCGTGCGGGGATCGAATACGTCGTGGCGCTGGCACTCGACGCCTTCGGCCAGATCGACATCGTGGTGAACAATGCCGGGATCATGCCGCATGGCGATCTGCTCGCGTTCGACGAAGCGACCTGGGACGACGTGATGGCGGTCAACCTCAAGAGTATGTTCTTGATGTGTAAGG
>Ga0136611_10003287_pt1 | contig 11315 bp, 8 predicted proteins | sample AntDrymUQ2232306_2_FD_106645 | JGI IMG/M metagenome (GOLD analysis project Ga0136611, IMG submission 106645) | Polar desert sand microbial communities from Dry Valleys, Antarctica - metaG UQ223 (23.06) | ecosystem: Environmental > Terrestrial > Soil > Desert | place: Antarctica: Dry Valley... | reverse complement strand
GTCCGAGGTTGGCCGAGGTAGCCGGGACACTTACCCGCACTGGCCCCTCGACGAAGGTCACGCCAGCCCAGCGGCAACGGCCGCCGCGGTCACGTCAGCGTCGACAACGGTGTCGACCAGCCGGCCCACCCCTTCGAGTGCGGTGGCGGTGTCCTTGAGTCCATGGCCGGTCACGGTCACGACGACCGTGCTGCCGGCGTATGACTCGCCCTGGGCCAACTCCTGAAGCATTCCGGCGATACCGGCCGCAGAGGCGGGCTCGACGAAGACGCCGTCGCGGGACGCGAGCTCACGTTGGGCCGCTAGGATCTGGTCGTCGGTGATGGATGCGAAACGACCGCCCGATTCGTGGGCCGCGACCTCAGCGAGCTTCCACGAGGCAGGGTTCCCGATCCGGATCGCGGTCGCCTTGGTCTCGGGATCTGGGAACGGCTCGCCGGTCACCAACGGTGCGGCGCCGGCGGCCTGGAACCCGCGCATCACGGGAGTCTTCGACGCGAGGCCCAGGCGGGCGTACTGGCCGTAGCCCAACCAGTAGGCCGCGATGTTGCCGGCGTTGCCGACCGGGAGCAGGTGGTAGTCGGGTGCGTCGCCGAGAAAGTCGACGATCTCGAACGCCGCCGTCTTCTGGCCTTCGAGTCGTACCGGATTGACCGAGTTGACCAGCGCCACCGGATACTCCCAGGCAAGGCCGCGCGCCATCGTCAGGCAGTCGTCGAAGTTGCCGCGCACCATGATCACCTGGGCACCGTGCACGATTGCCTGGGCCATCTTGCCGGCGGAGATCTTGCCCTCCGGCACCAGCACGAGCGGCTTCAGACCGGCCTTTGCGGCGTACGCCGCCATCGACGCCGAGGTGTTGCCGGTCGAAGCGCACACGACCGCCTGGGCGCCGTCGGCCTTGGCCACCGAGATCGCAGCGGTCATGCCCCGGTCCTTGAACGAGCCGGTGGGGTTGTTGCCTTCGACCTTGAGCCAGACCTCGGCGCCGGTCAGGCCCGAGAGCCACTCGGAGAAGACCAACGGGGTGCCGCCCTCGCGCAGCGTGATGGCCGGGGTGCCCTCGGGGATGTCGAGGAACTGCCGATACTCCTCGATGACGCCACGCCACTGGTGGGTGTGCCCGGTCTTCGGGGTACTCACTCCTCGACTCCTTCTACGCGCATCACCGAGGTGACCTCGCGGACGATCTCCATGCCGCGCAGGTGGGCGACTGTCGCGCTGAGCTGGGCGTCGGTCGCGCTGTGCGAGACCACGACGAGCTGGGCGTCGTCGTTGCGTCCCTCCTGGCGGACGGTCTGGATAGACACGCCGTGCTCGGCGAACGCCTGGGCCACGGTGGCGAGGACGCCGGCCCGGTCGTCGACGTCTATCGCTACGTGGTAGCGGGTCAGGGTCTCCCCCATAGGCAACACCGCTCGATCGGCGTACGCCGATTCACCGACGCCTCGGGTGCCGGAGACGTGGTTGCGTGCAACCGTCACCAGGTCACCGAGCACGGCGCTGGCCGTGGGTGAGCCGCCGGCGCCGGGGCCGTAGAACATCAGTTGACCAGCCGCATCGGATTCGACGAACACGGCGTTGTAGGCCTCACGGACATTTGCCAGCGGGTGGCTACGGGGAATCATCGCGGGGTGGACGCGGACGGCAACGGCCTCCTCGCCATGCTCGTCGGTGCGCAGCTCACAGATCGCGAGAAGCTTGACCACGCAGCCCATCTCGCGTGCCGATAGCACGTCGGCAGCGGTCACCTCAGAGATGCCCTCACGATGGACGTCGGCGGCGGTCACCCGGGAGTGGAACGCCAAAGAGGCCAGGATCGCCGCTTTGGCGGCCGCGTCGAAGCCCTCGACGTCGGCGGTGGGATCGGCTTCGGCGTACCCGAGGTCCTGCGCTTCTTCGAGCGCTTCGGCGAAGCCTGACCCCAGGGTGTCCATCTTGTCGAGGATGAAGTTGGTGGTGCCGTTGACGATGCCGAGCACTCGGGTGACCCGGTCACCGGCCAACGACTCCCGCAGCGGCCGCAGGATAGGGATTGCGCCGGCCACGGCGGCCTCGTAGTAGAGGTCGAGGCCGGCCTTCTCGGCCGCTTCGAAAAGGGTCGGGCCGTCTTCGGCGAGCAGTGCCTTGTTGGCAGTGACGACGCTGGCGCCGTTCTCGAGAGCGGACAGGATCAGGGTGCGGGCCGGCTCGATGCCGCCGATCACCTCGACCACCAGGTCGATGTCGTCGCGCGCCACCAGCGCTGCGGCATCGGTCGTCAGCAGGCCGTCTGGAACCTCGACGTCGCGCTGTGCATCGATCCGGCGTACGGCAACGCCAGCCAGCTCGACCGGACGTCCTACGCGTGCTGCGAGGTCACTCGCCTGCTCCTGCAGGAGTCGCACGACCTGGGAGCCGACCACACCGCACCCGAGAACAGCCACCTTGAGCGGCTGGACGGAATGAACGGGAGCATTTCCGTCAACCATCAAGCACCTACGTCCGTTGCCAACAAATCGTCCTCAGTCTCGCGCCGAAGGACGACGCGTGCCTGCCCGTCCCGTACCGCGATCACCGGTGGGCGGAGCGCATGGTTGTAGTTGGAGGCCATGGAGCGGCAATAGGCACCGGTGCCGGGGACCGCCATCAGGTCTCCCGGCTTGATGTCACCGGGCACGAACTCGTCACGTACGACGATATCGCCGGCCTCGCAGTGCTTGCCGACGACCCGCGCCAGCACGGGGGGTGCCGTGGAGTGACGGCCGGCCAGGGTGCAGGAGTAGTCGGCGTCGTAGAGGGCAGTGCGGATGTTGTCGCTCATCCCGCCATCGACCGAGACGTAGGTGCGCGCGGCACCGCCGTCGAGGGCTACCGTCTTGACCGTGCCGACGGTGTAGACGGTGCACATCGAGGGGCCGACGATCGCCCGACCCGGCTCGATGGAGAGCCGGGGCTCGTCGATGCCCAGTGCTCGGCACTCGTGCTCGACGATCTTGCTCATCTCCGTTGCCAGCTGCTCCGGATCCGAGGGGTCGTCCTGCGTCGTGTAGGCGATGCCGAAGCCGCCCCCGAGGTCCATCTCGGGCATCGTTACCCCGAGCTCGTCGCTGACCCGAGAGTGCAGAGCCAGCACCCGTCGCGCCGCTACCTCGAAGCCGGAGGAGTCGAAGATCTGGCTGCCGATGTGTGAGTGCAGGCCGAGCAACTCGATGCCGGGGGTGGCCTCGACCCGTCGTACCGCCTCGAAAGCATCGCCGCTGGTGATCGAGAACCCGAACTTCTGGTCCTCGTGTGCCGTCGCGATGTACTCGTGGGTGTGCGCCTCTACCCCGGCGGTCACCCGGATCATCACCCGCGAGCTGACGCCGAGGTCGTCGACAATCTGCGCGAGTCGCTCGATCTCGGCGAACGAGTCGACGACGATGCGGCCCACGCCCTCCGTCACCGCACGGCGGAGCTCGGGATAGGTCTTGTTGTTGCCGTGGTAGCCGAGGTGCGCAGGATCGAAGCCGGCCCGCAACGCGACCGTCAGCTCACCGGCCGAGCAGACGTCGAGGCGCAGCCCTTCCTCGGCCACCCACCGAGCGATCGTCGTGCAGAGGAACGCCTTTGCGGCGTAGTAGACGTCGTAGGCCGAGAATGCGTCGCGAAAGGCACGTGCTCTGGCTCGGAAGTCGGCCTCGTCGAGGACGTACGCCGGGGTGTTGAACTCCGCCACCAGCTCGGGCAGCGGCACTCCCCCGACGACGAGCTCACCGTCGACCTTGACGGCGGTGGTGGACCAGAGCTGCGGGACGAGCTCGTTGGGGTCGACGGGCTCGCGCAGCCAGGACGGGCCGCGCATCGCACCAGGGGCATGCGCCCAGCCGGCTTCGTGGGTCACCGCGCGCCGCCGTTCACATGCGCTCCGGGGCGGAAACCCCGAGCAGGCCGAGGCCGTTCTCGAACACCGTGCGGGTCGCCTGGACCAACACGAGGCGGGCACGATGCAGGTCGGTCGGCTCCTCGTCGCCCTTGGGGAGGACTTGGCAGCCGTCGTAGAAGCGGTGGAACGACCCCGCGGTGTCTTCGAGGTAGCGAGCCACCCGGTGCGGCTCGCGCAGGTTCGCGGCACTCGTCACGACTCGCGGGAACTCGGCGAGCGCCCGGAGCAGCTCCCCTTCCTTCTCGTGGGAGAGCAGGCCGCCGTCGAAGTCGTCACCGGCGGGAAGGATCCCCAGGTCGCGCCCGTTCTGGAGGAGCCGCCAGGTGCGGGCGGCGACGTACTGGACATAGAAGACCGGGTTCTCGCTCGCCGCCTTGGTCCACAGGTCCAGGTCGAGGTCGATAGCGGAGTCGCTGTTGTAGCGCGCCAGAGCGTACCGGCTGGCGTCGACACCGATCGCCTCGACGAGATCGTCGATGGTGACGACGGTGCCGGCCCGCTTCGACATCCGCATCGGCTCGCCGTCGCGCAGCAGATTGACCATCTGACCGATCAGGATCTCCAAGTTCTCGTGGGGTTTGTCGCCGAACGCCGAGCACATCGCCATCATCCGCGACACATAGCCGTGGTGGTCGGCGCCGAGCATGATGAAGCAGCGGTCGAAGCCCCGTTCGCGCTTGTCGAGGTAGTAGGCCAGGTCACCCGACAGGTAGGCGCCCTCACCGTCGGACTTGATGATCACCCGATCCTTGTCATCGCCGTACTTCTCGGTGGCCAGCCACAGCGCGCCGTCCTTCTCGTAGGTACTTCCGAGGGCTGTGAGCCGCTCGACGGCCCTGGTGACGGCGCCGCTCGTGTGGAGGTTGTCCTCGTGGAAGTAGACGTCGAAGTCGACTCCGAAGTCGTGAAGGCTCTTCTTGATCTCGGCGAACATCATCTCGACGCCCTCGAACCGGAAAACCTCGAGCGTCTCGTCTTCAGTCAGGTCGAGAGCGTCGGGGCGCTTCTCGAGGACGGCGGTGGCGATGTCACCGATGTACTGACCGCCATAGCCGTTCTCGGGGGCCGGCTGGCCCTTTGCACTGGCGAGGAGCGACCGGCTGAACCGATCGATCTGGGCACCGTGGTCGTTGAAGTAGTACTCACGGGTGACGTCGGCGCCGGTCAGGGTGAAGATCCGCCCGAGGGCATCGCCTACCGCGGCCCACCGCACGCCGCCGATGTGGAGCGGACCCGTCGGGTTGGCCGAGACGAACTCGAGGTTGATCTTCTCGCCAGCGAACGCCGCGGAGGCACCGTAGGTTGACCCGGCCTTGACGATCTCGGCGGCCAGCGCGCCCTGGGCGCCGGCCTCGACACTGATGTTGAGGAACCCCGGGCCGGCGATCTCGACGCCGGCAACGCCGGCAACAGCCGCCAACCTGCCCTGGACGAGCTCGGCAAAGGCCCGTGGGTTGACCCCCGCCTGCTTCGCGAGCTGTAGCGCGACGTTGGTGGCGTAGTCGCCATGACCCTTCTGACGCGGACGCTCGACCGTGACTGTCGTCGGGACGCCATCCGGGAGGGCAATCGCACCCTCGTCGGAAAGCGTCGTCAGTACGTCGACGATCGCGGTGGAGAGCTGGTCGGGAGTCACCCGCCAACCCTATCGGCGGGCACCTCCCGGGTCCGAACCGGTTTCACCCTCGGACGGCGTCGCCTGTAAGGTCCGTTGTCGTCCCAGGCCACACCATTGGCCCCCGTAGCTCAGGGGATAGAGCGTCGCCCTCCGGAGGCGAAAGCGCAGGTTCGAATCCTGCCGGGGGTACCGAGTTCTTGGCTGGTCAACTCCACTACTAGCAGGCGGAGATGACCGCGTCGTTGCGGGCGTCGTCGCCGTAGCGGCGGGCCTGGTCGACGTACGGGATGACGACACTTGCCCCGTTGATGCTGGCGAAGCCACCGAGGACGACGCAGCCGGTGATCTTGCGGGGGTTCACCTGTGCCACTGCTTGGGCGAGACGGAACAGCTGGCCGGGACCGACGTCGGTGGCCATGTGCTTCATTACCGACAACACGCCCTCGGCGATGAAGCCGCGATCAGTCGAGCGTTCGGCGATCCGGGCCTGGATGCCGCGAAGCACGATCTGCTGGTTGGCCGACCGGTCGAAGTCGCCGCCTGGCAGGTCGTAACGAATGCGCGAGAACGCCATCGCGCCGTAGCCGTTGAGTGTCACCTTGCCGGCCGCGAAGCCCTTCGGCTTCAGGTTGTCATCGGCGAACGGGGTCGGATTCCTGACCGTGATCCCCCCGATGTCGTTGATCATGCTCTCGAAGAACGGGAACCGGGTCACGAAGACGTAGTCGGGCTCGATCCCGACCAGGTCGCCGACCGCCTCCCCGAGCAATTGCGGACCGCCGTAGTAGAGGGCTGCGTTGATGCGATCGGAGCCGACGCCAGGGATCGAGGCGTAGGAGTCACGCGGGATCCCAATGGACGTCGCCGCGCCGGTGCGCGTGTTCATGCCGACCATCTGCAACGCGTCGCCACGCACCCTGGTCATGTCCTCACCGGGCCGGGCATCGGAGCCGACGGCCAGGATCCACACCATGTCGTGCTCGACCGCCACACCCTGCGCGTGGTCGAACTCCACCAGGACTGCCTGGGTCGACGCCGTACCGGAGTCGGGGACCACCAGGCCGAAGAGCCCCAGCATCAGCACCAGAGTTCCGGTCCGTGCTGCGCGTCGCAGCCGCATCAGATCTGCCCTCGCTCGATGTCGTAGCCGAACACCTGCCACCCGCTCTCGCTGTAGGTCATGTAGACGCGCCCGGTGATCCGGTCCTCGCGCTCGATCTCACCTGTGAGCCGCAACCCCAGCAGGACTTGCACGGTCACGCCGGCGGCCTGGCCGTTGACCGCGAGAACGTCGATCGTCAGCCGGCGTTCGAGCACCTCGACGTCATCGATCTTGGCTCCGACGGTTGCGTTGCTCATCAGGCCGGTGTCTCGCTTGGCACGGCGCTCGGCGCCGAGGGAGAAGGTCGAGAAAGCGTCTGTGAAGTCGGTCCGGGGGTAGTCGCCCGCGACGTACGCCGCGTCGATCCAAGCGTCCATCGAGGCAACGACGCGCTTCCTGAGCTGGTCTCGGTTGGCCGGCCTGAAGGTACCGGTGACCTTGCCGATCGTGGCCTTGGTCGTCACCACCTCTGGCGGCGCCTCGGACGCAGCCGAGGAGGTCGACGTCGGGGCCGGTTCCGACTCGTCCGGCGGCTCGACGCCGTCGAGGGACGAACAAGCCACGAGCGACATGGCTAGTGCTGCAGTGGCAAGGAGACGGCGGAACATGGAGGTGGAACTCCCAAAGATTGTCGGCAAGGCGTGGGTCCGGCACCAGCCTGCACGAAAGAACACCCACCGCCGCGCATTTGCTGTGGTGTGGGTCTAGCCTTGACACGCCCATCAACTCTCACACGTTCATCTGGAAGAGAGCGAACTCAGCCGTGCCGCAGTCGTCAGGCCACTCCACCAGCTCCACCCAACCCTCCGGCTCCGACTTCGGTGCCAATGAGTGGCTCGTCGAGGAGATGCGCGAGCAGTACGCCGCCGATCCCAGCAGCGTCGACCCGACGTGGGCGGCCTACTTCAAGGCCGACGGGGGCGCCAAGGGCGACGCTCAAGAAGCGGCCCCGGCAGCGGCCCCCATTTCGACCACGGCGTCGAGCGGCGCTCCTTCGTCCAACGGCGTCGCGCCCAAGGCAGAACCGCGCCCGATCACCAAGGCGGCCGAGCCGGCCAAGGCGACGAGCAACCCGATGCCCAAGGAGTCGCGCCCCCCCGAGCCGGCTACCGCCAAAGACGAGCCGACGTACACGGTCCTGCGTGGTGCGCCCGCCCGCACCGTGCAGAACATGGACGTCTCGCTGACGGTGCCCACGGCCACGTCGGTCCGCTCGGTGCCCGTCAAGCTCCTGTGGGACAACCGCACCGTCATCAACAACCACCTCGCCCGGGCTCGCGGCGGCAAGGTCTCGTTCACGCACCTGGTCGGCTACGCGATGGTGAAGGCCGTTCGGGCGATGCCGGAGATGAACGTCGGCTTCGATGTCATCGATGGCAAGCCCAACCTGATCACCCCGGCCCACATCAACCTGGGACTGGCGATCGACGTACCCAAACCTGATGGCAGTCGTCAACTGCTGGTGCCCTCGATCAAGGCCGCCGAGAGCATGGACTTCGCGGCGTTCTGGACGGCGTACGAAGACGTCGTGCGCAAGGCCCGCGACAACAAGCTCGCGGTCACCGACTTCCAGGGCACCTCGATCAGCCTGACCAACCCCGGTGGCATCGGCACTGTCCACTCGGTGCCGCGACTGATGAAGGGACAGGGCGCCATCATCGGTGTCGGCGCGATGGAGTACCCCGCCGAGTGGCAGGGAGCCTCCGAAGAGGCGATCGTCCGCAACGCGATCTCGAAGGTCATGACGCTGACCTCGACCTACGACCACCGGGTGATCCAGGGCGCCCAGTCGGGCGAGTTCCTCAAGCGCATCCATCAGTTGCTATTGGGCGGCGACGGTTTCTACGACGAGATCTTCCGCTCGCTGCGCATCCCTTACGAACCGATCCGTTGGGGCAGCGACATCGCGACGTCCCACGACGACGACATCAGCAAGCAGGCCCGCATCCTCGAGCTGATCCACGCCTACCGGGTGCGTGGTCACATCATGGCCGACACCGACCCCCTCGAGTACCGCCAGCGCACCCACCCCGACCTCGAGGTCGAGACGCACGGGCTCACTCTCTGGGACCTCGACCGTGAGTTCGCCACCGGCTCGTTCGGCGGCGAAGGCCGCCGGTTCATGAAGCTGCGCACCATCCTGGGCATCCTGCGCGACTCCTACTGCCGCACGACCGGTATCGAGTACATGCACATCATGGATCCCGAGCAGCGTCGCTGGATCCAGGAGCGCGTCGAGCAGCCGCACTCCAAGCCACCGCGCGAGGAGCAGCTGCGCATCTTGCTCAAGCTCAACCAGGCTGAGGCGTTCGAGACCTTCCTGCAGACCAAGTTCGTCGGCCAGAAGCGATTCAGCCTCGAAGGCGGCGAGACGACGATCCCGGTGATCGACGAGATTTGCGAGGCCGCCGCGGAGGCACACCTCGACGAGGTCACGATGGGGATGGCCCACCGAGGCCGGCTCAACGTGCTGGCCAACATCGTCGGCAAGAAGTACTCCCAGATCTTTCGTGAGTTCGAGGGCAACATCGACCCCCGCACGGTCCAGGGCTCGGGCGATGTGAAGTATCACCTCGGCGCCGAGGGCGAGTTTGTCGCCGGTTCGGGCGACACGATCAAGGTGTCTGTGGCGGCCAACCCCTCGCACCTCGAGGCGGTCGATCCCGTGGTCGAGGGCATCGCCCGCGCCAAGCAGGACGTCCTCGACCGCGGCTCGGACTTCCCGGTCCTGCCGCTGCTCGTGCACGGCGACGCAGCGTTCGCGGGCCAGGGAGTGGTCGCCGAGACCCTCAACCTGAGCCAGCTCCGCGGCTACCGCACCGGCGGCACCATTCACGTGGTCGTCAACAATCAGGTCGGCTTCACGACCTCGCCCGGCTCGTCTCGCTCGTCGCTCTACTGCACCGACGTCGCCCGGATGGTGCAGGCACCGATCTTCCACGTCAACGGCGACGATCCCGAGGCGTGCATCCGCGTCGCCCGGCTCGCCTTCGAGTACCGCCAGGCGTTCAACAAGGATGTCGTCATCGACCTGGTCTGCTACCGCCGTCGTGGTCACAACGAGGGTGACGACCCGTCGTACACACAGCCCCTGATGTACGACCTCATCGAGCAGAAGCGGTCGGTGCGCAAGCTCTACACCGAGTCACTCATCGGTCGAGGCGACATCACTATCGAGGAGGCCGAGCAGGTCCTCGCCGACTACCAACAGCAGCTAGAACGGGTTTTCACCGAGGTGAAGGAGGCATCGAGCCAGCCGTCCGAATGGACGACCGTGCCCGACTACCCGGACAAGCCGGCCGGCGAGACGAAGACCGCCATCCCGTTCGAATGCCTCAAACGGATCGCCGACGCCTACGTCACGCCGCCCGAGGGCTTCACCGTGCACCCCAAGGTGATGCCACAGTTGCAGCGTCGGGCCGCCGCGATCACCGAAGGGCCTATCGACTGGGGCACCGGCGAGATCCTCGCTTTCGGCTCGCTACTCATGGACGGACGCCCGGTGCGCCTTGCCGGTCAGGACTCGCGACGCGGCACCTTCGTGTCCCGTTTCGCGACGATCATCGACCGGGTCAATGCCGACGAGTGGACGCCGCTGTCGTCCCTGACCGAGGACCAGGCCAAGTTCTTCGTCTACGACTCGCTGCTCTCCGAGTACGCCGCCCTCGGCTTCGAGTACGGCTACTCCGTTGCGCGTCCCGAGGCGCTGGTCCTGTGGGAGGCCCAGTTCGGCGACTTCGTGAACGGCGCCCAGACCGTCATCGACGAGTTCATCTCCTCTGGCGAGAACAAGTGGCGTCAGCAGTCCGGCGTCGTACTACTGCTCCCCCACGGCTACGAGGGCCAAGGACCCGACCACTCCTCGGCCCGCATCGAGCGGTTCCTTCAGATGGCGGCCGACGAGGCCTTCGTCGTGGCTCAGCCGTCGACCCCGGCATCGTACTTCCACCTGCTGCGGCAGCACTCGCTCGGCGAGGCGCACCGCCCGCTGATCGTGTTCACGCCCAAGTCGATGCTCAAGCGCAAGGAGGCGGCCTCGCAACCCGCCGACTTCACCGAAGGCACCTTCCGGCCGTTCATCACCGACACCGTCGCCGACAAGGACAAGGTCGAGACCCTGCTCCTCTGCTCGGGCCGCATTACCTGGGACCTGATGGTCGAGCGTGGCAAGCGCGAGAACGGCGAGAAGTTCGCGATCGCCCGCATCGAACAGCTCTACCCACGCCCGGTCGACGAGATCAAGGCCGAGATCGCCCGCTTCCCTCACCTCAAGCAGGTGCGTTGGGTGCAGGACGAGCCCGCCAACATGGGCCCGTGGTCGCATTACGCGATGAACGTCTGGAACGACGTCGACGCGGTCGTCGAGCCGGTAACCTGTGAGCAGTCCTCGTCTCCTTCGGTCGGCACCGTCAAACGGCACCTGGCCGAGCAGAAGGAACTGCTCGACCGGGCGTTCTCCTAGCCATGTACTTCACCGATCGCGGCATCGAGGAGCTCGAGAAGCGCCGGGGGGGCGAAGAGGTCACCCTGGCGTGGGTCGCCGAGCAACTGCAGGCGTTCACCGACAGCCATCCCGAGTTCGAGACGGCCGTCGAGCGGTTCGCGACGTGGTTGGCACGCCTGGACGACCCCGACGACTAGGCTCGTACAGACTGACGGCGGGCACGACCGCGAGATCAGTCATGGGG
>Ga0136611_10003286_pt1 | contig 11320 bp, 8 predicted proteins | sample AntDrymUQ2232306_2_FD_106645 | JGI IMG/M metagenome (GOLD analysis project Ga0136611, IMG submission 106645) | Polar desert sand microbial communities from Dry Valleys, Antarctica - metaG UQ223 (23.06) | ecosystem: Environmental > Terrestrial > Soil > Desert | place: Antarctica: Dry Valley... | reverse complement strand
GTCTGCGTGCGCTACATCAACGATCTGCAAAGACGGCTCTGGCTCGTCATTGAAGGACACAATCAACTCCGGATCAAGCAAATCGAAAAACTCATCGCGTCAACACCGTAAAATCCAATACCTCAGGTCTGTATCATCGGTGGGTGTAAGATGCAGAGCAACAGCAGGGCGCAACAAGGAAGCGAGGTCATTCCGAAGGTGTTCTGGTGCGTGCTGCCTAATAGCTTCAACAGCTTTTTGCACCTCATCATTTAGGTCTATCATAGCAATTCTAATTCTCTCCTACGTTTCACGCGCTGCCAACTCGCCCCGCGGTCCAACAATAATCGACAAATGCAAAAAGCGCAAGGAAATTTCCTCGCGCTCTTCAAAAGTACGCCTTTATTCAGGCGTACTTTTTATGCTTCTTCTTCCGTGAAAGACGGCGTCGCGTAAACCGTGTCGGGTTCGTTTTCGAGTTCGTCGCGGATTTGTTCCTGCGTGCCGCGCGCGACCCGTTTGCCTTCTTCGACGGCATTGCGAATTTTGGGAATCGCCGTCGCGCCGGCGACTTGCGCCGCGCCTTTGGCCGAATTCGCCAGCGACTTGACGCGGCTGGAAAGTTTCGCCAATCGCTCGTTGAGCTGAACCGAGCGCGCCTCGGTTTTCGCGCCGAGAAGTTCAGCGGTAATCGCGTCGGGCGTGTCGTCAATGGCGGCGTTGCGGCTCTTGAGAAACAGCGTGCCGGCGGCGCCAAGAGCCGCGCCGAACAACATGAAACTCATCGCCGAGCCGAAGCTCGGGCCGGCGATGATGACGATTTTTTCGGGATGATTATTTTCCACGGCCAAATAGTCCTTTTTTCTTGGTTTCGACCACAACTTCGCGACGCCCGCCGCGAAGTGTCTTGATGCCCGCCGCGACGCCCGTCAGCACGCCGACCGATTTCACCAGAGGAGACTCCAGTTTGCCGACAACCGAGCCGGCGACGTGCGCCACGCGATTGACGGCGCCCGTGACGTTGTGCGTCGTGACGCGCGCGTCGTCGCTCATCGCTTTGACGTTGCCCATCGCGGCATCGACGTTGTTCATCATGCTGGGCATTTTTCCTTTGACTTCGCGCTCCATTTCCTTGACATCGACCAGAATTTCCTTGATCTGGCCCAGCAGCATGATCAGCACGGCGGCGATGGCCAGCGTCGCGACGCCAAACGCGAGCTGCGCCAGTGCGATCACGTAAAATGTCCACGCCGGCGGCATGTTGGCAACAGTGACTTCTTGCATAAATAGCCTTTTAATCTTTTGGAAAGTACGCCCGAATACAGGCGTACTTTCTGCGTAATCGGGCGGCGCTTAAATGCAAATCGCGCGCCGCTTTATATCTTAGCGAGTTTCTATCAAACGCCCGCTGCGCGCGACTTCCATTGCGACAAGGCACACGTCGTCTTCAAACTGGCCGGCGACCGAAAAGGCGCGCGCGCGATTCAGTAATTCATCGAGCAAAAGCGCGGGCGCCAAGTGCAGGCGGGCGGCGATGTCTTCGCTCAGTCGCTCTTCGCCGTATTCTTCGCCGTCGGAATCGGCGGCTTCGGTCAGGCCGTCGGTGTAAAGAACCAGAAGATCGCGCTCGGTCAGGGCGGATTCGTGCGTCGGGTAATGCGAATCCGCGAACACGCCCAGCGCCGGGCCGCTGCCCGAATCGTCGGGCAAAAGCGGGCGCACTTCGCCGCTGTCGCAGCGCGCCAGAAATGGGCTGGGGTGCCCGGCGCTGGCATAGCGCATCCGGCCCTGCGTTACGTCGGCGTAAAGATAAAACGCCGACGCGAAAAGCGGCGCGCGCGTGCGCTCCAGAATCGTAATCAGACTTTTGTTGATCGCCGTCAAAAACTGGCCGGGTTCGCTCGCGAGGTTCAAAGTTTCTTCGGCCAGGCCGCGCACAATCGCTGTGACTAGCGCGCTGCGAACGCCATGTCCCATCACGTCGCAAATGAAAATGCCGGCCTGCGTGTCGGAGAGAATCAAGATGTCGGAAAAGTCTCCGCCCAGCGCGGTTGTCGGCTCGTAGCGATGATGAAAGCGCAAGGCGCTATCGGCGGGCGTCGAAGCGCGCGGCAGCGTGATGTATTGCTGCGGCAAAAACGCCTGCTGGATTTCGCGCGCCAAATCGAGATCGGCTTCCATGTGCGCGTTCTTTTTGGCCAGAGTTTCGTGCGAGACCGCCAATTCGCCGGCGGTTTCGCGCATTTGCAAAATCGCTTTCTGGCGCGCCTTATCCAGGCGATGCAAGACGCCCGCGTTCCACCAGATCAGCGCGCCGAAAACGGCGATGTTGACGACCGCGAAAAGCGCGATGCCGAATTCGTAATCGAACAAGCCGGCGCGTTGGCCTTGCAAACCGAGCCAACCGACTAGCGCCGGAACCGCGACAGCCGAGGGCAAAAGCCGCCGTGCCGTCGTGCCGCCCGCGGTGTAACTCGTCAAGGGTGCCATCAAGCCGCGCTCGCCGCGCGCCAATAATATTCCCGTCGCGAGGCAGAAAAACACCAGAGCGGTGTGCAGTGCCATCGGAATGAAATGCCCGATTCCGTAAAGCGAATGAATACCGTACGCGTAGCCCAGCAGCGCCAGGAGAGAAGACAACATCGCCACCAGGGCGAGAATCTGCGCTGCCCATAGCGCGTGGCGAAAGCGCGCATCCAGCAGCAACAGCGCTGAGCCGAGCAGACAAAACGTCAGCGCCGTATTGGGCGCCATGCGATTGGGCAACGCCGAGCCGTCGTCCAATTTGGAATTGAAAAGCCACTGATCGACGCGCGCGTCCGGCCCGCCGCAAAGCATGATGATTTTGAGCAGGCCGACGAGCAGAATCACGGCGGCCAGAACGGGAAGCGCGCGCCGCGCGAAGGGCGAAAGCCGCTGGTAAATGCGGCGGTTGGCGCCGATCAGCGCAGTTCCGGCGCAAATGAAAGCGCACGCCGTCGCCGGATTCATCGCGACCAGGCCGGGCACAATTCTCTTAAGCGCCTCAATGTCGAGAATCCAGCCCAGCAAAACCGCGACGCCGACAAGGATCGCCAGCGCGCCCAGCGCCGTACTCGCGCCGGCCAAGCGCGGCGACGCATCCAGCGCGTCGCGCTCCCGCTCATCCATTTGCACGCTCATATTCATGGCCTCAATTGTAACCGAAGAACGATGGCGATATTCGCACGAATTCTCATCGTGCGCCGAAAACCGAAAAGTACGCCTGAATAAAGGCGTACTTTTCGGTTTGTGAAGTTCTGTGGCGGCGGTGCAACCCTGCGGGGCACGGCGGGTCTAAAACGCGAATTCGACTAGATCAAGGATGCCGTTACATGAAGTTTCTTTTTTCGCGCCGCGCCCTCGCCGGCTTGTGCGCCGCCGTGCTGCTTTCCACGCCTTTGCTGGCCCAGGCCGATACTTACGACGAAGCTAAAAACCTTTACAACCTCAAGCTTTACAGCCTTGCGGCGACGAGTTTGCGCGAGTTTTTGAAGGAAAAGCCCAACGACCCGAACGCGAAAATCGCGGCCTATCAACTGGGCGCGGCGCTTTATCGCGCGCCCGACGAGAAAGGAAACATCGACTACAAAGCGGTCGCCGCCGCGTATGAAACAGCCATCGCGCGCTATCCTGATGCAAAGCTGGCAACGACCGCGCAAATCGAACTGGGCGATTCCCATTTTCAATTGAAGCAGTACGCGAAATCGCTGGCGTCTTACAACGCTGTCTTGAAAAGCGCGCCCGCCGCCGCGCAAGCCGCCGAAGCGAATTACTGGATCGGCGAAAACCACGCGGCCTTAAAACATTCCGACCTGGCGCGCGCCGCGTACCAGAAAGTCCTGGCGAGCTACCCGAAAAGCGACATCGCGCCGTTCGCGCAGTTTGGTCTGGGTTTGCTTGCTTCCGACACCAACAATTGGGCCGCCGCCGCGACCGCGTTCAAAGCGACAGCGGAAAAATATCCGCAATCGGAAGTCGCCGCCGAATCGCGCCTGCGTCTTGGCGACGCGCTGTTGGCGCAAAAGAAATATAGCGAAGCGCGCGCCGCTTATCAGGCGACTTTGGACGATGAGCGCGCTAAAGACTGGAAAAGCGATGCGCTGCAAGGAATCGCTGATGCGCATTTCGGCGCCAAAAACTGGAGCGACGCGGCGCAAAAGTACGCCTTGCTTTTGACCGAATCCAAGCCCGACGACGCGCGCCGCCCTTTTTTGCAGTTGCGCCTCGCCGACAGTTTTTACAACGCCAAAGACTGGCAGAAAGCGGTTGACGCTTACGATGCGCTGATCGAGAAAACCGGCGCGCAAACGCCCGCCGCCTTATATTACAGCGCCGGCGCGCTGCGCGAATTGAAGAACCTGGGCGATGCGGCGGCGCGTTATCGCCGCGTCGCCGAAGAATTTCCCAAGAACGCTCTGGCGCCCAAAGCCGCGCTGCATCTGGGCGACGTGCTGGCCGAAAACAAGGACACCAAAGGTGCCGCGACCGCTTATAAAATGGTCTTGACGCGCTGGGCGACAAGCCCGTCGGCGACCGAAGCGCAAGATGCTCTGATCGATCTGGCCGGCGAAGTCGGCACGCAAAATACGCCCGGCGATTCGGGCGTTGAAGATGTTTTGCGCTCGCTGCCCGCCGGCCCGGCTTCGAGCAACGCGCAGCTTCGCCTGGCGCAAGCCGCCTACGCCAAAAGCGATTGGAAACGCGCGGGGCAATTGGCGCAAGCCGCGCTGGCTTCCAAGCCCGAGGCCAAAACCGCCGAAAGCGCCTCCTATCTACTGGCTTCCGCCAAATTGAAGGATGACGATGCGCCCGGCGCGGCGACGGCATTTCGCGCGCAATTGCAAAAATATCCCGCCGGCGCGCTGGCCGGCGAAGCGCGGCTCGGCCTTGCGTGGTCGCTGCTTGATGCGAAAAAATGGAGCGACGCGCAGACCGCCGCGCGCGCCGCACTGGCACCGGCCAACAGGCTCAAGCCCGACCTGAAAGCGCAATTGCAAATCGCGCTGGGCGAAGCGTTGTGGCGCGGCGGCAAAGCCAAAGACGCGCTGCCGATTCTGGCGCTTGTCGAAACCAATGCGTCGCCCGATCTGGCTTCGCAGGCGATTTACGATTCGGCGCAGGCGCTGGAATCGCTGAAGCAATGGAGCGTCGCCGCCGCTAAATGGGAAAAGTACGCCCGAATTTCGACCGATAATGCGGAAAAGGCGCGCGGCTATTTGCAGCAAGGCTTAGCGCTCGCCAAAGCGAAAAATGCGCCGTCGGCATTGTCCGCCTTCGACCGCGCAATTGCCGCCGACCCCAAAGGCGCGTTGGCGGCACGCGCTCTTTATGAAAGTGCGTGGGCCGCGACCGATGCCAAACAAAACGCGCAGGCCGCGACGCGCTGGCAAAAGCTCGCCGCCGATTATCCTGAAAGTTCCTACGCCGCCGAAGCCGGATTTCAGCAGGGCGAAGCGTTGTTCGCCGCTAAGAAATGGAGCGACGCGGCAATCGCATATCGCGCCGTGACAGAAAATTATGCGACGAGCGAAAGTGCGCCTCTGGCGTGGTACCAACTGGGCGCGGCGCTTTATAACGCCGAAAGTTTCACTGACGCGGCGACGGCTTTCGACCGCGCGGCGACGCTGAAAAGTTCGGTCGCCGTCGAGTCGCTTTTCTGGAGCGGCGAAAGTTTGCGTCGCGCCGAAAACGCGGGCGAATCGCGCGCGCGTTATGAAAAATTCATTGCCAGCAAAGCAGCCGATGCGAAGCTGATTCCCGCCGCGCGGCTCGGATTGGGGCAAAGCTACGCCGCCGAAAAAGACTGGACGCGCGCGATTTCGTCTTATGAAGCTGCGGCGAAAACCGCCACTGGCTCTGTCGCGGCTGAAACGCAATTCCGTTGGGGCGAAGCTCTTGTCGCCGCCGGACGCGACAAGGAAGCCGCGCCGCATTTCCTGAAAGTCGTGACCAATAATGATGCGAGCGCCGAATGGACGGCGAGGGCGCAATGGAACGCTGCGCTGGCGTTTGAAAAAAGCGGCGACAAAACTTCCGCGCTGCAACTTTTGCGTGACCTGGCCGCGAGCAAACCCGCCAGCGATTTGACGGCGCAGGCTGCGACGAAAGTCAAAGAAATGGGCGGCTGAAAAGTACACGCGTTGTAGGCGCGCAGCGTGCTGCGCCTTGATGCAACAAAGGCGCAGCACGCCGCGCCCCTGCGTTTTAAATTAAGCCGATAGATAAAAAGTACGCCGGAATAAAGGCGTACTTTACGAGAGGAATTCGATGACGGAATGGATACAGGAACACGGCGGCGCGGCGGGACTTGGCGTGCTGGCGTCGATGGGAATTTTGATTTTGTTTTCGCTCGTTTCGGTCGCCGTGATGATCGAGCGCGCGTGGACGTTGAAGCGCGTGCGCGAACGCGAGGAACGCGATTATCGTCATTTGCGCGACGCCTTGCGCAACCGGCAGCGCGAGGCCGTGCAGGCGTGCGCGGCGGCGGGAGATTCGCCGGTCGCGGCGGCGGTGCAGGCCGGAATCGGCGCCAGCGACCTGGGCGAAGCTGAAATGAGCGACGCCATCGATCAAGAAGTCTCGATGCAAAACGCCGAGCTGGGCCGCAATCTGCCGGTATTGGCAACTATTGCGTCGGTCGCGCCTTATATCGGCTTGTTCGGAACGGTGCTCGGCATTTTGTCGGCGTTTGCCAAGATCGCCGAAACCGGGCAGACCGGCGCCAAAGTCGTCGCCGGCCCGATTTCCGAGGCGCTGACCGCGACCGCGTTCGGACTGGGCGTCGCGATTCCGGCGGTCATGGCTTACAACTATTTTTCGGGCCGCGTCAACGCGCTGGGCTTGCACGTCGAAAACCACGCGCTCGAACTGGCGGCGCGGCTGCCGCACGTTGTTATGACGAAAGAGGAAACGCATGAAAATCGGCAATAACGGCCACAAGCATCGCAAGCACATGACGATGCCCATGGCCGAAATCAATATCATTCCGCTGGTCGACATTACTCTGGTTTTGCTCATCATTTTCATGGCGACGACGGCGTTCGTCAAAGAAGCCGGTTTGAACATGAAACTGCCGGCGGCCAAAACCACCGACATGAAAACCGTGGAAAACAAAGATTTCAGCGTCGCCCTGACGCGCGCCGGCGCGATTTATCTTGATGGCAAGCCGAGCAGCGAAAGCGCCGTGCAAAGCGCGATGATGCTCGCCGCCAAGCGCAATCCCGACACGCGCGTGATTATCAAAGGCGACGAAAACGTCGCTTACAAGCGCGTGGTGCGCATTATGGATATGGCGCGCCAGGCCGGTTTGCCCAAAGTCGCGCTGGGCACGCGACTGCCCAACGAATCTTAAAAGTACGCCCGAATCAAGGCGTACTTTTGCCGAATTATGCGACAACCCATTCCTTCACCAATCATTCACACGCAAGTCGAGCAGCGCCCGCACAAACGGCGCAACGTTCTTGTCATCGTCCTCGCGTTTTCGCTGGCGATTCATGCGCTCGCGTGGTCGCTTTATTCTTTGATTCCGCAGCGGCCTGGCGAAGTGCCCGAGCAATTGATCGAAGTCGTTTTGCAAAAGCCGGAAAAAGCTCCGCCGCCACTGCCGACAATCGCGCCGCCGAAAATCATCAAGCCGCAGACATTGCGGAAACCGGTTCGCGTCGCCAAAGCCGATTTGTCGCCGACGCCCGCGCCGCGCGAAAAAGCAACGCCGGAACCAACTGAAAAAGCGGCGCCCGAACCGACGCCGATTCCGACGCAGGAAACACCGGCTCCGCCGCCAACGCCCGAGCCAACAGAAAAGCCCCAACCGACACCGATTCCAACAATTGAGCCGACGCCGATTCCAACGCGGGCACAGCCGAAAACTGTGCCGCTGACACCCAGCGCGACTTCAAAGCAAACGCGCCAAACCAGCGACAAAGTTCCCGACGACCGCCGCCGTCCAAATCAGACATCGCGCGAGGAAACGCCGGACAATTCAAAAACTGCGCGTCGCCCCGATGAACAAGCGAATTCTTCAAGCAGCGATTCGCGTCCGTCACGTCCAGATGGGCGTTCGCGGCCAGGCAGGCCGTCGCGTCCGGCCAGCCCGTTTTCGAGTCCTGCGAATTCGACGCTGCCTTCCTCGACACCGAATTCAAAAAACGATGCGCCTTCGCGTCCGGGCGGGCGCATCGCGCAACGCAATGCGCGCAATGATTCGCAATCGCCGGATGCGCCCGACCGCAATCGCAATCTGGGCGGTGCAAGCGGCGGCTCGACCAGCCCGTCGCGCAATCGCGGCGCGAATCCCGAACTTGCAGGCACGGCGGGCGGTGGCGAATCCCCGCGCCGTAGCCCGCGCGCTGGTGGCGGCGGAGGTCGCAATCGGGGGGTTCTCGTTTATCAAGACAAGAGCGGCAGGGACAATGATCGCATCGCGGTTTCGCCGGGCAAAGGGCCGGGCTTGAACAACGGCGCGGGCGGCGGATTTGACGGCGGCGTGGGCAATCGGCGCGGCGGCGGCATCGGCAACGATGGCGACGGCGCCAATCGCGGCGCGTTGCGGAGCCGTCCCGGCAAAGGTCTGGGCGGCGATAGCGGTGGCGCTGTCGGCGGCGGCGGTCGCAAAAAAGGTACGGGCGAAACCGCAGGTAATGGCGGCAGCGGCGGGCGCAACGGTCGCGGTGGCAATGGCGGCAATGGCAACGGGCGGCGCGGGCCGCGAACCACCGGCGGCGATTGGGGCAATTTCGGCGGCAAGGGCGACGGAAACAAAAACGGTGGCGGCGACGGCAAAGGACCCGGCGGGCCGGGCGGAACTCGCATTGCCGGACGGCCCGGCGGCGATGGTGAAGGCGATGGCAATGGCAAAGGTCGTCGCGGGCGCGGCGGGTTGCCCGGCGGCATTGGCGATGGCGGCAAAAAACGCGGCACGGGCGGCATCGGAGACGGTGGAAGTGGCGGCGAAGGTACGGCGGATGGCGGTGGCGGCAATCGCGGGCGCAATCGCGGACGTGGAAATCGCACGCGCACTTACGACAAGGAAGAAACCGTCGGGCGCGGCCTTTATCCGTATGGCCTGAAAGGCGAGTATTTTCAGGACGTCGATTTAAGCGCCAAGAATTACGAAGCCGAGCAGGGCAGGCATCCGATCGACTGGCCGGTTTTTACCACCAAAAAATTCGAGCGAACCGACGCGACTCTCGACTTTAACTGGGGTGTCAATCCACCGACGAAAGGCCTGGACGGCAAGCCCGATGTAAAAGGCGTTTCCATGACCGGCGTTTATTGGAGCGCGCGATGGGAAGGCCAAATCTTCGTGCCCAAAGACGATACTTATCAGTTTTTCTTCGATGCGCTCGATGATGGCGGCAGATTGTACCTTGATGGGAAAAGAATTATCGACGTGTGGAAAGTGCAAAAGAGCAATCCTCAAAGCGGCCAGATCGATTTGAAGCGCGGGCCGCATACGATCAAGGTTGAATACGTGCAGGGCCCGGCGGTCGAATCGTCGCTCAGCCTGAGTTGGAAATCGTCGTCGTTTCCCAAAGAAGTCGTCGGCGCCTACGTTAAGGGATAACCAACTGAAAACAAAAAGTACGCCCATATTCGGGCGTACTTTTTGTTTTATGCGTCGAGTTCACAACGCGAAATTCTTGACAATTTTCGCAACCTCGCTTACAATTCCCTCACCCGCAAACCAAAAATCAGGCGGGGAAAGGGATTTATGAACATTTCGAGACGTGGTTTTCTGGGCGTAGCGGCAGTTGCGGCGATGACGGCTCTGGCGAGCGGCTGCGGCGGAAGCAACAGCGGCGGCCTGGGCGGAGGCGTAACGCCGGTTGTCGGCCCGTTTGCCGGCGCGTATACAGGTTCGTTTGCCGGCCAGACAGCCAGTGGCGATGCGGTGCGCGGCACCGTCAGCGCGACCGCCGATAACGCCGGCGTGCTGACCGGAACAGTCACGCAGCAATTCGCGCAAGGCCCCGTGACTTTTCCCGCAACGGGAACGATCAGCAACAGCGGCGCGGTGACCTTGACGGCGACGCCGCAAACCGGCGTGACCAGTACGCTCAGCGGAACCGCCACCACGCAAAACGGCATCGTGACGATTGCCGGCACTTTTGAAACACGCCGCGCTGATGTCGCAACACCCGTCGTGACAGGCCGTTTTACAGCGATTCGCGCCGCCGCGACGACCAATCCTTATCGCGGCACTTACACAGCCGTCGTGACACCGAGCGGCACCAACGGAGCGCAACCTTCTTCGGCTACGTTCACCGTTGACGCCAACGGCAGCGCGACCGGCAATTTCACTGGCGATCCCGGCCTGGGCACGTATCCGCTGACCGGAACCGTGACGCCATCGGGCGTGGTCAAGCTGTTCGGCGTGTTCGAATTCGGTATCGTCAACAACGTAACCGCGACCGGAACACTCACAGGCAGCGCCGCCACCTTGAACGGCACGTTCCAGTTCACCCGCGACGGCGCCAATCTCGGCGAGCCGGGAACTTTCCGCGCCACGCGCACTTCGACGACGCCTTAAGAAGCAACCGCAAAACGAAAAGTACGCCCGAATATGGGCGTACTTTTTGTTTTACTAAGGCGCATGAATTCGTTTCATTCGATTTACCAACATGGCTTCGTGCGCGCGGCGGTGTGCGTGCCGTGGGTGCGCGTCGCCGATCCGCTTTATAATGCCGAACGAACCATTGGTTTGGCGCAGCGCGCCGACGCGATTTCCGCCGCCGTCGCGCTGTTTCCCGAACTCGGAATCTCGGCTTATTCCAACGACGATTTGTTTCATCAAGATGCCTTATTGGATGCGACCGAAAGCGCCTTGAAAAGCGTCGTCGAAGCGAGCCGCACGCTGTCGCCGATTCTTCTGGTCGGCGCGCCGCTGCGCTTTGAAGGCAAGCTTTTCAATTGCGGCATCGCGATTTATCGCGGCAGAATTCTGGGCATCACGCCGAAAACCTTTCTGCCCAACTATCGCGAGTTTTACGAAAAGCGCCAGTTCACAAGTGGGCGCGTCGCGGTTTCGCGCGAAGTGCAGATATTCGGCGAGCGCGTGCCGTTTGGCAGCGACCTGGTTTTCGATGCGATCAACGTCGAAGATTTTTCGCTCCACATGGAAATCTGCGAAGACGTGTGGACGCCGATTCCGCCCAGCACTTACGCGGCGCTTGCGGGCGCAACCGTTCTGACGAACTTGTCGGCTTCTATGTTCCTGGTTAGGCTGGGAAGAGCCAGCAAACGTTCGCCCGAATTCGGGCGTACTTTTTGTTTTACTAAGGCGCATGAATTCGTTTCATTCAATTTATCAACATGGCTT
>Ga0136611_10003285_pt1 | contig 11321 bp, 9 predicted proteins | sample AntDrymUQ2232306_2_FD_106645 | JGI IMG/M metagenome (GOLD analysis project Ga0136611, IMG submission 106645) | Polar desert sand microbial communities from Dry Valleys, Antarctica - metaG UQ223 (23.06) | ecosystem: Environmental > Terrestrial > Soil > Desert | place: Antarctica: Dry Valley... | reverse complement strand
TTCGCTCAAATCAAGGACGTAAGGTTTTGAAGTTTTCATTTTCTATTTGAAGGGGAAAAAGGGGAAAAGGTTAAAAGGTTAAAAGTGCTTTATCGGGATTCAACGAAACTTTTTCACTCTTTCCCTTTTCCCCTTTTCCCCTTTTAACCTTTAAAATCTGATTACCGCGTCGGGTCCGCCCTCGACGTGAACCGTGTCAACAAACCGGATATTTTTTGATTGCGTCGTCATCACGACCGAATGCGTTCGTTTGCCCGCGCCGAAAAAGCGAACGCCGCGAAGCAGCGAGCCGTCGGTAACGCCGGTTGCCGCGAAAATAATTTTCTTGCCCGGCGCTAGATCATTTGTGTCGTAGACCTTATCCGGGTTTTCGATGCCCATTTTTTTGAGCCGCTTCAAAACTTCCGCTGCCGGCGGAAGTTTTGATTTGTCAACGCCCAATCTTTCCGGGTCGAAAACGAGTTTTGCCTGAATTTCGCCGTTCAAACATTTCATCGCCGCCGCCGTAATTACGCCTTCGGGTGCGCCGCCGATGCCCATTACCGCGTGAATATTCGTTCCGGCAACAGCCGCTGAAATTCCCGCCGATAAATCGCCGTCGGAAATCAGACGAACACGCGCACCGGTCGAACGCACGTCGGCAATCAGTTGCCGGTGGCGCGGACGGTCGAGCATCATTACGGTCAAATCGTCAATATCGCGTCCCAACCGCCGGGCGATGTTTTTTAAGTTTTCCATCACCGGCGCGTCAATATCAACCGCGCCTTTACACGACGGTCCGACGACGATTTTATCCATATAAATATCCGGCGCGTTAAGCAGTCCGCCGCGTTCCGCCGCCGCTAAAACGGCAATCGCGTTGTTTGCGCCGAGAGCGCACAAATTAGTGCCTTCGAGCGGGTCAACGGCGATGTCGACTTCGGGAAATTCAGCGCGGGCTTCTTCCGAAAAGATTCCACCGCCCACTTCTTCGCCGATATAAAGCATCGGCGCTTCGTCGCGCTCGCCTTCGCCGATGACGATTCGCCCGCGCATCGGCACGGTGTCCATCACTTCGCGCATCGCTTCGACCGCGACGTGATCGCTGTGTTTACGGTCGCCCTGTCCCATTGTTTTCGCCGATTCGATTGCCGCCGCTTCGCAGACGCGCAAAAAATCGAGCGATAATTCGTGTTCCGCCTTGTGGTTTTTCATCCGGTTTTCCATAAAAATTGTTTGAAAATCAAGTTTTGATAATGAAGGCATTCTATCACTTGTCTATCCCGATTTGACAAGTTATGCTTTGAATATTACGGTTTTATTTTGATTTTTGGAGCTAATTCCGAAGGAGATTTTTGTTTAATGACTTATATTGTTACCGAACCGTGTGTCGAATGTAAATATACGGATTGCGCGGCGGTCTGTCCCGTCGAAGCGTTTCACGAACTGCCCGATAAACTTTTAATCAATCCCGATGCCTGCATTGACTGCGACGCCTGTCTGCCGGAATGTCCGGTCGAAGCTATTTTTTCCGATATGTCTATTCCGCCCGAATATATGAATTGGCTGGAAATAAATGCCGAAGCGGAAAATTACCCGATTATCAGCACTAAACAACCCGCGCTTTTTAATCCCGGCTGCAAAGGTCAACCGGAATAAATTATAAGGCAAAAGTAAAAAGGCAAAAGGCAAAAATAAGAAAAATTGAGAAGCGACAAATTAGATGTGATCTTTTTCGCACTTCACTTTTTACATTTTGCCTTTTTACTTTTGCCGGCGTTGCACAAAATTAATCCTCCCACAAAAATTCGATCAACTACCCAAAATAATCAACTGCAAATTAAACCACCAGCCAAACGACTAAAAAATTCCTGTTATAAATGCGTTTCGTGTTCGGCAAAATCGCCGCGCTCGGTTTGAACGGTAATGTGCGAGATTTTGAATTCTTCCGTGCAATTCTCGTGAACCTGCGCCAAAACGTCATCGTGTTCCGCGCCGTCAGCTAAAACCGCGTGAACGCTCATCGCATTGACACCTGAAGTCAAACTCCAAACGTGAAGGTCGTGGATTCCGGCAACGCCTTCGATTTTCCCCAAAGTTTCACGTAAGTTGGCGATGTTGACATCCGACGGTGTGCCTTCAAGCAAAACGCCGACCGCATCTTTGAGCAACGCCCAAGTGCGCGGAAAAATAAACAAACCGATTCCGGCGGAAATAATCGGATCGGCGTAATACCAACCCGTTGTCAGCATAATAATTCCGGCAATAATCACGCCGATTGAAGTCAGCATATCGGACAAAACTTCAAAATACGCGCCCTTCATATTGAGGCTTTCTTGAGAACCGGCGCGAAGAATATAAACACCGATTAAATTGATGACCAAACCGATTGCCGCCACGCCGAGCATTCCGACGCTTTCGACTTCGGGCGGATTTTTGAAACGCTGGTAGGCTTCGTAAAGAATATACAGCGAAATCAAAATCAACACGACCGCATTGGTCAAAGCCGCCAAAATCTCGACGCGGTAATAGCCGTAAGTCCGTTCGGGCGAAGCTGGCTTTTCAGCAAACCAAATCGCCAAAAGTGCCAGCCCAACTCCGGCAACGTCCGTCAACATATGTCCGGCATCGGCGAGCAACGCAAGGCTTCCCGTCCAAAATCCGCCGATTACTTCGACAATTAAATAGAACGCCGTCAATCCGAAAACGATTGCCAAACTTTTCTTATTGCGCCCAGCCGCGCTTTGAATATGACCGTGCGAATCTCCCATTTGTTACTCCCAATAAAAAATTTTCGGGCTTTTAAATCAGAACGGCATTTTCAACCGACGTAATCAGAATAATTCCGTCGCCTTTTTTGCCCGTGTGCGCCGACGTGCGAATTGCCGTCACTATTTGTTCGACTACATCGTCGTTGCAGGCGATTTCGATGCGCTTTTTCTCTTTAAACGGATTGAGCGCGTCATAAGTTGATGTTCGTAACCTTTGCCCGAATCCTTCGGCATTAGTTACCGTTATGCCGGGAAAGTTTTCGATTTCTTTGAGCGCAACGATGATTTTATCGAGCGTAAAAGGACGCACAACTGCTGTAATTAGTTTCATATTCGATTAATCTTCCTCTGTAAATTCTCCTTCCGCATCTTTTTCAAACCAAGCGTAAAGCGTCGGCAGAATCAGCAAAGTCAAAAGTGTGGAAGTAATCAAACCGCCGATGACAACCGTTGCCAAAGGACGCTGAACTTCCGCGCCCGCCGATGTCGCCAGAGCCATCGGAATGAATCCCAAACTTGCCACTAAAGCCGTCATCAAAACCGGACGAAGCCGCGTCATCGCGCCTTCATTGACGGCATCAATCACGGATTTTCCTTCTTCGCGCAGATGGTTGATGAAGCTGACCATCACTACGCCGTTGAGAACCGCTACACCAAACAGCGCGATAAAACCGACTCCGGCGGAAATCGAAAACGGCATTCCGCGAAGGGCGAGCGCGAAAATGCCGCCGACAATCGCAAACGGGATTCCCGTGTAAATCATCAAGGCTTGTTTCGCCGAACCGAATGTCGAGAAGAGCATCACGAAAATCAGAAACAGCGCGATGGGAACGACGATTAATAGCCGATTAGTGGCGCGTTCGAGATTCTCGAAAGTTCCGCCCCATTCCAGATAATAACCCGGTGGCAATTGGACTTCTTTTTCAATTTTCTGTTTGGCTTCTTCGACGAAACTCGCAATGTCATGGTCGCGGACGTTAGTTGACACGACGATTCTCCGGCGCGTGGCTTCGCGCGAAATCTGCGCCGCGCCTTCGACCAAAGATATATCTGCAACTTGGGCGAGTGGAACGCGCTGTCCGGTCGGCGAAGTCAGCGTCAAACCGCGCACCGATTCAACCGTCCGGCTGGCGTTTTCGTTCAGTCGCAATACTATATCGAACCGCTGTTCGCCCTCGAAAACCTCGCCCGCTTTTTTGCCCGCGAAAATCGCTTCGACCAGTTCGTTGACATCTTCGACGTTCAAACCGTAACGCGCAATGGTGGCGCGGTCGGGTTTGATTTGAAGCTGCGGCAAGCCGGTCGTCACTTCAGCCTTGTTTTCTTCCGCGCCTTGAATCGTGCCGAGAACGCGGTTGATTTCTTCGCCTTTATCCGCTAAAACCTGGAGGTCGTCGCCAAAAAGTTTGATGGCGACATCGCCGCGCGTTCCGGCAATAAGCTCGTTGACACGCATTTCAATCGGCTGCATAAATCCGAACGAAGCCGCGCCCGGAACTTCCTTTTCAACCTTTTTCGACATCTGTTCGATGAGTTCTTCCTTCGACAAACCCGATTTCCACTCGTCAATCGGGTTGAGCATCACGAAAACATCGCATTGATTAAGACTCATCGAGTCGGTCGCCACCGCTGGTGCGCCGCACTTTGAAACGATAGTTTTGACTTCCGGGAAAACTTTCAGGGATTTTTCAAGTTCGGTCGTCAGTTTCATTGATTGATTCAAGGACACGCTCGGCAGAAGAATGGCTTCGATTAGAATATCGCCCTCGTCGAGACGCGGAATGAATTCGCCGCCAAGAAACGGGAAAATCGCGCCCGAAATCAAAACCGTCGCCACCGCAATCGCCAAAACCTGGGCGCGGAATTTCATCACGAAGGCAAGCGCGGGCTGATAAATCCGTTTCGACCAGCGAATCAGAAAACTTTCCTTTTCCGAAACATTACCGCGCAGAATCAGTGCCAGCATCGCCGGAACATAAGTCAGCGATAAAATCAGCGAACCTAAAAGCGCGAAAATCACGGTCAGAGCCATCGGCACGAACATTTTTCCTTCGATTCCGCGCAAAGAGAGAATCGGCAGATAAACGATGGCGATAATGGCGACGGCAAACACGACCGGACGCGCCACTTCCATACACGCTTCCAAAATCGTGCGTTCGGGCGGTTCGCGCGAGCCTTCGTGCTGCGCTTCGGCGCGTCGGCGAACGACGTTTTCGACCATCACGACCGCCCCGTCAACAATCAAACCGAAATCCAACGCGCCCAAACTCATCAAATTTCCCGACACATTGAAAATCCGCATCAAAATTGCCGCGAACAACATCGAAAGCGGAATAATCGTCGCCACGAGCAACGCGCCGCGCCAGTTTCCGAGCAGTATCAGCAAAACGAAAATGACCAACGCCGCGCCTTCGATTAAGTTTGTTTCGACCGTCGCAATCGCGCGTTTGACGAGCGCAGTGCGGTCATAAAACGGCTCGATAGTTACGCCTTTCGGCAGCGTTTTGCGGATTTCTTCAACCTTCGCTTTGACTCGTTCGGCGACCGTGCGCGAGTTTTCGCCTTTCAGCATAATCGCCATTCCCGACACGATTTCGCCTTCGCCGTTGGTCGAAACCGCGCCTTGCCGGATGCTCTGACCTTCGACGACTTCGCCCAAATCTCTGACGTAAACCGGAACTCCTTCCGCGCCGGTTTTGACGACGATGTTGGTGATGTCCTCCATTTTTTCGACCAGCCCGACACCGCGCAACAGATATTGCTCCGCGCCTTTTTCGATATAGCCGCCGCCGACCGTGCCGTTATTTTTCATCACGGCATCGTGGACATCGCTCAAACTCAAACCGTAAGATTGCAGTTTTTCGGGCGAAAGCCGAACTTCGTATTGTTTACCGTAACCGCCGTGCGAATTGACTTCCGTCACTCCGGGAACGCCCATCAATTGACGGCGAATGCTCCAATCGTGAATCGTCCTTAAGTCGGTCGCCGTGTAATTGCTGCCCGGTTCGGCTTTGACTTCGTATTGATAAATCTCGCCCAAGCCGGTCGCAATCGGACCCATTTCGGGCGAACCGATACCGGGCGGAATCTGTTCCCGCGCCGTCGCCATTCTTTCGAGAATAAGCTGACGCGCAAAATAAATATCGGTTGATTCCTCGAAAACAATCGTCACGTTCGAGATGCCGAATTTCGAGACCGAGCGGATTTCTTCGACATTCGGAATGCCCGACATCGCCACTTCAATCGGAAACGTAATCTGACGTTCAATCTCAAGCGGCGCGAGCGACGGCGCGTTGGTTAAAACCTGCACCTGCACATTCGTTACGTCCGGCACGGCATCAATCGGCAAATTAATAAGACTATACGCGCCCGCCGCCGCCATAATTGCGACCAGCAGATGCACGACTAATTTTTGCGCTATCGAAAAGCGAATAACTGCGTCAATCATATATAAAATCTCAAAATCAAAACGAATACTTAAACCTGGCGCGGCGCATACATAATGATGCCGACACCGAGCAGACATAAACTTACGCCGAGCGCGTCCCAAACATCGGGCTTGTTCCCGTCAAAAACCCAGCCCCAGAAAATTGACATCACCACGAACACGCCGCCGTAGGCAGCGTAAACTCTGCCGAAATGCGCGGGCTGAAACGTCGGCACGATGCCGTAAAAAATAAGGGCGAATGCGCCCAACGCGCCGACCCACCACGCCCATTTTTCACGCCACCAAAGCCACATCAAATAACCGCCGCCGATTTCCAACAAACCCGCCAAAACGAAAAATGCGATTGATTGCAATGTTTCTTTCATATTTTTTGGAAAAGGATTTCCGCGATAAAATATTTGTCCTTTTCCTTCTTCAATCCAAAATCCAAAATCTAAAATCCAAAATCGGATCAGTGGTCATCGCCCATCGCGCCTTTTTCAAGCTGCGTTTTTAAGGTGAAACTGCCTTTCGTCACGACCATTTCGCCTAATTTCAAACCAGAGATAATGCGCGTGTAGCCTTCGGTTTCGCCGCCCGCTTCGATTTCGCGGACTTCAAACGCACCCGGCTCATCTTCACGAGGCACGAAGACGATTGTTTTGTCGCCTGTGCGCTGAACGGCGGCGGAAGCGACGACCAATTCCTCCCCGCTCGACTCAGAAGTTCCCGCGTAAAAGCCGACTTCCGTGAACATTCCCGCCCGCAGTTTGCCGTTCGGGTTCGGAACTTCCAGACGAACTCTTGCCGTTCTGGTCGTTTCGTCAAGACGCGGGTCAATATAAGCGACGCGCCCGTTTATCGTGCCGATTGACGGCGATTTAATTTCGGCGACCGAGCCGACGGAGAGCTTTCCGACGTTTGCTTCCGGCACGTTGGCGATGACATAGACGGTTGAAAGATTAGAGATGGCGAAAATCGGTGTTGCCGCCTCAACTCCTGCTCCGGCGTTAAATTTTCTTTCGGTAATCACGCCCGAAAGTGGAGCGCGAACGGCGACGAGCGACGTATCTTTCGTGTGGTCGTCAGGTTCTGTAAGACTGACCGCTACGCCGAGCGAGCGCATTTCGTCCTGAATGTGGCGCAGGTCAACCTGCGAAGTTTCGACATCAGCCCGCGCTTCCTGTAATTCTTTGTTGAGCGCGATGTTCGATTGAAAATCGAAATCGGCTTTCGCGGTTTTGTAATTTGTTTCGGCGGCAATTAAATCTTTGCCCGCGCCTGCGCCGAGTTCAATAAGTCGCTTTGTGCGTTTTAATGTCGCGTCAGATTCATCCAATTTCGCTTTGGCTTGCAAAACAGCAACGCGATTTTCCGATTTTTGAACTCGCGCCAAATTTCTCTGCGCCAGTTCGTAGCGCGTTTTGGCTTCGTGCATTTTGCCGTGCATCTGTGCAAGTTGCGGACTGGAAATAACCGCCAAAACCGCCCCTTGCCGGACGTTATCGCCCACGCCGTAAAAGACGCTTTCGATTCTGCCGCCGACGAGCGGTGTTGCCATTTCCGTCTTTTCAGGATTCAGTTCAACCGCGCCCGTCACATACATCTTGGCGATTGCCGGACGCTGTGTAACGCCTTCCATTTGAAGATTCGCCGCTGCCAGAGTTTCCGGTTTGAGTTTCACTTCTTTGCTGCTTTCGTTTTCAGAATGTCCGGCTTCTTCTTCCTTGTGTTCGCCGGTTTCCACATTCACGGTCGTCGCCGATTTTTTGCTTGCCATCCAAGCAAATCCGATAATAGCGATAAGCCCGATGATGGCGGCGGTCAAAATCCACGCGAACATTTGTTTCGGTTTGGATGAGTCAGTTTCAACGACTTCGGCTTCGACGATTTCGGTTTTGCTTCTCTCAGCATTTGTTTCCAGACGGTCAAGTTCGGCATCGTCCTTTTCGTGATGACTCGTTTCTTCGGTAATAATTTTTTCTGACATATAAATTCTTTAATCCTCCAATGTGATTCCGAGCGCGATAAACAAATCGGCTTGGGCGCGGTAACGCTCAGTCAGTGTTTCGGTCAAATCGCGGTTCGCGTCGAGCAATCGGCGTTGCTCGGCGATTAAATCGGTAATTTTCAGTTCGCCGAGTTCATAAACCTGACGAATGGTGATGATATTTTGCTGGGAACGCGGCAGAACCGCAGTTTCCAAAATCGAAAGGGCGCGGCTTGTCGCTTCGATTCGCAAAAATGCCGTGGCAATTTCATTTCTGATAACTTGCTCGGCAAAAATGCGGCGTTCCCGCGCCTGCCTGATAGCAATTTCGGCTTCGGCTTTCGCGCCTTGATTTTTGTTGAAAACGGGAAGTCCGATTGCTACGCCGAAGGTTAAACCCCGGTCGCGCTGCGGAAATGAACCAATCGGCAACTCCAAGCCCGAACGACTTTGCGAGTAGCGCGTGTAAGCGGTCAAATCCGGGCGCGATTGAGCGCGGACAAGCCGCAAACCGGCAGACGCGAGATTTTCTTCGAGTTCGGCGAGACGAATTTCGGGACGGCTTTTTAGTGCCACCGAAACAGCGGTGTCGAGCGTCGTCGGGACATTGGTAAAACGCGCCGAAGTGATGTTTTCGCGGAGCTTCAAAGGTTCGTCAAACGGCACATTTGCGTAAAATTTCAATTTTGAAATCGCCGCTTGAAGTTTTCCTTCCGAAAGCTGACGACGGGCGCGAAGGCGTTCAACTTCGGTTTGCAAAAGATTGACTTCAAGCGGCGGCGTTTCGCCTTCATTAACGCGAATCTGCACGAATCTGACGGTTTGAGTATCGAGTTCGAGCAGTTCTTCAAGCACTTGCAGTTCACGCAAAGCCGCGAGTGCTTCCGCATAATTGACAAAAATCCGGCTCGCCAACTCTCTCTGCCTGGCTGTAATTTCAGCTTCGCGCAAAGTGATTTCCGCGTTCGCCAAATCAATCCGTCGCCGCCGTTGATTGTAAACGTCTATCGGTATCGCAACGCCGACGTTCAGCGCACCGTCGCCCGCCGAGCCGACCAGACGACCGGAAGTTTGCTCGATTTCGAGCGTCGGATTCGCCCGCAGTCCGGCTTGTAGAAGACGCGCCCGCGATTTATCGACTTCGAGCCGCGCGATTTTTATATCGCCGTTATTTTCAAACGCTCGTTTGACGATTTCCGCCAGCGTGATGCCTTCAGTCTGGTTGTAATAATTCGGCAAAATCGAAACGACAAGCGGCTTTACCGATTCGGTGATGCCCGCTCCGACAACTTGTTTTTCTTCGTTTGAATTATTAACTGCAATTTCGGTTTGGGCTTGTAAATTAAAAGATAAGCCGCCAATTAGAAATATCAATGCGGAAAAATACACTTTTCGCAAAGTGTTTCCGCGCCGTATAAAATACATCGCTAAATCCTCATTAAGTAAAAAGAAACGAATAAAGATCGGCTGCGCGACGCGCCACACGGGTTTATCGGCAACGCGCCATTACTTAGTTGTGTGATTGGAGAAGACTTAAGCGAATTTTGGCGGCTGATAGAGTTGCGGCAGATGAGAGTCTGACTTCAAAGAGTTTTCGAAGAAATTTGATTCCGACTGTGGCGTTGTTGAAATCTCGCGCACTACTGAGTTTATTGAATTAAAGCTGAGAGTAGTGTGTGAACAACAGCAGAAACATTCTTCATCAGAAGCAGGTGATTCGGGCGTTTGTTCTTCTTGAGGCAAATGCGAAGCGACGTAAACAATTTGCGAATTGGTCGTATTATCAACTGTTTTATTTTTTACTTGAATTTGCCGGGCATACGACGGAATACCAAGTGTTTCGTTGCCGCAGTATTCTTGCAAAACGGTAACATCGGCGAATGCATACAGCACGAAGAAAAGCGCGATTAAGCGCGAAGCTATACATTTCCAATTTGATTGCCGATTGTGTCCGTTACCTTTCATTGAAAAAGCTACGATACGATTTTCCTAACTCAAAGTCAAAAATGTCAGGCGCGAAGGAGAAAGTAGAGTTGGCACCACGTCAAAAGAAAAGAGAAAAGATTTTTGCCCGCGAAATACGCAAAATATACGAAAACAAACTTCCAAAAAGAGTTTTTGGATTTTGTTTTATTTTCGCTTTTTTTGTTTGACAGGCAATTTCCCAGTCTGTTTCAACAATTAATTTGTTTTGATGCGACTGTGCAACAGCCCTATGTTTTAGAAACAAATGTTAGGGTTTTTCAAAAAAGAAATTATTGTTGAATAATTGAAATTGCACAATAATAGCTGTTTCTACCTTATTTTTGTGCAATGCCACTCTTGCCTTAATTTTTTTGTGGCTATTTTCCTGCTGAATCAGTTATAATTCTTTCGGCTTTCCGCTATTTCTTCAATTTCCTGCCGCAAAATGCCGAATAAAATAAAAATTCTCGTCCTTTTCGGAACTCGCCCCGAAGCAATCAAACTCGCGCCCGTCATCTATGAATTAAAACGACGGCGCGATTTTCAAACGTGTGTTGTATCATCAAGTCAACATACGGATTTGCTCGCGCCTTTTTTGAAAATTTTCGACATAAAACCCGATTACGATTTGCGCGTGATGACCGAAAATCAAACTCCGAACGCGGTTTGCGCTCGCATTTTGCAGCGATTGGACGAGATTTTCGATGCGGAAAAACCGGACTGCGTTTTAGTTCAGGGCGACACGACGACGGCTTTTGCCGGGGCGTTTGCCGCGTTTAATCGCAAAATCGCCGTCGGTCACGTCGAAGCCGGACTTCGTTCCGGCAATCTACACAGCCCGTTTCCCGAAGAGATGAATCGCCGTTTAATTTCGCAAGCCGCGACGTTTCATTTTGCCGCAACGACGAGAAACTGCGAAAATCTGCGCGCCGAAGGCTTGGACGAAAAATACATCTTTTTAACCGGAAACACGGTGGTTGACGCGCTGCGATTCGTCCTAAAGAATTCTTCTCCGAGCGAAAAAATTAACGACCTAATCGGGAAAACCAAAACTTTTAAGCGTATCTTACTGACGACGCACCGGCGCGAAAGTTTCGGCGCGGCGATGAGCGGAAATTTAATCGCCTTGCGTGATTACGTTCGCCAACATCGGGACGTTTGTTTGTTTTTTCCGGTTCATCCGAATCCG
>Ga0136611_10003284_pt1 | contig 11322 bp, 9 predicted proteins | sample AntDrymUQ2232306_2_FD_106645 | JGI IMG/M metagenome (GOLD analysis project Ga0136611, IMG submission 106645) | Polar desert sand microbial communities from Dry Valleys, Antarctica - metaG UQ223 (23.06) | ecosystem: Environmental > Terrestrial > Soil > Desert | place: Antarctica: Dry Valley... | reverse complement strand
GTTTCTTCCGCTACATCCAACCGAGCGACGAGGCGTTCGATCGAGGCGAGCAGCTCCTGCGCCCTGTCCATCGGGACAAACGGCGATTCCGTCACTTCATCGGACTCCGGGGCTCCAGCCTGCACAATCGTTTCAAGCAGCCGCCAGCGTTTCCCCATCCCGTTCTGGTTTGACAGATGATGCGCCGGGATTCCTTTTTTGGAAGCGGGCTCTGGTACGCGTTCGCTCACAGCCCAATTCGTTGCCTTTGAAAAAGACCGCAGCAGGTCTTTTATCTCGTCCCGAGGAATTCCGGATTGTGAGCCGGCACGAGATAGATCCGTCGATGGGGCATTGGCTGCGGAGTCTTCGAGGTGGAGACGAAGATGCGATGGGTACCGGCGTTTCACGTTGGCTAGCTTCTAGGATTGGGGGTCGGGTTGCAGTCTACTGAGGTCAAGCATTTTGGAGCACTTGACACAAGTTCCTATCGAACCCTACTACCAATTTCATTCATGTTAAAGCTTGCCGGTTGGCAAAACATTGAGTTCGCAGTCGTCCTGTTCGGTATATCCGGCCATGACGATTTCTCTGATAACACGAATCCGTGCCAAGCCGACTTTCCATCGGCAAGAACCTTCGAAAATATTCGCGGCCGCCGTTAAAGTCAGAACAGGAGTTGCCTACGGAAAGCAATATGTCTCGGTGATTCGCCAGCATTGTCCCGCCGATACTCTCGACGTGGCGTGAGTTTAAGCGAAAGCTTAGACGCACGACACAGCCCACTTGTTTAGACCCAACCCTGTTGCACTGGATGCAACCTAAACGAAGAAAAGGAGTCTCCAATGCTGGTACTCTCGCGACATCGAGACGAAAGCATCATGATCGGCGATGACATTGTTATCACGATCGTGGACATTCGTGGGGATAAAGTGCGGCTTGGTATCGAAGCCCCAAACGATATTCCTGTTCATCGACAAGAAGTTTATGAGGCGATCAAACGTGAAAATCGCAAAGCGAATCACATCCAACCGGCTGAACTAAATGGCCTGAAGGAAGATCGTCCCTAAATGGAAACTCGCTTTGACACATCCTCGGATGTTGTCCATTGCGATCAACCTATCGTTCCCAATACTGAGTAAAAGACTCAGGTCTGATACGCGACAAACCTCGAATTGGATTGGTGCCTGCAACAGCAGTCACTACCAATTCGAGGCTTGTCACTTTTTACGCCACCAAAGCTCCCGCTTTAACCCCAACCTGGTTGCGGTCGTTTCTATCTGTGCAGCAAACCGAACTGCATCCACATAGTAGCCAGCCGTCGCGGCGATTCCGCCGGCGATCTTCGATTGCCAAAAACCATTCAAGCGATCCATTAACTCTTCTCTCGTCCACTTCGCCAAGATCGACGCTGCCGCCGATGGAAAAATCGAATCGCCGTCCACTTTAAACTGAATCTGCATCGCGTGCTCATTCCACTTGGCCGCATACCGACTGCATGCCCTGCCTTCCACTAAGGTTTCAAACCATTCCTCGTCGAACATAAAAGTTAGTATCGATTGGTAACGATTGCGGCCACCATGCTTGTCGCAATAGACTTCGACCTCCTCGCCGTCTTTCGCAAACACCGTAATCACTTGCTTTACTAACGCCAGCGATACCTCGCTTAACAACGTCGACTTGTTACCCGTTCTGTCCACTTCGCGATTGAATTCACTCTCATCGATCAGGCGCATCCGAATTCCTGCCAGCTCGATGGCGTGTTGTTTCATTTTTGCCAGCGCTGCTTGAAAGTACTCGCCCTGATCTTCAATCGTTTGGTCCAGTGTTTCGGTATGTGCCGATAATCGCTTGTCGTACCAAGGAACCGTTTTCAATCGCTCCCAGTCCTGCTCTGAAAAAGAAGCGATCTGCGAATCCCACTCAGTTGATACGCTCCCATCCAGTGCGAATGCCAGAAACTGAGCACCTAGAATAAGTCCTTCGACGGCGAGTGCATCGCGATGGATCTTTTTCGAATCTCCGATCGGCACATGGACGGAGTTTATCTTGATTGGCTTGGCGAGGAACTCAGGCTCCAACAAGCTAGTCATCTCCGCAGCGTCCAGCCCACTCGGAACGCGCCACGCCGTCGCGCCTATCGTTAGCGGGCCCATGCTAGGACCGTAACCGGCTTCATCCACGCCGATCAATAACTTAGAGCTCGACATTAGAAGCTCTTTCGCGTTTCCACCGGTTTCTTCTCGCTCCCTACGTCGCCTTTAGGTTTGTCACCTTGAAAAAATTTGAATGGGAGATTGAACAAGTCGAGATCCATCTTGGGCAACGAACCACCGCCGGACTTACTGGGCGTTGGTTCCTCTAAGCCAACGGGTAAAGGCTCGATATCAATCGTTCCCACGACAATCAATCGCTCGGGTAATTGCGTCAAATGCAGTTCGGCACCACGAAACCATTGTAGCCATGGTGCTTGGTATTCGTTGGGTGGCAAGCTCTTGGTCGCATCGAAGCCGAACGAGGATGCTTTTCCCCCCATCCTATTGATCTGTGTTGGCCATGCCGTACTTTCCCACAACTCCTTTTGCGAGCGGTCTACATTTGGCTCAAGTAGATATTGCCCGCCAAGCGAACACTGCAACTTTGCATCGAGTATTCTTTCGGCGAAAACGAGCGACTCCTCCGGTTGCAACTTGAGCTGATGCTGAAGTGAATCGAGCAGCATTAGGTTCCCACGAGTCGTTTGCGCCGCGCGTCGAAACCAAAACGTATTGAACCAAGCTGACAGTTTGCTCTTTCCCAAGTCGCCGATCTTGATTCTCCCCTGCGCGAAATCGTCCGCTGGAATAGGTCTCAAGTACAGGGCGCAGTTGTCTAAAATCGATCGATCAAACGAAAGCACGCTGAACCCGTTCATCTGCCACCGCCAACCTCCGACAATCAGTTTAGAAAATCCAAACGCGTCCGGAGGACCTCCACCCAAGCCTAAAGGCAGCCGATCGAGGTAACCTGGCCTTGGCCATCCTCCTAAATAAGCGGGCAAAGATTGCAACGTTCGAAGTGTCGAGAGAAATCCTTTTGTCTCACCCGGAACTGGTGGTACCGAATCCTTGAGGCCAGCAAACATGACGTGATCTGGAGAATACGATCGGCTATTGCTTTGCCCTGCCAAATGAGCCTGAAAATTGATGACGTCATCGGGAGGCAGTTGGATCTGGGTACGAACGGGGGCCGCCAACATACTTGAAAGCCAACCATATTTCTCCCTTCCCAGCGGCGCGATGTACGCCTCCACGGCCAATCGTTCTACGCGTTCGTCTGGACCTCGCACAAAACGACGAACACCGACCATCAATGGATCGGTTTGCTGCCACTGCGTTGCATAGAATGTTGCTTGTTCCCGGTAAGCTTGCGCCTCCTCCACAGAACAATCCGAAACTTGCACATCTGCAATCGGAAGAAAACTGCCTCGCTTGCCTCGCAATGAGTCATTCCATGAACCTGAAAATCCCAGCGTCTGAGAACCATCAACGCGAGTCTGGAATCCAGGTGGCAAATAACCATCCGCTCCAAGTCGTTCGATACTCGGAACGACGTCCTTCATCCCGGTCTCGGCAGCAGAAGTTAAACTGGCTAGCTCCGCAATCTCGATTGCAGCTAACGCTTTGAGCCTCCGCCTCAGTTCAATTTGATATTGGGGCGACACCAAATTGCGAAAGAACTCCGACGATAGGTAAACAAAGATGTCATACTTGTTCTCCAGGGGCATCATCAAACGAGCAAACCGGAAGGCTTTCGAGTCCCCTAACGACGGTTGACCATTACCCACTTGAAGAAAGCGTTCAGCAAGTCGTTTGCTGGTGGTCAAAAAAATGTTTGAACCTCGCTCGACCATGAACGAACGAACTTGGTTGTCCGGTGTACTGAGTAGCGAAACTTTTTGGCCAGCGATCTCGATTGTCTCAAGTTTGCAGCCTTCGCCCGAAAGACGTTTGGCTGTTGCCGAACGATCCGAGTTAAACGATGATCTTAGGAGCGAGATGTTCTTCGCTTCAAATACCACTCCGAGCGACGGTCCCTCCTGGAGGTACAGATCTTGGCCGATGATTGCCATATCACCGATGATAGAATCGCCGAAAAGTTTTGCGATGGCTGTCGTTTTGGTATTGAGCAAACGCTCCATCCGTTTGTTTGTCTCATAATTGAAACCGCGAAGGACCGCCATTTGAGCAAGATCGCCACCGCGAGTCTGACTTAAAGATTGGAACCACATGTAGTTCGAAAAACTTCCGAACCGCAGGTAGTAACACTCCGGTGGAACCGTTTTTGCGATTGGCTCGATGGCCATGTTCTCTGGTGTGTAAGGGACAGCGTGGTCAATCCAACGTGGAGATTCAGGAACAGGCACTAATTTGAGACTGGATGGCGGTGCTTTGCGGAGCGATTCCAAAAAAAGCTCCGCCCGCAATTCCTCGACACCTGCAACCAACGCAATCGTAGGCAGCGGGTCCGACTGCTTGGCCTTTTTCGCGTCCTTCGTTACCAGTACCGGCAATTCAAAACCGTAGCGGTACGCCAGCATGTGCGTCAGATAACTCTCGACGATTGCTGGGTAGTCGCTTCGTTCCAACTGTCTCTTGGCCTGCTGAACATACCCATCCCACCAAGAACGCACCAACGCCTGGAATTGTGGTGATTGAGGAAATCGCTGCGTCCCGGGTTGTGGCAAGCTCGCTGGAATCGGCTCAACAATTTTGATGGGGCGAACCTCGATGGTAGTCTCGACATCGCCTGACAATCGAACTGGAAAGGGCTCGTCACCTCGAAACAAAAACTGAACTCGCACCAATTCAAGCGGATCGATCTGTTCCTTTGCGTTTTGGATCGCGTCACGGATTCGGCCAATTAGCCCGCCGTTGCCAATCCGCAACCGGTCGCCAGTCTGCGCCGATTGCACTTCAGGCGGTTCGCTTGTAACGAAATCGATCGCGGGAAACATGACTCTGTCGTTGGGGTCCGAAACGAGAATGCGAATAGTCGCTGTGTCGGCCAACTGCCCAGCTGGAAAGTAAAGACGAGCAACCCCATAGGGCTCCGAGGCGATTGCCTCAACTCCGCCCGCAGCCGCTTGCCCAAACAGTCTCGCAGACTCACAAAGAACCAGTAGACAAAAAACTGCGAATCGCAAGAGAAACGGTAAACTCAGTTGGCGGATATAAATCATTGAGTCGCTCGGATCCTCTCACACGAGGTTTGAGGTTAGGTTACAAACGGTGCTTAACGCGTGGCAATGCAGTTCTGTAGCGGCCTCAAGATGCTCTCGACGATGTAGTTGTCCATCAGCTCTCGAAGCAACTCCTCCAGTCGCAGCACCTCGGTTTTAAACTCCTCGTCCGGACCGAGCGAATCAAAGCGACGCACCGTGATGTACACGCTGAGGAGATCTTCGCTGTACTCGCCCGACTTGGCTTGGAATACGGTTGAACGCGTTTCGAAATGAATGCGCGCGTGCGTTCGAAAAACATCGTCAAGCGACATTTGAATCACTGGTTCATAGCTCATCAACTGCGAACCCGGTCGATGAGCCATCGCCTCAAAACCTGTCGGTAGCCCGATCGCATCCGCCAAGATCTGATTGTGATTCCCGCGACATGCGTAGTCGAAGCCATACATCAGCCCGATCGACTCGCAATCGAGTTTGCTAATCGACATGGTGTGAGGAACGACATCGAGCACTTCACAATGTTGCTCCATCGCTTCAACAAGCGAATTTGGGTTAACGATTCCACTGCACATGCGTCGAGGCTCCGCCGCAATCCAACGATACGCGCCGAGTTCCTTGTCCTCTTCGAGGATAAATTCGCCCCGCTCACGCTGATAAAAGTGGCGAAGCTTTGGATATCTCCGCTGCATCTGTTCGAAAAAATGCAGCACAGTCTCCCGCTGATTGGGAAGATCCATTTCCGTATGCAAATGCATATTGATATAGAAGTCATCACTCAGTGAACTGTAGGGATTCATCATGCTGTTGTTTCCTCGCAACCTAGGGTGTTGTCCATCCATACTCAGCCACGCTGTTCGGGATCAAGTATATGGCGAGGCCCCAATGTTTCAAAGGCTTGACAGGTCAATGACCAAAGAATCGCTCGCGACCAAGATTTGGTTTGGGGTCTGCTTAGGCATTCGTGACGTTACCTTAGCCAGCCCCAATGGGTCGGACTCGCCCGCCAAAGGGTTAATATGCGTTAAAATCAAACGTGGAATCCCTGCTTTCGCTGCACTTTCCAAGACGGCACTTGTCCAGCTGTGCCCTGTTTTGATTGCTAAATCGATCCATTCATCAGAAAAATTGCATTCATGGATCAGCCAGTCGACACCTTGGATCTCTCGCCAATATGCCGAATCCAGGGACGTGGTAGTATCGGTAATATAGGCAATCGAGAGCGATGGCCATTCTAATCGGTAACCAACACTTCCGCCGGGATGCTCAAGTGGAAACCATCTGCAGCGTGCGCCGTTGAGTGCGAACTCATTTCCCAATTCCTCGATGGCATGCCATTCAATGGGAGGCAGAACGGGAAACAGGAGCTCATGAAAAAGATGTGTTTGGATCGCCTCTAGTTTGGCTCTCTCTCCATAAACATGGATCTTGCGTAGCGGTGTTACCGCAAGGAAATCGAGAAAAAAGGTCAGTCCGAAAACGTGGTCAAGATGAGCGTGGCTCAAAAGGATTGAGATCTCTTCTTGATCAAGCAATTTCTCTAGTCGAAAGAGCCCGCTGCCCGCGTCGAGCACAAGACTCGCTTCTGGAATAAAATAACAACTTGTATGACGTGTTGCACTGGGGTGGTAACCCGCCGTTCCTAAGCAGTGCAGTTTCATACGGTTTTACCTCCAGTACATCCAAGCGGGTTCATCAAGAAATTGGTATTCCACTAGGATATCATATCGTATCGCAATGCATTTGGGGTTAACGCGTAATGACGCTCAATTTCGATTGTGTTTTTGTAGCGGCATGGGTTGCTGTGCTAGGATCGTTCGATCAATTAGTGGGATAGGCTTCCAGCCTGTCGCTTTGAAAATGACAGGCTGGAAGCGCTGGAAGCCTATCTCACTTCAAAAATCGAACATTTATTGATCGACCGACTCTTAGTACCTCTTACCTGGAAACAATTTCTCAAGCACAGAGGCATTTGGCTTTCCCGCATACTCTGAAATCTCGTACGCTTCCACCAACTTTGGCTCAACGCCCCACTCTGATTTCCAGAACCGAGCATTGCGAGCTTGCGTTTTTTCAACGTACCATTTTGAGAGCCAATCGAGCCTTGCCTGCAAATCCTGAGGCACCTGTTCCGAATTTCTATCTATCCATGGCATCCATTCGTAAAATTGCGATTCGTGACAATTCATCATGCCCAAGACCGAATCCCAATGCTCCGAAACATCCAACACGACATCGGCCCGAAGCGGAGTGGGTCGCGTGAACAGGTCGACCATGTACGCAACAATAGGCTCGATTCTCGGCGGTGCGACATCTGGCAAGATTTTTGGTACGAGAACCATGTACGAAGCATCTTGCACTGCTTGGCCGACCGCGCGGTGATCGGGGTGATAGTCAAACGGTCGATGTGTCAAAACCAAATCCGGACAAAAAGTCCGAATCTCGCGTATGATCGCCAAACGAACCTCCAGTGTTGGTTGCAGCGAACCATCAGGAAAGTCCCAAGTAACATATTCCGCCCCGACGATCGAACCTGCCCTGGCCGCCTCTGCGCGACGTCGCAGAACTAGTTCTGGCGAAGGAACGGATTGATGGCCCGATTGCCCGTTAGTTACGCTCACCAGCCGAAGCGTTGATCCGGCCCGATAATGTGATGCAAGCAACCCGCCTGCGAAAAACTCTGCATCGTCCGGATGCGCTCCAAGTACTAAAACACGTGCCATTCTTCGTTCGCCCAATCTACGCTTCGTAAAGTACAATCACAAAAACATCGGCGGCACTGAACGAACCTTGCACACCATGTTTCCCAGCTTGAGGAGAGATGTTACCGTGTATGGACAGAACTGTGGCTTTGCTTTCCGTAATCCAGCGATTAATTTGGCTTTCCATGTCTCCTAACTCGGTATCGACACTTTTGAAAATTTTAACTTGCTGCATGTTGCACCTAGAAAGATCAAGAACATAGATGGAAACCGGGACCAAAGCGTGGATTCGACTCCACGTCAAAGATAATTGTATCGTAGCGTTGCAACCACTGATGCAGGGGCAAATCATCGATCTCGGTCGGGATTCTGTCTCACTCCGTGAAAACATTCAACCTGGCCACAAAGTTTCGATCAGCTTTATCGCATCGGGCTCCTCCGTTACAAAGTACGGCTGGCCGATCGGTATCGCAACCCAAGCCATCGAACCTGGCGCTCATGTTCATGATCACAATTTGCGATGCGAACACAAAGTCGATTTTTCGGGCTTAGCCACCGAGACCCCGCAGCCGCTCGCCAAAATCTCCGGACGCACCTTCGACGGGTATGTTCGCGCGAATGGGACGGTCGGAACTCGGAATTACATCGCAGTCATTTCGACGGTCAATTGCTCCGCCTCGGTATCCCGCTATGTCGCCGAACACTTTACGGAAGAAACGCTGCGTCAGTTTCCGGGAGTCGATGGCGTGGTGGCTTTCAAACACGATAGTGGTTGCGGCATGGCCTACGAGGGTATCAAGCATCGGACCCTGAGCCGCGTCCTGGGTGGTATTGCGAGGCATCCCAATATTGCCGCTTACGTTCTAATCGGACTGGGATGCGAACAGAATACGCTCGGGCATCTTCTCAAAACACAAAGACTGGTTTCGCTAACCGGGCTCGGGGGGAATGCCAACTCCATCGTTAAACAACTGAGCGGAGTTGAGGCCGCTCGCGAAGTTCCCGTTCTCTCCATTCAAGATTCCGGTGGAACTCGCGCAACCGTAAAACGCGGAATTGAAATGGTCACGGACCTGCTCCCTGTCGTCAATCAAATGCAGCGAACAACCGTCGCCGCGGAACATTTAATTCTCGCGACCAAGTGTGGCGGCTCCGACGGCTATTCAGGTATCACCGCCAACCCAGCCCTCGGTGTCGCAGCCGATCTGACAGTTGCGTGTGGCGGAACCGCAATTCTCTCCGAAACAACAGAACTCTACGGCGCCGAACAACTCTTTACACGCCGCGCTCAATCCGCTGACGTTGCGATGAAATTGTTAGATCGAATCGACTGGTGGAAAAACTACGCAGCGGGTTACGGCGAAGAAATCGACAACAACCCTTCCCTCGGCAACAAGGCAGGTGGCTTAACAACCATCGTTGAAAAATCACTTGGCGCCGCGAGCAAAGGTGGTTCGACCGCTCTTCAAGCTGTTTACGAATACGCCGAACCGATCCACACTAAGGGGCTCGTCATCATGGACGCACCTGGCTTCGACCCAGCTTGTGTGACGGGCATGGTTGCCAGCGGTGCCAACGTCATCGTCTTTACAACCGGACGCGGCAGTTGCTTCGGATGCAAACCTGTCCCCAGTATCAAAGTAGCTACAAATACATCTTTGTTCCATCGCATGCCTGACGACATGGACATGGACATGGGAACCGTTTTGACAAATGAGTCGATCGAACAAGCTGGAGGCCGACTCTTTGACGCAATTCTCGCAACTGCAAGTGGTCAGAAGACCAAAAGTGAATTGTTGGGTTACGGAGACGATGAATTCGTCCCCTGGTCGATCGGACCGACTCTGTAGGCATGGAGCTAGTGCGATTCCGTTAGCGGAATGGCGCAAGCCGTCCGGTGACTGTCTGTAAATTGCGGCTAAGCCGGAGGGATCGCGCCCTTCCGCTACAAAAACAAACCGAAAGAGAGTTGCCATTGGGCAGCCCTTTGCAACTTGCTACCAATGCGAATTATCATCTGCTACTTTTCAAACGCAGTTTCGCGACCAGCGGCAGGTGATCTGAGGCGACCGGTTCGTTGAGCACCTCTGCGGAGTCAACGGACCATGGGCTATCTTTTTGCACAAAGATGTAATCGATCTTGATTTTCGGGTTCTTGACCGGAATGGTTGGCGAGAGTTTCTCAGCATCCACATCTACCCATTTTTCTAGGATTGGGGCCAGTTCGGATTTGTCGGACGTGGAGTTAAAGTCGCCAGCGAGGATCGCCTGTCTTGGTCCGTTCCCAAAGAGCTTTCGCAGTTCCGCGTTTTGCTCCGTGCGGTCGCTTGGGCCTGCACTATGATCCAAGTGCGTGCAGACAAAGGCAAATGCTGGGCCAGTTTCTGGCTTCACAAAAACCTCCAGTGCAACGCGTTGTTCACGCTTGGCATCGGACGGCAGTTTGACTGCTTTGCTAACGACGACGGGTAATCGCGATAGAATGCCGACGCCGTATTCGCCACCGTCATAGTCGATTGCTTTGCCGAAATAGGATTGCATGCCGGTCAGACGTCCCAACTCGGCCAATTGGTCCACGCTTTCGCTGCGCTTTGTATGGCGATCCACTTCCTGCAACGCAACCAAGTCGCAATTCTGTTTTCGAATGATGCTTGCGATGCGGGCCACATCGAGTTTGCGGTCCACGCCCTCACAATGATGGATGTTGTAGGTCAAGATCCGAAGAGTCTGTCCATCGTCGGCCAAGCTTACTAATTGAAACAGCGCAACGAAGGCAAACAACAAGCAAAAGATCAATCGGTTGAGAATGCGCATGACTATCCTGAGTGCAGTTGGTGGCTAATTAAAGGGATACAAAGACGGAGCAGTAAGACCCCAGCCAGCTTGTCTGGTTGGTGAATTAGCTTATCAGCTAACGGGCGCAGTAAGTAGGGTGGGCTCAGTCCACCCTACGTGGGAGCAAGGATTCGATTGACGAAACGTTGCTTCCACCGGTATGGAACCCGAGGGGAGCCTAGCTCCTCATGGGTTGCTTGTAGCTGCAAAATCAGCGCCTCGCGGGGATGAACCCAGCGTTAGCGAGAACACAGTGGAATAACATGGGTGTCTGTGCGTAGGTATACTACGTGCCTCCAAGGTTTCATCCCATTTCGATTTCATTGTCGTAGGTACATCATGTTTCGCACCGCCAGAGTGCTCTCTATCGCCTTTTGCCTTGTCGTCTGTCAATGTGTGTTTGCCGATGAAGGAATGGTTCCGATCAGCGAATTAGGGCGGTTGCCTCTCGCAGAAAGAGGGCTGCAGTTAACGGCCAAAGAAATCTTCAATCCAGGCCAAGTCAGTCTGGTGGACGGCATTTGCCGCGTCAACGGTTGCACAGGTTCGTTTGTATCGAGCAATGGCCTAATCATTACAAATCACCAC
>Ga0136611_10003283_pt1 | contig 11322 bp, 9 predicted proteins | sample AntDrymUQ2232306_2_FD_106645 | JGI IMG/M metagenome (GOLD analysis project Ga0136611, IMG submission 106645) | Polar desert sand microbial communities from Dry Valleys, Antarctica - metaG UQ223 (23.06) | ecosystem: Environmental > Terrestrial > Soil > Desert | place: Antarctica: Dry Valley... | reverse complement strand
GGGATGGGTCTCCTTCTGAATGCAGTGTCGACAACACCGCTACATTCGTCGGGAGACCCGTCTTTGTCAATCAGTCACGTGATATTACCGCCGACCCTCCGACGCGGAGAGGGGGCAGGGGGGTGAGGTTCCTCCCACATCATCAGCAACAACTCTGGGAGAGCGCATGGAACAGGCACTGGCAGGGATCCGCATCGCCGATCTGACGATCATCACAGCCGGAGCATGCGCGACGCAGATGCTCGCGGACCTCGGCGCGGAAGTGATCAAGGTTGAGTCGGGCACCTATCCCGACCCGTTCCGCTACTGGCAGCAGGCGCCAACTGGCGGAGACACTCCCCCCGATCCCTGGAACTGGGCACCGACCTTCAATATGGTCAACCGCAACAAACAGGGCGTCTGCCTCGACCTGAAGAGCGAGCGCGGACGTGAGACACTCCTGAAGCTCGTGGCCGTGTCAGACGCCGTGACGGAGAACTTCCGTCAGGGCGTCATGGAGCGGCTGGGGCTGTCGTATGAGGCATTACGTGAAGTGAATCCACGCATCGTCATGCTTTCGCTCGGCAGCCAGGGATCGACCGGACCCGAGAGCCGTTACGGCTCATATGGTTCGACGCTTGACGCGCTCTCCGGGCTCATGGGCATCACCGGCTACCGTGACTCGCACCCGATCTGGTCGAGCGGCGAGGTCAACTACCCAGATCAGGTCGCCTCGGTCTTCGGCGCGGGCATCCTGCTGGCCGCGCTGCGCTACAGCAAACGGACGGGACGCGGAACCTACATTGACCTATCCCAACGGGAGATGGTCACGACTATGATTGGCGAGCATGTGCTCGAATACACCATAGGTGGCCACCTTCCGCCGCTCCCAGGAAACCAGCGACCCGGGTATGCGCCAAATGACTGTTACCGCTGCCTGGGTGCGAACGACTGGGTGGCGATCAGTGTCGCCAACAACGACGAATGGCGTGCCTGCGTCACGGCGATGGTACGTCCGGAACTGGCGGACGACGAGCGCTTCAGCTCTCATGCTGCCCGTGTGGCACATCCCGACGAACTGCGTGTACAGATCGAACGCTGGACTAGTACACAGACCAAGCAGGCTGCCATGCGACAGCTTCAGTCGGCTGGAGTACGCGCAGCTGCCGTGCTGACCGGAGCCGAGATGCTTGACGACCCACACCTCAACGCGCGCGGCTACTACGTGCCGATTGACAATACTCGCGCCGGGCACCAGACGCTGCGTCTCGCGCCGTATCACTTCTCCCACACACCGCCGGAGATTCGCGAGCCAGCGCCGGTGCTCGGCGAAGATACGGAAAGAGTCCTCCGCGAGGTACTTGGACTGAACGATGCCGAGATCGACGCTCTCGAAGCCGAAGGCGTCACTCAGAATTCGCCACTGGGCCGACGGCGCCGATGATCGGCAACGATCTGCTGCGCGTCGCCGCCGACCTGCATACGCACGCGATCGGCGACGGTCGGTTCGACGGGCGGGCGGATGACCTCGTCGCCCGGCATCTCGACGGCGCAATCGAAGCCGGTCTCCAGATCATCGGCGTCACCGACCACGATGATCTGCGGCCGGGACTGCTCGCGCAGGAGTATGCGCGCGCGCAGCAGCTTCCATTACTGGTCGTCGCGGGCATGGAGGTGACGACGAACGACGGACATCTCGTCGCGCTGGGCCTCCAGACTCCTCTGCCGCGCTGGAACTCGATGATCGAGACGATTGCGGCGGCCCGAGAGCAGGGCGCGCTGTGTCTCCTCCCGCATCCGTTCTTCCCGGCGCTGCGCGAGCGGGATGATGTCGACGCGATGGAGCGGATAAACTTCCGCTACGGTGACTTCGATGTTTTCCGTGACGACATCGCGGTCGTCGCCAGCAGTGACGCACACAGTCCCGCTGACCTCATCGCAAACCCGCAGCACACCATACTCGCAGTTCGCGAATTGACCTGGCTCGGTCTGGTTGAGTCAATCCACGAACGACGAGCAGACATCGTCAGTGTCGCGCGTCTCGTCGGAAACCACAGTTGAGGCGCGCGGCAGACTTGGCACGGATTCGGGATCGGGAGTGAGCATGATCAACACGGAAGTCCACCAGCATGCGGCACAGATCGCCGAGCACCTGTTCAGGTGTGAGGTGCCGAACCTGACTGGTCCGAGCGGCCAGCCTACCAACGTCTACATCGTCGGTCCCAGCCCGGCGACGCTGATCGACGCTGGCTCCGACGACGGCGGCGCGTCCGTCCTCGCGGCACTTGAGAGACACGGGATTGACGCCGTCGAGCAGATCATCCTGACCCACGCACATCAGGATCACGCCGGGTCCGCGACGGCGCTCCGCGCGGCGACCGGCGCGCCAATCAGCCTGCATCCGCGCGATCTGGCTGCGTCCGGTCGCCACAACATCGATCTTCAGCCCGACCGCCTGCTCGCGGCAGGTGAGGTTGTAGAAGCAGGCGATTATCGCTTCCAGGTTATCGAGACGCCAGGCCACGCCCAGGGGCACGTCAGCCTCTACGAACCATCGCTGAAGGCGCTGTTCGCCGGCGACCTGCTGTCCGGCAACGGGACGATCGCGATTGTGCCACCGCGCGGCTCAATGGGCGAGTACATGGCCTCGCTCCGCCGCGTCAGCCAGTTCGAGATCGACATGATCTATCCGGGTCACGGGCCAGCGATTCCCAACGGCAATGAACGCATCGCCCAGTACATCGCCCACCGCGAGCGCCGCGAGCAGGACATATACGAAACGATCCAGGCCGGCAGTCACACAATCGACTCGATCACCGATGTCCTCTATGCGGATGTACAACCGCGCATTCGCCCACAGGCCGCCGGGACGGTCCTCGCGCACGTCATCCATCTGATCGAGCTTGGGCGTGTCAGCGTCACACATGAAGGTCCATCGATCGGCGAATCCGAGTTTGCCGTCGCGTGACGAGCGAACCGCAAGAGTCAAAGGTAAGCATTGAGAAGAAGGAGGGCCAGTCATGCATGTGGAAACGAATCTCCGCGAAGTCCCACTCCACGAAGTTGCTGAGTCGGCAAAGCTGGCGGAAACCCTTGGCTTCGACAGCCTGTCGCAATCAGAGGTGAAGCGCGACCCCTTCGTCTCACTGACGCTGGCCGCCACGACCACGAGTCAGATTCGCCTCGCGCCAGCCGTCGCGATCGTGTTCCCGCGCAGCCCGATGATCGTCGCCTACATGTCCCACAACATCCAGGAACTGTCGTTCGGGCGGTTCGCGCTGGGGATGGGGACACAGGTCAAGGGACACATCCAGCGCCGCTTCAGCATGGAGTGGGGTCGGCCCGGCCCGCGCCTGCGCGAGTATGTGCTGGCTCTGCGCGCGATCTGGGACTGCTTTCAGCATGGCACGCCATTGAACTTCGAGGGCGAATTTTATCAGTTCAATCTGATGACACCGGAGTTCAACCTTGGGCCATCCGAGCATTTTCCGATCCCGATTCACATCGCCGCCGTCAACCAGTATCTGATCCGCACTGCTGGCGAGCTGAGCGACGGGCTGCGCTGCCACTCCTTCTCAACGCCAGAGTACATCCGCGACGTGATCTGGCCCAACGTCATCAAAGGCGCGGAGAAATCCGGTCGCTCACTCGACACGTTCGAGATGATCGGCGGCGGCTTCACCGCGACTGGCGCGGACGAAGAGGCGGTGACGAAGGCCCGCGAATGGGTCCGGCATCGGATCGCCTGGTACTCCTCCACCCGCACCTATCTGCCGGTATTGGAGCATCACGGCTGGGAGGGAATCAACCCCGACCTACGCAAACTGATCGCCGAGGAGCGCTGGGATGAGATGAAGACACTCGTGTCCGACGAGATGCTGGAAACGTTCTGCATCTCCGGAACCTACGACGAGATCACCGAAGCAGCCCGCAAGCGCATCGGCGGCCTGACGGACACGCTGAGCTTTCCCTTGCCAGCGGACGCCCACGACCGCCGCGACCAACTGGCCGAGGCCGTTGCGGCGCTCAAGACGCTTCCGGGAGCTGACGCCTACCGACAACCGAAGCTGTCGGCTGCCGTATGATCGCGCTGACGCTACGATAATCGTCGCAACGCTCGCATCTGCTTAAAACGTGGAGAGGTCGGAGACTGCACATGGCGCGACTCGAACAGCTTGGTATCTCGATCCCCCTCGGAGAAGCGCGTGTCACCAGAATCCGTGAGCGCTACCCTGACCTGGATGTCGTGGTCGAGCTCGATCTGGAGAAGGTGCCCGATGCACTCGCTAATGTTGAAGCCTTCGTCGGTCGCGGTCGGCACGTCGCCCTGCTCGCCGATGCGTCGCGCCTGCGCTGGGTGCAGACGTTGACCGCCGGAGCGGATGCTGTCTCCTTCCCAGAGCTGGAACCACGCGGGATCGTGCTGACCAACGGATCGGGCATCCACGCCATCAACCTGGCCGAGCACCTCCTCGGACTGATGCTGTCGTTCGCGCGCAATCTCCCGGAGCTGATGCGTCGCCAGCAGCGCCACGAGTGGTCCAAAGACGGTCGTCAGTTCGAGCTGGACGGCCAGACACTCTGTGTGGTCGGGTTGGGCGACATCGGCCTCGCGCTCGCCGAACGCGCCTCCGCGTTGGGTATGCGGGTGACGGGGGTCCGTCGGCGAGACCTCCCATGTCCGTCATACGTCGACGCCGTTGCCCACCTGGACTCTATGGGGCCGTTGCTGGCCGAGGCCGACCATGTCGCGATCTGCCTGCCGTTGACCGCACGGACTGGGACCATCATCGACGCCGAGCAACTACGGGCAATGAAGCCGGGAGCACACATCTACAACATCGGTCGCGGCGAACTGATCGATCAGGACGTCATGATCGAACTGTTGAAATCCGGCCATCTGGCTGGCGCGGGACTCGACGTTGTGACGCCGGAGCCGCTGCCCGCCGACCATCCACTCTGGGACACACCGAACGTCATTATCACCAGCCATACCGGCGGGACATCCCCCCGTCGCATGGATCGCTTCATCGACCTGCTGCTGGACAACATCGAGCGCTACCGTGGGGATCAGCCCCTCCGCAATATCGTCGATCCGGTCGAAGGGTATTGATCGAGCGTTCTCATCGATACGTGGGCGACATGAATATCGCGCACGTTTGAATGGAGCTACTCAATGACCGATGACTCCCCGGTCCAGGTCGCGATCGAGGCACCCATCGCGGAGATCATCCTCAACCGCCCGGAACAGCGCAACGCGGTCAACACCCCGCTGCTGGATGGCCTGCTGGCCGCAATTCAGCAGATCGAGAACGACGAGTCCGTGCGCGTCGTTCTCGTGCGCGGTGCCGGGACAGCCTTCTGCGCCGGCAACGACCTCAAGGAGCGCTCTGGCATGACGGTCGGGGAAGTGATGGCGCGGCGTCAACATGGTCATCATGTGTTCGCGGCCCTGGAAGCGCTGACGAAACCGTGCATCGCCGTCGTACACGGCCCGGCGGTCGCCGCTGGCTGTGAGATCGCGTTGTCGTGTGACTTCGTGATCGCTGGCACGCTCGCCACGTTCCGCTATCCCGAGGCGGTCCGTGGCTCCGGCGGCGGGACGCGCCGTTTGCCGGGTATCGTTGGGAAGGCCATGGCAAAAGAACTGTTGTTCACCGGTCGGCTTATCGAACCTACGGAAGCCGAGCGGATTCGCATGGTCAACCGCGTCGTCCCGGACGAGCAACTGCTCACCGTCGCCCGCGACATCGCGACAACGATCGCCAAAAGCCGACCCTACGCGATGACGCTCACGAAACAGGCGATCGACGCCGGCGCAAACGCCGATCACGGCGACGCGGTCCAGATCGAACAGGAAGCGATCGAGGCCGCCCTGCGTTTCCAGGGCGGGTCTGATCGGTAGGAGTACGACGATGCATGGCTGTGGTCGCACGCAAGCGTGTATGTGCTACCACCTGGTATCCGGCGTAGGGACGGGTTTCACGGACCAACGCGGTCGTGTGCTGCGCTGGGAAACCCGTCCCGGTGTTGGCGCGGAGCCGCAAACGTGGATAACGATCATCGGTCCTGGCGAGCATCGGGACGGGTTTCCCAGCGCAGCACACGACCACGTTGGTCCGTGAAACCCGTCCCTACCATGTGAGCCACACAGTGAGAGATTCAATCTGAAGCACGACCGAGTACGAAAAACAAGGAGACACCGATGGTAGTCACTGAGCAAAAACTAATTGGCCGCCCGATGCCACGGGCGGACGCGCCGCCGAAACTGACCGGTCAGGAGCGGTTCGCTGGCGATCTTGCCGTCGCTGGTCTGCTCCACGCCCGGCCAGTATTGAGCTTCCAGGTGCACGCGCGCATACTGGGTATCGACCGCGCAGCGGCACTCCAGGTTCCGGGCGTCATCGCGGTGCTGACTGCTGACGACCTGAAGTTCGATGCCAACAATGGGCCACCGCGTGCGACCGAGTCACTTGCCAGGGAAGAAATCGTCTACGCGGGCCAGCCAGTCGCACTCGTGATCGCGGAGAGCGAAGCGGCGGCCGAAGAGGCCGCGGCACTGGTAGAAGTTCAGGCTGAAGACCTGCCAGTCGTCCTCGATCTCCTCCAGGCGATGGACCCGGACAGTCCGCTCGCGCGCACACTGACGAAAGCCAGCGAGGACGCGACAGAGGCTGCCATGCACGGTGTCGGTGGCGGCGATGCGGCAACTGAGACGACCGAACGCCTCTCCGCCAACGTCAGCGGACAGACCCATCTCGAAATGGGCGAAGTCGAGGCTGGCTTTGCCGAAGCCGATGTCGTTGCCGAAGGTACCTTCGACACGGCCTGGGTACACCAGGGCTATCTCGAACCGCAGACATGTGTTGCGCTGCCGGATGGCATGGGTGGATTGACCCTGCACACCAGCACGCAGGGTCTGTTTCGCACCCGCCAGCTCGTCGCGCAGACGCTGGGGCTGACCGAACAGCAAGTGCGCGTGGTCGCCATGCCGGTCGGCGGTGGGTTCGGCGGCAAGTTCGGCCTGATCGAGCCGCTGACCGCAGGTGCGGCGCTCGCGGTGGGCAGGCCGGTCCGGCTCGCCTTCACGCGGAGCGAAGACCAGTTGGCAGCCAACCCGGCCCCGGCTGGACAGATCCACGTCCGGATCGGAGCGCGGCGCGATGGCAAATTGACGGCCATGCAATCGCGCGTCATCTTCGACACTGGCGCGTATCCGAACTCCCCGATGGCCGCAGCTGCCTTCGCCGTCGCCGGTTGCTACCATGTCCCGAGCATCGATATCAAAGGCTACGAGGTGCTGACCAACCGGCTCGGTCCAGGCGCGTATCGCGCGCCCGGCAATCCGCAGGCGGCCTTCGCCGTTGAGTCGGTCATCGACGACCTCGCCCAGCAGCTGGACCTCGATCCGATCGCATTCCGCCTGTTGAACGTGCCGGTTGAAGGCGACCCACGACCCGACGGCAAGACATGGCCGGTCATCGGCCTGCAAGCCTGCCTGGAACAGCTCAGCCAGCATCCGCTCTGGAAGCAGCGCGCAACGATGGTCGCCAACGCGTCTGGTCGAGTCCGCGAGGGAATCGGCGTTGGCGTCGGCGGCTGGCGCGGTGGGCTGGAGCCAGCGGCGGCGCTCTGTCACGTCGACCCATCGGGCATCATCAACGTCGTCGTCGGAGCGGTCGATCTCAGCGGCACATTCACGACCTTCCGCATGATCGTCGCTGAAACGCTCGGCGTTGACTACGAGCTGGTGCGCGTCGTCGGGTCGGACAGCGGCAACGCGCCCTCCTCCGGTGGCAGCGGCGGCAGCAAGATCATTTACACCGTCGGCCAGGCCGTCCAGCGTGCGGCCGAGGACGCACGCGAGCAGATCCTGGAGTTAGCCGGTGAGGTGCTGGAAGTCGCCACGCAGGACCTGGAGATCGCGGGCGACCGGGTGCGCGTGAAAGGCATGCCAGCCGAATCGACCCACGAAGTGACCATCCATGCGATCGCGAAGCTGACCAGCGGGTTCGGCGCGAAGCATGCGCCGATCTCAGGGCGTGGCACCGGAGCACAGACCGCCAACGCGCCCGGGTTCTCGGCGCACCTGGCGCACGTGCGCGTTGATCTCGACACCGGCACCGTGACAATCTTGGACTACGTCGCGTCGCAGGATGTCGGACGAGCATTGAACCCGGCGGCGGTCGAGGGACAGATCATCGGCGCGGTCGTGCAAGGCATCGGCTGGGGCCTCTACGAGCAGCTGGTCCACGACGAGCATGGCCAGGTCGTCACCGGCACCTGGATGGACTATGCGATGCCCAAAGTCAGCGTCGCGCCAGCCATCGAGACGATCCTGGTGGAGGTGCCATCTCCCGACGGACCGTTCGGTGCGCGCGGCGTCGGCGAACCTCCCGTTATTCCCGTCGCGGCCGCCATCGCCAACGCCATCCAGCACGCGACCGGCGTGCGACTGACGGCACTTCCCATGACGTCAGAACGGGTATGGCAGGCTATATCGCGATTCGCCTAACTATTTGTAGGGAAATGGCCCAGCCTTGTCCGCGCTCGCTGGCGCCTTGTAGATAGCTGGAAGTTCGGAATGCGACAGCTAGATCAGTCTGGCTAACGGCCCCGATGGCACGTCTAGCGTTAAGGCGCCAGCGGGCGCGGACAAGGCTGGACCATTTCCCTACATCGCTCACGCGCACATGAATTGGAATCCGCTATTGCATCGCGCTTGATACAGCAGTATCCTGCATGGCCTGATAACAACACGCTGGATTCCTGCTTGCAGGACAATGGCAATTATTAAGGATGCTGCACCGATGTCCGCGGACCGCATGTTACCGAAGACGCCAGTCATCGACGAGGTGATCGTCTCTTCCCCAATCGCTGCAAAGGTGCCTGCCTGGAAACGACCATTCCTCGTGCTGGAGTTCTCCGACTTCCGGCACCTCTGGATCAGCAGCCTGCCTGGCATGGCGGCGATGCAGATGGGGATCACCGCGCGCGGCTACCTGGCCTACGACATCTCGGGTTCAGCCGTGTCTGTCGGGGTCGTCTCGCTCGGCACAGCACTGCCGATGCTCGGTCTGGGACTGTTCGGCGGTGTCGCGGCTGACCGCTTCCGCAAGCGCAATGTACTGCTCTTCACCCAATCGCTCCAGCTCATCTCCGCCGCGCTCAATGCTGTCCTCGTCCTGTCCGGCATCGTCGAGATCTGGCATCTGTCGGTCGTCGCGATCATGACTGGCATCGGCATGGCGTTCAACATGCCTGCCCGCCAGTCGTACGTCGCCCAGCTGGTCCCACGCGAGCGCGTCGTCAACGCCATCGCGCTGCACATGGCTGGCATGAACTTCGCCCGTATCGTCGGCCCCGCCATCGCCGGTGTACTGATCGCGTTGCCGTTCATCGGTGTCGGCGGCACGTTCGTGATCATTGCGCTGCTCTTCTTCTCGGTGTTCCTGAATCTGCTGCGAATTAAGAACCCTGGAGAGCCGATGGAGCAGGAGCGCATCTCACCGCTGCGTTCGATTGCCGATGGCCTGGCGTACGTCCGCCGCAGCCCGGTCGTCGTGACGCTGCTCACGCTGGCGTTTATTCCGATGTTCCTGGGCAATCCCTATCTTCAACTGATGCCGGTCATCGCCAAGGATGTGTTCGACGCCGGGCCGGTTGGTCTTGGCATCCTGCTGGCGGCCAGCGGGGTCGGTGCGCTGTTCGGATCGCTGGCGATCGCGTCGATGACCGGCTTTGCAAGTCGCGGCGTGCTCCAGATGATTCTGGGCATGACGTTCGGCGGAGCGCTGGCCGCGTTCGCCTTCAGCCCGACCTACATCGTCGGCCTGATCGCCATCCTGGTCGTCGGCGCGTCGTCAGCCGGATATCAGTCGCTCAATAACTCGCTGGTCATGCAGACCGCCGACCCGGCCTATCGAGGACGCGTCATGAGCCTGTTCCACCTCACGAACGGAGCCGCGCCGTTGGCCCTCCTGCCGGTCGGGATCCTGACCGACGCCTTCGGCGCACCGCTGATCATCGGCATTGGCGGACTGTTGCTGCTGGCATTAGTGTTCGCCGTCGGCATGTTCCACCCCGCCTACAAGCACATCGGCTAGCCGCGCCCGCCAGAAGGCTGCCGCCGACTGCGTCGCAAAACTCCCGTTTGCACCGATCGACAGCATGTCCGACAATACATATGCACCGCTTGAAATCAACGCTCGCTGACAGTTGACAGTTACACCTGGATCAAGGAAGCACCAGTGAACGAGACGATCTTCACGATCTACCCCACGCATCCGGCTAATATCGCGCGGTGCTGAGCAGTGCGTACGTACGCGGTCGTGATGGAACCATCAATACCATCTGATGCTGTCTTGACCGTCAAATGCTGTCTTGACCGTGACCAAAGTGTGACCAATAAGAACCCCATCAAGGGAGCGGAACTACCCCAAGGACAGTGAGCTGGGACGTCTCTGGTAACGACTAACATCGGTGATTAGTTTGAGCACCTGTCAATTGCCAGAGGCACGCTGTGATCGAAAGTGTAGAGGCGTCGCGTCAGCGGTGCTCCGACCACTGGATCGATCGGCACTGGATATTGGAAACATCCTCGCCATTTCGCTCCTATGTCTAATTCAGACCGACGAAACTTCATCACTGCCGTCCGATAGGTGCCTTCTGTTTCCATCGGTCCATGGAATGGAAGACATCGTCGGATTCGGTCGTCCGGGCGGTTGCACAGGTGCGAGGGATCGTGTCGGCATGGTGCGACGATCCACGCACGGTCCAGTGAGACGTCTCATAACGCTCACAACCATCCCACATCGCGATATCGATCGGGGATACTCGACGGATTCGATGCGATGTGTTGATCTGGAAAGCGTTAGCCGCGGAACCCATGTGTGAAACGACACAATCGCGATCGCAAAGGACTTGATCTACCGGACGCCCGTCCTTCTCCGCACGGTGACAATGAAAGGCTGTTACCGGCCGCGTAACCTTCAAGATAGTTCCAGAACGCCGCGTGCAGAAGATCGCTGCATCTTATGAGACACTCAAGTCCGTTCCGGTGCTTGAAGCCATCGATACTCGGGCGTTGTCTGCATGAATAGTATCGGTGTCACAATGGGGTCTGCGAATCCGTATCGCTGACGTGACAGGTGGGCACTGAGGATCTTACGTGGCGACCCGATGATGAAGTATGGATCCGACATCGGTATATTCGATGGCATGAGGACGCGGCATTGGGGAGATGCGATGTCGGTCACGGTCTGTTGTCATGGGGTACGGCGCAATGGCATGGCTACGGAACCGTTTGACCCAACAGGTGGCCGAGATGGTATTCACCCGTTC